>Ga0209118_1000041_pt1 | contig 97714 bp, 87 predicted proteins | sample BlaSpr_A8_Ref_M1_FD_187988 | JGI IMG/M metagenome (GOLD analysis project Ga0209118, IMG submission 187988) | Forest soil microbial communities from Thunder Bay, Ontario, Canada - Black Spruce, Ontario site 2_A8_Ref_M1 (SPAdes) (version 2) | ecosystem: Environmental > Terrestrial > Soil > Boreal... | reverse complement strand
TCCCCCCGCCAACTCCGGCGGCTTGGACACTGAGTTGAACGGAACCAGGCGGAGTACCGGAACTGCTGCTCGCCCCTCCCCCACAACCGCAAAGAACAAAGGAGACCGAACTCAAACAGCAAACCACCGTGTACCTCAACCTGGACATAGGGCACCCACATTCTTTTCGCACTAGACGGGATTTCGATGGCGATGGTGGAGCTTGGGTTGCTTTGCTCAGTGTGTGGAAGTCGGCGATGACTCAATTGGTTGTGGCTTGTCGTAAATCCGCTCTGCTCCATGAGCACAGGCTTTAGACAAAATCAAGGTTCTAAGCTAGGGTCGCCCTACTCACCACACCATCCGTGCAACAAAAAGCGGCAAGGGCTCCCAGCGGCACACCGGACGGTAGGCGACGTTCCTGCTGCTGGTGCTGCAGGGATGCTCGCAAAACCCGCAAGCTTCCGGCGCTGCGCCACACGGAGTATTCGGCCCGGCGACGGCAGCGGATGCAATATTTCATTTCCTTGGTTCCCGTTACCTCCTGATCCGCAGCTGAACTTCGCAGCTGTGTTCCGTGACCATGGTAGCCACGAACGGAGGAATCCGGGGAGAAGTACTCTTCTTGAATTTTGGGGCTATTTTGCCGATTCAGTACTTTTTCGGCGGGACGTAATGTGTCGGTGGACTGCGGCTTTGAGTTGACCTCTGGTGGTCCGGGCGAAAACGTGCGGGTGTTCTTGCCGGAGGAGATCGCGCATGTCTTCGAGAAGCTCTTTCGAGAAAAAAGCATCTCTCTTCAGAGCCTTTTCCCTTTCCGACCAGACATGCCCCGGCTTGCAATAAAACGGAGCCAGGAAATCGTAAAGTCGGGGGATCACAACCTTGGTGAAGATCGGCCACGCCTGCGCATGTCTTGCTGAGACCAGACGCTTACGCCGTTGTCGCTTTAACACCAGGTCCAAGAGTCCGAGTTCCACAAACGCTTTTCTCCACACGTCGCCCCACTCGGCCCCACTCCCTTTGCCTCCGGGTATAACCGCGACGCGTGCCTGCCCACTCTTTTCGTGAACGGCGACAATCCGGATGTCTGGGTGAATGTACCGCGGTTCAGTATCCCTGTGGGTCGGCACAAACTGCCGGGACAAAATCCATGGACCTAACTTCGGAAAGCTGGCCTCAATCAAGGCATGGCAACACTCCCGGCGGAGGTTTTACGTGTTTTCAATGAATTACGGTTAGCACGTGTTCTGCACGTTCCAACGCGGAACGGTGTAGATTAGCGTCGAAAGAGTTAACTTGGCGAGCCATGCCGAGCCATCCTTGAGGGTTGCGGCGGGTCAAGAGGCTACTCCCTTGGAACCTGCGACCGACCTCCAAGCTGGCACGGCAGTCGAAACTGTCACTCACCACCACCCCTCTTTGAAAGCTTTCGGTTTCTACTGCGAGATCCTGTTGCCAGTCGTTCACATGTCATTGTTCACGGGGACTGCTTTAGTGATTGCACTGTTAACATGCCCCCAGAACCGTTCTTGAGCCCTTCCAGCGTCGCGGGAAAGAGTTCAGTCCCCATGCAGAATTGCTGTAAACACATGCGGCAGAAGGCTACCGACGTAGTACATCTCTGCTGTCGATTCGTAATGCCCGACCGTGGAATGATCGAGCACACCGGCTGTTTGGCCACGCGCGTGAAGAAAACACCACAATGAGAATCGGCGTAGTAATTAAGGTATGTACTGGTACAGTTCTTGGTTGTTCTTGCGTTGTTCTGTGTTGGCTCAGCCTGAAATGGAGGAGCAGCGTTCTCCGTTAGTGTAGATTCCGCCCCTTCCGAGCGGGGATTTTCAAGGCATCGGGGTCCATCGCCCCGATGTCCTTCTTGTCGGTGTAGGTATACAGCGCGAGAGGATACGCTCCCGCGCTGAAACATCGGCTCGATTAGGCTCCAAGCTGTCCCTCGGCATGGTTGCATCCCTAGCTTTGCCCTTCCCTCTAGGCTACCGAGCCTGAGCCGTTGCTGCTCTGCTGGCAACCACGATGCTCGATGCCCTCCCTGGGCTTCTTGCATCCGCCCCGCGAGTCAACGTTCCGCTAAAAACATCGAGGTTCAGCGTCGTTACACCACCGGTCTTGTCACTTGTGACGTACAGATACTGGCCTGATGGATCCACCACCAGCGAACTTGGTCCGGCTGCCTGTAGCGCGGTGCGCCCGAGGAGCGTCGGCGTTCCGCCCTCCCCGTCAATCCGGAACACCACGACCTCGTTCGCGTCATGGCCGGCCACAAACAAGTAGCTCCCCGTGACATCTAGGGCGAGAGCGTCCGCTCCCTTGCTGGCGGCAAACGGGCTTCCGCTGATCTCCGTCAGGCTTCCGTTCTTCGCGTCAATCGCGAATACCGAAACGTCGGCCGAACCGCGATTGGCGACAAACAGGAACCGGCCTGACGCATCAATGACGGTTGCCGACGGGTGGTGGCCGGCCACAAATGGCGAGCCACTGATGGATGATCCGTTCATCGTTCTAAGCGATCTCGACAGTGAATCCGGCAGGAATGATCAAAAGGGCTTCATTCAGATGTTAAAGGGAGCTTTTCAGGGAATCAGAAGTCCCGCAGCACATACCCTCAATCACAATCTCACAGGAGAGGCTGCGGCGAGATACATGATCTTTGCCAGCCTCTTGGCGAAACGGCTCGACGAAGCTGATGTTGTCAAGGAACCCGAGTCAGCCGAAACGAGAAGTGCAAAGAAGGGGGCTGGCGATGGCAAATAACGATTCCGACGGGAAAGCCGGGGGACCGATCGGGACGTTCACCAGATTTTCCAATCGGGGTCGCCACATGAACCCAACAGCGTACGAGTCTTCGAAACCTGCCGCGGGTGTGAGTCTGGCTCCAGGGCCACTGTTCGTCGTGAGCATGTGGCGCAGTGGCGCCTCACTTCTTTACGCCCTGCTGAACAAGCATCCCCAGGTCGCACTGACTTTTGAGGCTGATCTTTGGCTGTTGCGCTCGGTGTTTCGCAAACCCGCAGGTTATTGCGATTGGGCGGCGCGTTGGGAATTCTGGGATGGCGCGTTAACCCGGCTTGGAATAATCGCGAACGATCTGCCTCGCGGAGTGGCAGACTATCCCACGGCGTTTACCGCCGTTCACAAGGCCTACGCCGCGCGCAAAGGTGCGGTGATCTGGGGAGACAAGTCTCCCAATTACTATGATTCCCTGCCTGCACTCGCCAGACTATTTCCTCAAGCGCGGTTCATCATTCAATGGCGAGATCCCGCGGCGACAGCGAATGCCATTGCCCGCGCTGCCCGATCCGGCTCCCCTTACTTCCGACAGCGGGGAGCCTATCTGCGAGGGCTGATTGGGTACCAGGTTCTCAAGAGCGGGGTTGATTCCCTTCTCTCCCGCGGACAACCCGTCTGCCAGGTGACTTATGAAGAGTTGACCAGCGATACCGCGAAAGTCATGCGGGAGGTCTGCCGCTTTCTGGAGATTCCCTACCGCGACGAATTGGCTGACCTCCGGGGTGCCGATCGATCTGCCATCTTCAAGGGAGCACATCATTCTCTGGTGCGCGGAGATAAAATAGTCAGTACGCCTCGCACGGTTATCCTCGACCAAGCAGCTCGGCAGAAAATAGACGGCTACGTGAAGCTCTGGAAGCGCCGATATGACGACGAATGGCCGCCATCCGTTCTGACTGATGCTGACGACGTTGCACTGCCCCGGTTACCACAAAGGGTCGGCAACCAGGTGGCCTATCGCGCGGTACGCGCCTTCGACCAATTCCGGCAGGTTTGTTTCGCCTATGCGCCCTTGGCCTTGCTCCAAAGCTACCACCGTAGCCGAAGACGCGGCGTGCGATTCCCTGCTGACAAGCAAACAGGAGACGCTCAGGACGACCCCCGAGGGCAATCCTAACGACTCCGGGACAGTCTTTAGGTTAAAACCGACTCTAAAGAACGGCTGGATAAATCAGCCTACTCCATTCGTTCAATGGCCTCGATGGGTACGCGCCTCAAGCGGGACTGATTTTCGATTCTGCCGGAAACCTGTACGGCACGACCGACGCAGGGGGTCAGAATACGAGGGCACGATTTTCAAGCTGAAGCCCAGTGGTGCTGCACTCATTCAGGAATGACCCGGGCTCCCACCCAAAAGCAGCCTAACCTCCGACGGGCATGGTAACTTGTTCGGCACGACTTCGGGGGACGCCACAAAGACTTTCGGCTCAGTGTTTGAAATGACCCCGTAGCTTTTCCTTGGTTGATGCCCAGCCCAAGGCTGAACCAAGGCATGTTCTTCTCGATTGGCGTAATATCGCCTCTCTAACAATGTCGGCCAGTGTCAATTACACTCATTGACCGGGTGCTGAGCGTGGTCGATGCCTAGACGCGGGAGTGTCTGGTGCTTGAAGATGGGATACGAGTTTTTAGTCCCATCTGCAGTGCCACTGATCTCTAACTCCAAGCCGTCCCATGTCTCGGTGGACCAGTCGTGGGGGCGCGCGCCATGGCTTTCAACAAGGAATATGCCAGAACGTTGTTTCCGACACCATGTCCATTCGGGCCCCTGCTTCGGTGGAGTAACCAAGTTCCGGCCAGCGCGTCTAATCTAGCGAAGCTGTCTGTTTCAGGCGTCGCAATTCCGGTCCTGTGGACCCAGACCACGCCGGAATACTGCCAGGGAGGCTCCACCATGCATTTCTCTTTCAACCGCATAGTGTCTCGTTTTCTGTTGAACGCCCTGCTCGGAGGGATGGCAGTGTCGCTGGGAGCGGCTCAAGCAGCAGAAACGCCCCGCTGCAGCGCTGAGACTCCTCGCGAACGCCAGTTGGAACTGGTACGGAGTGCGGCGCCACTAGAAGTTTCAGGCAACGCAACCCTCTACATTCTCGGCAAGAAAGGCTACGAAATAGTTCAAAAGGGAAGCAACGGATTCTCCTGCATGGTCGACCGCGAGTTGGTTGATACCCAGGAACCCGAATGCTTTGACGCCGAGGGCAGCGCCACAACTTTAGTAGCTCGTATGCGAGTGGAAGAACTTCGAGCCCAGGGAATTTCGGAAGATAAGATCAATGCCGAAATAGAGCAAGGCTACAAAGCCGGCACATACACGGCTCCACGCAAGCCCGGCATCGTCTACATGCTGTCCCAGGAAAACTGGGTGCTGGCGGACCCAGCCACAAGAACCATCATTCATTTTGGCCCTCACCTGATGTTTTACGCTCCCTACGCTACTGACAAAGACATCGGCAACACTCACGCGCCCGGAGCCATCCCCGGCGTGCCGTTTATGGTCCATCCAGGCAGACCGGACGCTCTTATCATTGTCGTGCCAAGGCTTACGGAGAACGGGAAGGATGGAAGCGGCCACGCGCACTAGGGCAAGGAACTTGCTACAAATCAACTAAAATCAACATCCGTAACTGCTAAAACTACTCGAATAGCGAGACGCAACTTCCTCATGTTGTGGGGAAATCCCTACTCGCTGATATTCGGGTCGACGGATATTCCCCACCATTTGAGCAGCGATTCCGGGATGTAGCAACGGTCTTTGTTGCGCTGGCACCATTGCCGCAGTTCCTCTGAGGTCACACAAGTGTGCTCAGTCAGCCCCAGCCTCTGGACTTGCTCTTCGAACGCAGTAGGAACTGCCGGGGCAGGCTCCATCGGCTTTCCCCAGTTCGGATTTCCGCGTCTGCGAGCCATTCACTCTCCCGAGGAAGCCGAGATGAGACCGGTGTGGCTGACAGGGTTTTATCTCAGCACGGTTGCATAGATTGCGCACGCGAGCCCGGCTAGAAAAACCACCATTATGACCCAGCGAAAAGGCTCGGGATGAACCTCGTTTCGTTTCATCCATGGCATTTGGGAAAACATCACGAAAACACCTGCTAGGAACGTGATTCAATATGACGCCTTCCCCCCTTAAGGCAGCCTTAAACGGATCCTCTTGACTCCGCATCGTTTTTGACTCCCCGCGGTACAATCAACTCTGAAACCGGATAGCTGCTGGGTAGCTCCCAGCAGTGACAAGGCGGGGCGCCTTCCCGCCCCGCCTTCCAGTCGTACAGTTAAGAGGGAAGGTCACGGAAGGGTGACGAATGCCGATCAAAAAGTCATCTAAAATGTGAGCGGAGGAAATCGTTTGTAGGGCATCCTGACGCGATCTTTTTTCTGCGGATTTCTCCCAAGTGAGTTTTTCAACAGCCACGCCTGATTACGCCATTCAGGGATTATATCCCCAATCCAACGGCAAGATCGAACGCTGGCACAAATCGCTTAAATCCGAGTGCATCCGCCCGCTCACCTTGGAGGATGCGCGGCGCCTCATTCAAACTTACGTGGATCGCTATAGTCCGCAACGCGAAAGGGTGAGGCAGCACAAATTCGCAGCATGGCTTTCGGGGCGAGCGGACGACGTACTAGAATGGTCAACGCAAACTGCCGAGTGGACGTGACTTTACCCTTACCCTGCAGTTCTGCCGGAGTCCGCGCATGATCTTCGGAGTGAGCCCCACCAAGGACGCAGTCGTCATCGCGCAAACCACAGGCTTGGGCGAGACTTTCGTGATCAAGTCGATCAAGTCGATTCAATTCCAGGCGCGATCCGGAGACGGTCTGGGAGAACTCCTGCAACGTCTTGTCGTCATATTCGACCGCGGCGGCAAGAACCGAGGCTCGACAATCGCACTCCTAGGATCGTCGTCGGGTCGGTTCAAGTCTTCCGTCGAAGCAATAAAAGGAGAAGCAATCACCGAACTCGCGGCAGCTGAGAGCGGCCTACCTGTCGTCAGGGTAACAGCCGCGAGTCTCAAAAAGGTTCTTGGTTGTGCTCCGGGGCAGAAGTGGCAGGCCCGTGCGGAGGAACGGTTCAATCCGGCGGGCCGCCATAAGAACTGGTCGCAAGGCGCGGCTGGCGCTGCGGCTGTGGCCCTCAAGATCGCTGAGGGACAGCCTGCAGAAAATGAGAGGAATTGGAGAGTCGATACTGTACCTCGCCGGTCGATGGCTCGGCCCCTTCTTCCGGTCAGTGAAAATAAGCGGAATGCTTAAAACCCACGAAGTTGCTGCTCGTACTCTTCCATACCGTCGTTGGCTCCGGTCGCTTCTGCTCACCGATCCGGCACGTCTTTGAAGAATGCTTCTACCGAGGCTTTTCCCCAGACTGTCTTTCCAAACGAAACGTCGGAAGAGCACGATGGGCACCCAGCGGGGTTCCCGTCCAACTCAGCAATATTCATTCAACCAATTGTAAGCGGACTACAGCTTCGGAGTTGTTGGCGAAACATCGCCGTTACACTCTTTGACCCGGACCAACCAACTCTCAAAGAGCGTAACGGCTAGATTACGTCAACAATCCGGCCAAGGTGCAACGGCATCTAATAAAACCCTGCTGCAAACGGAAAAGCCGCCTCCCAAGGAAGCGGTTTCGTATTCGTATTGTGTGCTGCACTACGGCTTGACCCGGAATTCCTTGTTGCTCGTCAGCGTGCCGCCGGGGGTGGTCACCGTCACAAAACCGGTGGTCGCTCCGCTCGGAACCGTAGTCTTCAGGTAGGTGTCGGAAACTACGGTGAAGGTTGCGGCCGTTCCGTTGAAGGAAACAGCAGTTGTGCCGGTGAATCCTTGCCCGAGAACTTCGATGGTTATTCCGACCTTGCCCGTGGTGGATACGAGACTGACAAACGGCCCCAGGCCGACATCAAAGCTGTAAACAACCCCCCATTTGTGAGTCCCTCCGTTCCCCGCCATCCCGTAAATCTTGCCCATTGGTATGTTGCATGAAGTTCGACAATGGTGATGCGCCATGGGCGCCATCGAAGTTGTATGCCGAACGACATGCTCACGGGTCGGCAAGCCGCGATCCACGCGGAGCGCGACCGGAAGCCTGTAATGGTTTTCGTCAACCATGAGTAATGAACAGCGACGAAGAAGGTCTTTCCCCTCTATCGCAACTTCGCGTACTCTGCCTTGGCTTCCTTCAGGATGGGGATGTCGGGGTCGGCATCTTTCCATAGTGCGAAGAAATCTTGATATGCCTTCCCTGCCTTCGCTATGTCGCCACTCATCGCTTCGGCTCGCCCGAGTTGGACAAAGGCCAGTGCGCCGGTCGGGTAGTTCAGCACTATGCCGGGATGATCGATAATCTTATGAAACTCGGCCGCCGCGGCGTGTCCGTTGTGCGCCAGTAGATAGGCCTGCCCACGCACATAGATTGGGTAAAGGTTCCCGAAAGGACTCGGATTGCCGAGTTCGTAGGGAGCAGCCACTTCCAGAAGAATCACGGCCCTGGCTGGATTTCCTTGTCTCAGTTGGATAGCTGACTGTATAACCGGCAGCCAGTAGTCCATCAGGACGGTACTCGACGGGTCGCTTTTCGCCAACTCCCCTGCCAGGGCCTCCGCACGGCTTCGATCGCCGATCCGTGCCAGAGCGAGACCTGCCAGAATCTCGACATCGTGGCCTGGAGCTAATGTCAAAGCTTCTCTGATGCCCTGCTTGGCTGCTACAGGATTACCCAACTCCGCTTCGCGCAGGGCAGCATTGACCTGCCAGAGCGCTGCTGTTTCTTTGGAGCCTGCATGCTTCGCCAATTCCACTGCCCTCCGTGAGAATTCAAGCGCCTTTCCCAAGTGCCCGTAGAAGGCCTCCGTATCGGATTGCATGGACAAAAATGCATCCTCGATCCCATCCTTTCCTCGACCCCACTCTGCCTGCTTCTCCATCTCTGCGGTGTCGCCCTGGCGAAAGGCAAGCAAGTAACGGGCCTGGTGCAGGTAGACCTCATCGAGTTTGTGCGCCACTGCCTGTTCGTAGATCGCCTTGGCGTCGTCCAGACGATTCAGGCCGACATCGGCGAGCATGAGGTTCGCGTAAGCAACTCCATCGTCGGGCCGCAATCGTATCGTTTCCAGGATGGGGGCCACCGCATTTTCATACTGACCCAGCGTGATGTAATTCGCTCCCAGGTTGCTGCGGGAAAACGAGTCTCGAGGATAGGCCTGCGCAAACTCGATGTACGTGCGATTCGCTTTTTCTACTTCCCCAGTGACGTATGTGTAATAAGTGCCAGAAATGCGGTACTTTTCTCGCTCGCTGACGTTGTCTCGCAGCGCGTATGCTTTACCGATGGTTTCTCTCGCCAAGCTGTTTTCGCCAAGATTGGAATACCAGATTCCCAACGCCGCATAAGCAGAGGCGAAGTTAGGATCCAGCTTTACCGCACGCTGAAGTGACGGGACGGCTTCTGCTTCTTCACTCTTGCTCGCTACGCTAAAAGCCTTTAGCGCCTCAAGCGAAGACGTAGTTGCCTCGATGGGAGTATCAAACTTCAGCACCGTGTTGAGCGATTCTCCCAATTTCTTCCGCAAATCCGTGGCAGCCCGGCTCATGGCGCCGAGCACCTTTTCCTTTCCTGCCGCCTGCTCCTGTTCCTGCGCCAACGAATCACCGGTGGCACAGTTCACCGCGTGCAGGGCGACCACGTAATCGTGCCCCAGACTCGCAATCGAGCCCGCGATGTAGGCTTTGCTTCCTACCCGCTGGCAAAGGTCGCGCGCAAGAGTGGGCGTAAGGCGCGCATCGGGTGGCTGATTCATGAGGCGAAGGGTCTGGCGCATGCGGTCACTGGAGATGATGCTAAGGAAAGGGGACTGTTCAAGCTGCACTTCGAGACCTTGCCGGAGCGTGTCGTCAAACACCGCATCGCCAGTCGTGTTGTTGAAACCAGCAAGAACGACCGTGTCGGTTGCACTCAGTGCCTGCACCTTTTGGGCGCGTACCAGCCACATAGCAATGCCCAAGCCGAGAATGAGTACTGCAACGACAGGCGCGACGATCCCCCACCGTGTCGTTGATTTCGGTGTCGTCGGGGCGCTGCCCGCGCCCGTGATCGCTTGATGCCCCGATTCACTGTCCCTCTTCAGTCGTTGAACGTCACTTCGTATCTCCGAGGCGTGCTGGTATCGCAGGTTCCGATCCTTCTCTAAACATTTCTTGATGATTTCTTCCAGTCGAGGAGACAACTGCGGGTTCAGCTGACGAGCTGAAATTGGCGCTTCATGCAAGATCGCGCCAAAGGTGGCTCCTGTGGTTTCGCGCTCAAAGGGCGAGCGGCCGGTTGCCATCTCGTAGAGGGTCGCGCCAAAGGAGAAGAGGTCCGTCCGCCCATCCAGCGGCTTGCCCACGACCTGCTCCGGCGACATATAGGTCACCGTACCTATGGTGCTGCCGATGTTAGTCAGGTCCTTGAAGTCGAGCGTGGGGTCGTCCGGACCAGACCCGGTCTGTATTTCTCGCGGATCCATCTTCGCCAGCCCGAAATCGAGCACCTTGGCATGGCCGCGTTTGTTGACTAGGATGTTTCCCGGTTTGATGTCCCGATGAACGATGCCGGCAGCGTGCGCCGCATCGAGCGCGTCCGCAATCTCAATCGCCAGCGAGAGAAGCGTCTCGTTCTCCAATGCACGGCCCGCGATCATGTGCTTCAGCGTTCGCCCATCCAGATACTCCATCGCAATGAACGCACGGCCGTCTTGCTCGCCGATGTCGTGGATTGTGCAAATGTTGTGGTGATTCAATGCGGATGCGGCTTGGGCTTCGCGTTGAAAACGGGCGAGGGCCTGAGGATCGCGGGCCACGTCATCCGGCAGGAACTTTAGAGCGACAAAACGATGGAGCCGTGTGTCTTCGGCCTTGTAGACCACTCCCATGCCACCGCCACCCAGCTTCTCGACAATGCGATAGTGCGAAATGGTTTGGCCGATCACTGGCGCAGAATCTTACGTGGGTGGAATAGGCAAGTCAATGAAACGCGAGAAGTGGGTGATGTCAAGCTGCTTGTGTAAATACGGAGAGGGTGCGGGTTTTTCATTCCAGGTTAGATCTCTGGAAAATGGAGTAGAGGATGCGGTCCACACTTTCTACGTTCACAAAGCACACCATGGGACGAGTCCGTCGGCGGACTTCCACGAAGCAGCGTCGATCACGTCGGTGGTGCGCAGTTTCCGCCAGAGATGCTGGGGGAACGCAAAAAACGACAGCAACTCCGGCAAGTCGCGTTCCAAGCTTCGCACCATCGGCCCGTACTCTCGCAGCCAACGCGCCCGGAACCTGCGAAACGCCTGTTCCGCCTGGGCGCGGCGAGCTGGGCGTTCGGCGCCAGCAGTATGAGGAGCTTGCTATCAAAGGCCGTCCCAGATACGTCAAATGTACAATATCGATATCCATAGATTATGCGGATGGTTTTGGACATTTTCGCGCAAATCTTCCGCACCCTCTGGGCGCACAAGCTGCGCTCGTTCCTCACCATGTTCGGCATCGCTTGGGGCGTGGGCTCTTTGCTGCTGCTGGTAGGTCTAGGCGAAGGTTTCCGCTCGGGAAACAAGCGTGAACTGGCACAGTACGGCAAGGACATCATGTTCATTTATCCGGGCCGCGCTCCGGTGGTGCAGGGCAGCATGAATTCCGCGCGCAACTACTTGCTTACCTACCAGGACTACGCAGACATCCGCAAAGAGGCCCCTCACGTGCGCAATGCTTCTCCAGTGCTCATTCGCACCGATGTACGAGCGGTGAGCGAGTTCGCCAGCGCGAATGGAGAGATTGCCGGCGTGGAGCCGCAGTTCAGCGAGATCCGATATCTTCCTCTCAATCAGGGACGCTGGCTCAATAGCCTGGACGAAACTCAGAGACGCAACGTCATCGTTCTGGGCGATGAACTGGTCAAGAACCTGTTCCCCGGACGTCCCGCCGTGGGCGCAACCATCATTCTGAACGACATCAGCTTCGAAGTCATCGGCACCGTGCAGCGCGTGGGCCGCGGTGACGATAACTCCACGAATATGCGTGGCTACTTGCCCTACCGGGTGATGGCGACTTTCTTCCCGCTCAAGGGCGAGAACCATGAGAACTCGATCTCCTTCATTAATTATCAGCCGCGCGTCACCGACGAGCACTTGATTGCGCAGGATGAAGTTCGAAAGCTGGTTGCCCGAAACCATGGTTTTGATTATCGCGACAAGAATGCCTTCGAGGGTTGGGACACGATCCAGAACTCTAAAGCGGTCGGTCTCATCTTCGATGCCATGAACATGTTTTTGGGCGCTGTGGGACTGGTTACGCTCGCGCTGGGCGCCATCGGCGTGATCAACATCATGCTGGTGACGGTTAGCGAACGCACCCGCGAGATCGGATTGCGCAAAGCGCTGGGCGCCACTAATCGCAGCATTTTGCTTCAATTTTTCCTGGAAGGAATACTGCTCACGCTGCTCAGCGGATTAATAGGCATGGGATTTGCCGCTGGTTTGATGGCGGTGCTGGGCACTCAGCAAGGGCCGGGAGGGTTTGATCCTCCCAAAATTGTGCCGATGTCAGCGATTTTGGCGATTGGCAGCTTGACCCTTGCCGGTGTAATTGCTGGGCTCTATCCCGCGCGCAAAGCCGCGATGCTGCAACCCGTGGACGCGCTGCGGCAGGAGTAAGAAATGTTCCGCGATCTGTTTCACGAGGCCTATGGCGCCATGCGGCACAATCGCCGCCGCACCGCCCTCACCATGCTTGGCATGGCGTGGGGCATCGCCACTGTGGTCATGCTGCTTGCTTATGGCAACGGCTTTGGCCAAGCGTGCGCTAACATCTTCGCCAACTTCGGCACCAAGCTGATGATCGTGGTTCCGGGCCGCACTTCCATGCAGGCTGGCGGCCAGAAAGCCGGCATGCAGGTCCGTTTCACCATGGACGATGTGGACACGCTCACCACTAATCTTCCGCAGATCACTCACATCACTCCCGAAGTAAGCAAGCAGGCCAACATCCAGTTCGACACGCGAACCTTCACCTTCGGAGTTACGGGAAATTATCCCAACGTCGATTCGGTCCGTGCACTCAAACTGGGCCAGGGACGCTTTTACAACATGGAAGATGAGATGCAGCGCGCCCGGGTGACGGTCATCGGCTCCGAGGCCAAGGAAAAACTTTTCTCCGGACGAAACGCCATTGGCGAGCGCATCCGCATTGATGGCCTCAGCTTTGAAGTCGTCGGTGTCCTGAGCGCCAAGATGCAGGAAGGCGACGACGACATCAACCGCGCCATCTACGTCCCTTTCACCACCATGAGTGACTTGAAAGACACTCATTACCTCGATTCCATCTGGTTCAACTACGAGACGCCGGAGTACGAGAGGTTGGAGCAGGCAGCGCGCGACGTCCTCGCCATCCAGCACAAGTTCAGCCACACCGACCGCCGTGCCGTGCGAGTGTTCAACTTGATGGAACAGGTTCACCAGTTCGAAGTCATCACCATCGGCCTGAAGATTCTGCTGGGATTTATTGGCACGCTGACGCTGGGCATTGGCGGCGTTGGTCTGATGAACATCATGCTGGTTTCAGTGACGCAGCGTACGCGTGAGATCGGAGTGGAGAAGGCACTGGGCGCGCGTCGAGGACACATCCTGCTTCAGTTCCTCGCCGAAGCCCTCACCATTACTTTCATTGGCGGAGCGCTGGGAGTCATGCTGGCCTACGTGGTCTCGCTCTCCGTCGGAAGGCTCACCCTGTACAGTGCGATGGCGAAGAATGCCGAGGGGGGCGACATCCGCCTGATCATCGCGCCCGGCACGCTGCTCGTCGCGATTCTTATCCTCACCGCGGTGGGAGTGATCAGCGGCATGGTTCCGGCCGTCCGCGCCTCCCGCCTGGATCCCATCGAGGCGCTGCGATACGAATAGGACGGGCCCGGAGCCCTCTAGCAACAATTCTTAAGTTGGCACTTACTGGGTTCCACTTCGGTAAGTCGGTTCCCCTCCCTTGTTTTGTTTCCAATTGTTGCGATACCGATCGGTAGTAGTCTGAAGGCAGACTACGATGCGTGCCCGTCATGCTGTCCGAAAAGGAATGAGCCGGTTGTTGTTGGCGATCCTGCTCGGTTCCGCCGCTTGGGCCACTCCGCCCGGCTTGGACAAGGCTGCAGCCACATCCACCTCGCGCTGGGAAGAAGGTCAGCTTGGTTGCACCTTCAGCCGGGACGACGACGGCAAATATCGTTATGGTTTCTGGATTGCTGATTTTGGAGTTGTCGTTGCCGTGGATTCCCAGGAATTGGAGAAAGCGCGCCGCCGCACACAGCCGATATTCGCCTTGCAGTTGACCGTACACTATCGCGGCAAAGATTCTCTTGACGTAACACCGGGCAAGGTCACCATGGAATTCGTGAAGCACTACCACGATGTACACAGCTCGCTCGACCCAGACCATCTCGCAACCAGGCAGCAGAACGATGCCTCCGCTCTGGCGGAGGAAGCTGAGCGTGAGATCCGCAAACATCCAGAGAAGAAAGAAGAGAAAAAAACCATGTTGGCCGCTCGTCAAAAGGATGCAGCGGAGATGATCGACTTCCTGAATACGCGCAGCCTGCGCGCCGCAAAGCTGGATCCCGGACATCCCGAGATCAGCGGCTGGGTGCTGTTTAGCACCAAAAGCAAATGGATCGGTGAATTGCAGAAGCAGGAAGAATTCGTCTTGCGGGTTCCCCTGGAAGGCCGGGTGGTTGAGTTCCCCTTCTCGCTACCGCCCAGTGAAGGCGATCTGATTCTGAGACGCCGGCCGGAGAACTAAGATGCTGCTGCAAACTCCGATTCGAGTTGCACCGTCATATTTCCCGGCAACCTCATTCAACTGGCGGCTCGCCGTGCCTCAGATTCCTTTTGAGAAACATAGGACAGCAGGATGTCGCGCAGCGAGACCAAGCCCTTTAACTGCTTGCCGTCCGTGATTGGCAAGTGACGGAAGCCGAACTCGCGCATCAGGAACAGGCAGTTTTCTACGGTCTCGTCCACGCTGATCGACTTGGGGTTTGCGGTCATGACTTCAGAAACCTTGGTGGTTCCCGGCATGCGTCCGGCCGCTACTACGCGGTTCATTACGTCGCGCTCGGAAAAGATGCCAACGACCTCGCCGTTGCGCAGCACCGGCAAGGCTCCGATGCTATGTTCCATCATGAAGCGGGCTGCTTCGAGTACCGTACTGTCGACGTCAATGGAGTAGACTCGGCGGTCCTTCACGATATCGTATACCTGCCCCATAAAATGGCTCCTTCGGGAGCGGCTTCTGGCAGTCGATTTTCGAGGGCCACCGGGCCCCCGCCAGCCGCGAGACTGAACACTTTATCACGGAGGGGGCTGTCAAGGAAAAATCGCTTCGGCGATAGGTACTGGGTCAGTCTGAAATACTACACGCCAGATTCCTCGCCCCGCTGGTGAAAGCGCGCTGCTTTGATTTCATGACAACGACGGCTCCCCGCTAGCCGAGTAGAATGAGGTTGCTCGAAAAGACCCAGAGAACTCGGGGACGAAAGGAGCCAGTCATGAAGATCATAGGCTGTGGTTCTCATCCGAGCTTTCAGCAAATTGCCATGGTGGATCGCGACACAGAGTTCTCACTTAGCTTCGGCTGAAGACAACTCCGCGTTGGCCTCCCTCTCGCTATCGGTCGGTGGTTTCACCTCCGCCTTGGGCGTCGTAGTAATCGTGATGACGCTTGCCAGAACAAGCAATGTTCCAAGGAATGTGCGCGCACCCACTGATTCATTCCCAAAGAAATACCCCACGGCAACAGCGACCACGGGGTTTACGTAGGCATAAGTCCCCACTTTCGTCGGTGATTCATGGTGCAGCAGCCAGACGTAGGCGGTGAAGCCGACAATGGAACCCGCGACGATCAGATACAGCAGCGCGATCCAAGCAGTCCAGGAAACCGCCTGCGCATGAAAACCAGCAAACTCACCCGAAACTGCGGCGAGCACAAACAATTGAGTTCCCCCCGGCGAGCATTTGGGCTGCTGCACTCATCGGTTTCGAGGCCGGAAGATCGAGCCGGCGAGTCAAGATAGTAGCGATAGACCAGGTAAACGCCGCAACCAGAAGAGCGAACGCACCCCTGCGATCGATAGGACCTTCGCCCAAGGAGAACGAACGATTCATCAGCACAGCTACGCCACACAGCCCCACGAGAAGGGCCAAGCCGAGGCGGGCGGTGAGCCGCTGCGTGCGCAGGAAAACGATCTCCAACAAAGTAATAAAAACCGGTATGGTTGCGAGCACAACGGCCGCAATTCCAGATGGCACGCGCTGCTCGGCCCAGAAAACGCACCCATAGTCGACCAGGAAGATCAGCGTACCCAGGAGAAAGGCTCCAGCCCATTGCCGCCGGTTCGGAGATGGCGTGCCCCGTACCCGCATCCAGGCGTACAGCGCCAGACCGGCCACGCTAAAGCGAAGGGCTGCCAGCAGAAATGGCGGCACCTGGTGCACGCCAACGCGGATGGCGAGAAAAGTCGAGCCCCAGACGAAGTAGATAATTGCGAACGCCAGTAAAATCTTCCATGAAGCTGGACGGAGCGCAGATTCCATCGGGATCTCCTCTCATTGGCCGACCGGGTTCCGCAACCTTGTCTTATACAGACGTTCTTATATAGACGACCGCGACCCGTCCGCGGAACCACCGTTTTCTTATGAAAGATTTCTATGACTTGGAAAAGTTCTTCTTATGCGCCACTACGTCCGGCTTTTCCCAAAAGTCAATCCGCACAATTCGGCGACCCTCACGGGGTCGACATTCTTACTCGCGACCAGCACATGAAAATTCTCACCCATACCCGAAGGAGTGACGAGGTGTTTCACTTGCAGAGCAACTTTTGCCCGCTCTTGCGGCAAGCGGCAATCCTCGAAGGCGTCGGCGAATTGATTGTGCTCGCCGATTCCCAACAGAAATTGAGACTGCGTGAGCAAGGGCTGGACTTGCATTCCGCTCTGCTCCGCTGCGGCGGCTAGCGCAGTGAAATTCACGTGGGCGGTGATGTCCTGTTCTCCCGGTGCTTCGTAAGGATTCGCACTCACCGAGTGTTGCCGATATGCAGTGATGGTGCCGCGATGCCGCCCCGCGAGTTGCTCTTGCCGCGTGTAGCCGTAGTCGATGGCGATGATGAATCCGCGCTGGACCGCAGCCGCGATCTGGGACATGTAGCGTTGCGCGATCACGGGAGCCTCGATTCGCTCTCCGGCTTCTGGATGCACGCTGTAGCGGTCGAGAAACTCCAGCGCTTCGGCTGATGCGGGGTTCCAGGTTTCAAGCAATCGTCCGCCCTGCTCTGCGATGCGCAACTCGCCTTGCGGGCTTAGAACTTCTACGGGCGACGCGTCGAAGAATTCGTTGGCGAAGACGAGGACAGGGACCTCAGGGGCTAAAGCCCTTCCGAAAATCGCGCTGTATGGCACGACTGAAGTCGTGCCCTTCCCGATACCTCCCGAGACTGCAGCGGAAATACCGGAAGCGCCGTGAAAGGGCACGGCTTCAGCCGTGCCGTAAAGCCTTTCCGATGATGTCGGCTTTAGCCGCTGGGGGTCTGGGGACGCATTGTCAGCTCCGTTGGATCTCATGCCTTCTGATGCGAGCGAAACTTTTCCGTTTTGAAAACCTCTGCTCAGGATCGCTTGCAGCCGCTGGCGTAAGGCGGGCGAGCTCTCCGCCAGCGAATAATGCAAGGCATGGAAGAACTCGGGGAACTTCTTCTCCGACCAGTCGAGCACATCCCGGGCAAACAATCCGCGGCCTGGGCCCAGTTCCAGAATTTCGATCTGCGCCGGCGATCCCACAACGCGCCACATCTCTTCGAACTGTCGCGCCAACAGCCGTCCGAACACGGCGTGCACGTCACTGGATGTGTAGAAGTCACCGGCCTTGCCGAACTGCTCAGCGTTGCGCGAGTAATAACCAAGCTCAGGATCGTACAGGCAAAGTTCCATATAGCGTGAAAAGGGGATAGGCCCGCGCTCGCGGATTTCCTTTTCAATTTTATGGCGCAGGGTCACAGGCCTTCCCGTTGACGCTCGACGCGGTCTTGCGGTGTGCGGATGAACATTTCGACCAGGTAGTCGTGCAGACAATCATAGAGCTGGCGCTGGAAGCTCCATTCGAACTGCGGATGGTCCAGATCGCGAGGGTGCAGATCGAAGTAATAGGTGTGTACTGGGACACGTGGATTCTTGAACTGGATGATCAGTTCAACGCCATCGCCCTTGGCGCGAGCATCGAAATCTAGCAGTGGATGCTCGTAGAGGCGGAGTTGAGCGAGAACGCGTTCCAGGCGAACGTTCGGCGACATAGGTACCGAAGTTGATTCTAAAGTAATAGTTGCTGGCGTACAGGAACCCTGTACAATGATTGAAAGAGGTCAACTTGACAGAGACAACTTATACCAATCTGCGTCAGAGTCTCGCCTCCGTGCTGGACCGCGTGGCCAATGATCGTGAGGTCGTGATTGTCCGCCGAAGAGGGGAGAAGACGGTGGCCATGGTTCCAGCCGACGAACTCATGGGCTTGATGGAAACCGCCCACCTGCTACGATCGCCCAAGAATGCCCAGCGGTTGCTCACCGCACTGCGGCGGGCTGTGGGACGAAAGGGCAAGCCGGAGCCTCTCGAAAAGCTGCGCCGGGAGATGGGCCTTGGCTCGAACCGGTGAGCGAGAGGCGGTATTCCATGCGGAGTTTCGCCAGGATCTGCGTCACTGGATAAACACGGACCGCAAGACAGCCTTGCGAGTTGTCGAACTGATCGAAGCGGTGCTGCGAGACCCCTTCACCGGCATTGGCAAACCAGAACCGCTAAAGTACGTGTTGGCGGGTTGCTGGTCGCGCAGAATTACCCAGGAACACCGACTCGTTTATCGCGTGAGCGAAGGCAGGATTGATTTTCTTCAGGGTCGTTACCACTACTAACTTTCCTTACTCGTACCGCAACGCTTCAATCGGATCCAGCCTCGCGGCCTTGATCGCAGGCAGCATTCCGCTCACGATCCCGACGAAGCTCAGGATCGCAGTGGACCAGACCAGCGTGGCCGTATCGATCACCAGGTGAATGTCTCCGTCGCTGGCGTCATCCATGAACGCGCTCCATAGCGTAAGCGAGCCCACAGACCAGGAAACCAGGTAGGCCAGCGCCACGCCCAGCAAGCCGCCCAGCATGGTAATGGCGAGCGCCTCGGCCAGGAACTGAAACAGAATGTGCCATCTGTGCGCGCCCAACGCTTTCTCCACGCCGATCTCGCGCGTGCGCTGGGTCACGGAGACCAGCATGATGTTCATCAATCCAACCCCGCCGATGCCCAGCGTCAGCAGACCAATGAAGCCCAGCAGAATCTTGATGCCGACCGTAATGACGGTGAGATCAGCCAAATCTTTGTTCGCGTCAAATACGAAGACCGCGCGCTCATCTTTCGGGTCGAAGCCGTGGTGAAAGGCCATGGAGCCGCGTACGGCCCGCACTACTTTTTCGTGGTCTCCCTCGTAGTCCATGAAGACGCCATCAAGATAATAGGTATTCTTGATGTCGCTCATCGCACTATACGGGAGGTAAACCAGTGAATTCATGTCTTCGTCGCTGTTGGAGATGGTGTGCTTGAGCACGCCGATGACCTTATAAGAGATGCCGTCAATGCGGACGCTTTCGCCCAACGCATTCTGACCGGAGAAAAGTTTCTTTTTTACCGTCGAACCTATGACGGCTACCCGGCTGTGGCTAAAGTCTTCCTGCTCTCCAAAAAACGCGCCCTCGCCCACTTCCAAAGCGCGGATTTTCTGGTAGCTGGAAAAGATTCCATGAACGCCGTAGCTTGCACTGCGAGTGCCGAACGCGACCTGACTCTGCTTATCCACCTCGGGAGAGATCCGCGTGAGCATGGGAACCTCAGCACGCAGATAGTCGAGATCGTCGCGAGTCAGGCGGACCTGTGTACCCGCCTTGCTGCCACCAGCTTGCAGCGAAGTGCGTCCGGGAAAAATGCCGACCAGGTTGCCCCCGAAGGTACGGAAGGCAATCATCAGCGCGTTCTCAAAACCTGAACCGTATGCCAGCAGCAGCACCACGGTAGCGATGCCCCACGCCATGCCAAGCATGGTGAGCAGCGAGCGGCGGCGATTGTGTTTCAATGCGGTATAAGCTTGAGTTCCCAGATCGCCAAACATCATTACTCCTGTCGCAGCGCTTCCACCGGAGGAAGCAACGCTGCCTTGCGCGCCGGATAAAGGCCGGCGATGATACCTGCTATCGAGAGCGACAAGATTGCGATGACGGCCGAGGCCGGCACAATGCGTGGGGTATCAAACCCTTCCGGTGAAGGCAGTTGGGCCAGCAATCCCACGAAACCACTGGAAATGGCCAGGCCAATTCCGCCACTCAATGCGGTGAGGAAAGCGCCTTCCACAAAAAACTGAGTCAGGATATTGCGATGGGTCGCGCCCAGCGCCTTGCGAAGTCCAATCTCCCTGGTTCGCTCCGTCACGGAGACCAGCATGATATTAATGATGCCGATTGCGCCCAGCCCCAGAGTCACCAGTCCCACCACGCCCAGGAACCAATCCATCGCGTCGAAGATCTTGCCCACGCGGATGGCACCATCGATCGTGTCCCAGTCCATGAAGGCGTCGTCGAGCTTGGGATTAAAGCCATGGCGGCGGCCAAGGATTCCGTGCAATTCGTTCATGGCCTCGACATGCATCTCTTTTTTCAGCGGCCGGTAATTGATGAAGGTGATCGCATTCTCTGAATTCTGGGTAGTAATTGGAAACAACGTGCGCATGGTTTCCAAAGGTACAAAAATGCGCTTGTTGGTGCCGTTCTCGCCTTCTTTCCCGATCTTTGGGATGACCCCGACAATCTTGAAGTCCAGGCTATTGAGCAAAATCGTACTGCCCACGGCAGGCTGCCCTGGGAACATGTTTTTGAGCATCTCCCATCCCACTACGGCCACGCGGCGATGCTGGCTGTTGTCCTCGTCATTGAACCAACGGCCCGGCCTGATAGGGACGGTGCGAATCTGGTTGTATTCGGGCGCGACTCCAAATACCTGCCCGTTGGTCGAGCCAAAGTCGCTCACGGCGCGAATGTCGTCGCGTTGCAGCACCGGTGAAACGGCACGCAGGAGCTTGGCCTCGCTGCGGATGGCGAGATAGTCCTCATACGTGAAGTGATACGGCTGCCCGGACTGGTAGCTGCCCTCAACCGCTGGGATTCGTCCTGGAAAGACGAACATAATGTCCTCCCCGAGATTCGCCATTTGTTTCGTCTGCCCGCTGCGAAAACCTTCTCCAAGACCGACCAGCAGGAGCAATGAGCCCACACCCCAGGCAATCCCGAACATGGTCAAAAACGAGCGCAGCTTATGCGCCCACAAGGTGGCGAGCGACTGGCGAACAATGTCAAGAAGCGTTCTCATAATGTAGGCGCGAGCGTCCACGCTCGTGCTTTCTGGCCAAGTTTTCCTCGCGTCCAGCACGGGCGAGGACGCCCGCGCCTACATGTGATACGCATCCCGTTGCGTGCTGGTTCCCGCGATTTAGCTGGTCAATTTAACCGGTCAATCACTTAGACGGACTTCTCTGACGCGTGGCCGGTATTTTTGCAACTTGTTACAACTTGCTATCCGGCCCTCCGCCCTTCCGTCTAAACCCTCGTTTTCTTCAAGCCAGTTCCGGCGGGCGTTTCCCCGGAAAACAATTCAGAAGCGGAGGGTTATTCCATGCTCAAACATTTGGTCGTCTCTCTAGTTGCAATTGCAGGGCTGTCGTTGGGAAATCCGTTTTGCCGTGCGCAATCGGCGGTTTTGGACCTGCCGCGGGATAGCCAGCATTCCGTCGTGACGCAGCGCATCGGAATCACCGACATCACGATTAACTATCACCGGCCGCTGGTTAAAGGACGGACCATCTGGGGCAAGGTTGTGCCTTACGACGAAGTGTGGCGCGCGGGGGCGAACGAGAACACAACCATCACCTTCACCGACGCCGTCTCTATCGAGGGAAAGCCTTTGGCGAAGGGCGCGTACGGTCTCCACATGATTCCGGGCGAGAACCAGTGGACGATCATTTTCTCCAAGAGCCACGCCGCGTGGGGCAGCTTTACCTACAAGGACGCTGAAGACGCACTAAGAGTGACAGTGAAACCGCAAGCTTCGGAACCCCATGAAGCACTGACCTACGACTTCGATGACGTGAAGCCGGACTCCGCCGTGGCGACACTGCGCTGGGAGAAACTCGCCGTTCCCTTCAAGATCGACGTGAATGTCCATGACATCGTGCAGGCAAGCCTGCATAACCAGCTTCAAGGACTGGCGCAATACACCTGGGAAGGATGGGACGACGCGGCAACTTATCTGGTCACAAACAAATATGATCTCGACGAAGCTCTGCAATACGAAGAGACCTCAATTCGGACCGAACCGCGTTTCGACAACCTGCTGACCAAGTCCCAGATCCTAGAAGCCATGGGCCGAAAGGACGATGCCGAGGCGGCCAAAAACAAGGCACTCGAACGGGCTACCGCGGCTCAAATGTATTACTACGGCCGTCTACTTCAGACCCAGGGGAAACAGGATCAGGCCTTTGACCTCTTTCGTCAGGCGGCAAAGAAAGACCCCAACGATTGGGTGGTTCACGACGGCACGGCAAGAATCTATTCATCCAAGGGCGACTATGACAATGCCCTCAAGGAAATCAAAATCACCGTGGCGGGCGCTCCCGACAACCAGAAGATTTTCTTTCAACCGCTGGTCAAGAAGTTGGAGGCGAAGCAGGACATCAACAAGCAGTAGGAAATAGTGAGATGTCATGCTGAGCGGAGCGAAGCATCCCTATCGTCACCACGGTTCGTGGGACGAATAGGGATTCCTCGCTCCGCTCGGAATGACGAACATCAAAATTTAGGGGATGGCTAACTAGTCGCCGGCCTTGGCAATCGGCGCTTTCTCCTGCGCCGTTTTCTGCTCGGGATACTCGTAAACCCCGCGTCCTGCCTTGCGTCCCAAACGTCCGGCTTTCACGTATTGCACCAGCAGCGGCGCTGGCCGATACTTTTCCCCTAAGGTCTTGTGCATGTATTCGAGGATGTGCAGGCGAGTATCCAGTCCAACCAGATCCACCAGTTCGAATGGCCCCATCGGATGGTTTAATCCCAGCTTCAAGGCTTTATCGATATCTTGCGCGGAAGCGATCCCTTCTTGCAGCATATAAAACGCTTCGTTCCCGATCATGGCGTTGATGCGGCTGGTGATAAAGCCGGGCGACTCCTTAATCACGACGACTTCTTTGCCCATCCGCCTGCCTACCTCGGCTACGGCCGCAAGCGTGTCCTCATCGGTTTCGAGCCCACGGACAACTTCCAGCAGCTTCATCTTGTGTACCGGATTGAAGAAATGCATCCCCACACATTTCTTAGCCCGGTAACTGACGCTGGCAATCTCGGTAATGCTAAGCGAGGAGGTGTTGGAAGCAAGAATGGTTCCGGGCCGGCAGATTTTATCGAGCAGGGTGAAGATCTCAATCTTCGACTCCATCTCCTCGGGCACAGCCTCAATCACCAGATCCGCCTCGCGTGCGGCTTCTTCAACGCTTCCCGCGTATTGCAATCGGCCGAACGCGGCCTTGGCATCGTCGGCGGAGACTTTTCCAAGTTCAATGGCCTTGTCGAGGTTGCCGCGAATCTCACTCTCCGCCCGGCGCAGAGCGTTGGGTAGCAGGTCTTCCAGTACGGTGTGATAACCGCCTAGCGCCGCCACATGAGCGATGCCTCTGCCCATGGTGCCAGCCCCGATCACGGCAATGGTGTGGACCTGTGCCACTACTGCCCACCCTTTTCCAGCCGGATCACGAGGGCATCGAGGTTGGAGCCGGCGACCTTCAGGCTTTCAGCCAGACGCTTGCGCTCGTCGCTCTCCATGGCCGCGACGAAGGCGCTGATGCGGCGCAACGTGGTCGTAATGTCGTCCACATAGTTGATCAGGCGAATCAGTTCTCCGGAAGTTCCCATAATGATTTCTGCTCCAGTGGCCCGCACTCGGGCGATGATCCTTAGTATTATGCGCTCCTCACTCAGGAAAAACCGCACTTGAGGGCGAACCCAACTATTCTCAACGGTGCGAAGGATTTAGTAAAGGCGGGTTAAGAACGAAGGTAAGTGGGTCATCTGTGAAGGCGTCGGTTCCATGCCGCGGGCTTGGGCTCCATTGTTAACAGCGCATTAAATGTCAAAGCTTATAGCACCAATCAATGTTTTTTATTGGTCTTTCGCCTTCCTATCGAATCTAATACCAGGATGAGTGACAAGCCTGTAAAACGCTATATCTTTGCCAGTGATTTTGACCAGACGTTGACCTTCAACGACTCCGGCTACGTGCTCAGCGAACTGGTGGGCATTCCAACGGCGGAGTTCGAGCGCAAAGCCCAGGGGATGGCGAAACTCAACCTGGTGCAGCAAGGCGCCGAACTCGCCTACCTGCTGCTGCACGATCCCGAGTTTCAGACTCGCGTCCGCAAGGAACACCTTCATGAGGTTGGCAAAAGCGTTCGCCTGAAGGAAAACATCTCCCTCCTTTATCAGATTCTCGAGCGCGGAATTGAGGGTTATCATTTCGATTTTTATGTTCTTTCGGCGGCCCCGGTCGAGGTTATTCAGTCCGCGCTGGAGGGAATTGTCCCTCCCAATCACATCTATGGAACCGAGTTCCGCTACAATGACGCGGGCCAGATTGAATCCATCGCTCGCGCCACCGCCGGTTATGGCAAAGTGGCGGTGCTCGATCAGTTGCAAAGCGAGCGGCAAGTTGGGCCGGACCACATCATTTATGTTGGCGATGGCAGCTCCGACGTCCACGTCATGCTGCACGTCAACGTTCGCGATGGCTTCACCATCGCGGTCTCCGAGGCCAAGCATGTTTCGCAGGTGGCGAAAAGAACCATCCTCAGCCGCAATGCCCTGGCCGTGCTTGCGCCCATCTTGGAGGACGTCGTGGGCTGGGAGAGACCTCGCATCCGGCAGTTCTTCGAGTCCTACGGGATGCTCATTCAGGAGTGGGATAGAGTGCGCACCGATTGGCTCACGCTACGCTCGGATGGAAGCGACTGGTCGGCAGCAGGCGTGAGCTAGGGCAGTTCTCGCTTTACCGAAATGCGGCGAATAGGTCTTGGGAGGGCATGACTTCAGCATGCCGCATCGGCCACATTAATTTTCGGCTTCAGCCGCCGGATTCGTGCTTTACACATATTCTAGAACCGCCCTGGACGTAGCGCCCTAACCCGGCTCGCCGGTAGAATAGCCGCATGCTGCGTGACCAGAACCTCATCCCGCTTTCGCGCCAGCACCAACACGCGCTGGCGTTGTGCGTGCGCCTCGATCGCACAATTCAGGCGGGAGAAATTGATCTGGAGGCCTGGCAGGCGGAGATCCAACAGCAATTTGAGAGCGAGATCGGAATCCACTTCGCCGCGGAAGAGAAGGAACTGTTTCCGGCAGCTGCGCGGTTTCCCGAGATGCGGCCACTAGTAGCGGAACTCCTGGCCGAGCACGCTCTTCTCCGCGACTGTTTCGCACGTGCGGCCGCCCGCAGTCTCGACCGGCAAAGTCTGGGAAACCTGGGGGAGAAGCTGGCCCTTCACATCCGCAAAGAAGAGCGCCAGCTCTTCGAGGGAATGCAGAAAGTCATGAACGCGCAAGAGCTCGACGCATTAGGGGCGGCATTGGACAAAGCGTTGAAGAACGCGTCTGAGGCTTGCCTACTGCCCAATGAAGCTACGCGGTTGCGGCCCAAGCACGAGCCAAGGTAATTCCGTGTACAATGCCGCGTACGCGGATTCCAAAACGGAAATCCAGCTCACCGGCTTTCACAGCCACCAAGGGAGAGATCATGAAAAGATATCTTTTTGTCTCCGTCGTCGCGCTGTGCTGTCTCGCTGTAGCTCAGGATAACGCGAAGACCACATCTCATCACGCAGCAGCCAAACCCGCTTCAAAGGCGGCTCCAGCGGCTCACAAGAACGCCTTCACTCCAGACGAGATTCAGTACGGACCTGCGCCTGGCTTCCTGCCGCCTGGTGCAACGCTAGCGGTTCTCGAAGGTAATCCGATGGGAGCCACCGGCGATTACACCGTCCGTTTGAAGATGCCGGATGGCTACAAGATTGCCCCGCACTGGCACCCAAAGCGCGAGAACGTCACCGTCATTTCTGGCACGCTAAAGGTTGGTATGGGCGATAAGTTCGACGAAAGCAAAATGATGAGCTTCCCAGCTACCAGTTTTGCTTACCTTGATCCAAGCATGCACCACTACGCCATGGGCAGCGGAGAAACTGTCCTGCAGATACACGGCAGAGCCCCGCTCAAGATCAACTACATCGATCCAAACGACGACCCAAGCAAGAAGAAATAGCGTGGACCAAGGAACACTTGTCATCCCGAGCACAGCGAGGGATCTAGGGTATTGCCTGCACTACCGACAACGCCGTCGCGGGGCAACCTTCAGATCCCTCGCGTTGCTCGGGATTGTCCTGCCTCAGCTGGAAATGGAGAAAGCGTTCGTCCGTTAAGATAACGGAGCGAACGCATGATATGTGGATCACTACAACAACGTCCGGCTTCACAGCGCGATTGGGTACGTGACGCCGAACGACATGCTCATGGGTCGGCAGGCCGCGATCCACGCGGAGCGCGATCGGAAGCTGGAGGAGGCGAGGCAGCAACGGTCGAGTCGTCGCCAGCAAGCCGCGTGATTGTCCCTTGACCATGGCTCCTTCTTAAGCCTATCATAGGGGCGTTTTGGGCACCTCCGGCCTTCCTCTGTTGCCCAGAACCTTTTCCTTACCGGCTTATTGCGTAAGAATTCGGCCCCACTGCATGGGAGGGCCTTCGGAATCGGCATCTGAGTCACTGGCAAAAAGATTCCGTACATGGCGTGCGGCATTTTCCCCACATTCTCCCGCTATACAAGATAGGGCCGCGATATGGAGTTTGTCGGTTTCAAAGGCCAAAGCACGGTTCAATCGAGGAAGGAGTAAATCTCAATGAGGAATCCTCGCGTAGGTTGCGTGGTCGGTGGATTCTTGTCTCTGGTTCTCTCGCTGTCAGCGCAGACTTTCACCACACTGCACAGCTTCGACGACACGGACGGCTTCGAGCCCTACGCAGGGCTGGTCCAGGCCACCAATGGGAGCCTCTACGGGGCGACCGTGACCGGCGGGGGCGGCGGCCGTGGCACGGTCTTCAAAATCACCACAAGCGGCAAGCTGACGACGCTTTACACCTTTTGCCATTGCTACGACTACGGCCCCATTGCGGTGCTGGTTCAGGCCACCAACGGGAACCTCTACGGGACAATCCCCGGAGGGCTATATGACGATGGCTGGGTCTTCAAAATCACGCTAGGCGGCAAGTTGACCACGCTGCACAGCTTTGACGGCACGGACGGCGCCGCCCCCATCGCAGCGCTGATTCAAGCCACCAATGGGGATCTATACGGGACAACCTCTTCGGGCGGGGCCTCCGGCAAAGGATGCGGCGGTTTCGGCTGCGGCACCATCTTCAAAACCACCCCAAGCGGCAAGCTGACAACGCTCTACAGCTTCGGCGGCACAGACGGCGCCAACCCCGCTGCGGCGCTGGTCCAGGACACTAATGGGAACTTCTACGGGACGACACCCAATGGTGGGGCCTACGGCGCCGGCACGATCCTCCAGATCTCCCCAAGTGGCAAGCTGACCACGCTCTACAGCTTCGGCGGCACGGACGGCGCCAACCCCGCTGCGGCGCTGGTCCAGGACACTAATGGGAACTTCTACGGGACGACACCCAACGGTGGGGCCTACGGCGCCGGCACGATCTTCCAGATCACCCCAAGTGGCAAGCTGACCACGCTGCACAGCTTCGACGGCACGGACGGCGCCGCCCCCATCGCAGCGCTGATTCAAGCCACCAATGGGGATCTATACGGGACGACGAGCAATGGCGGTAGCGGATCATGTACATACGGCTGCGGTACGGTCTTCAAAATCACGCTAAGCGGCAAGTTGACCACGCTGCACGGCTTCGGTGGCACAGACGGCACCAACCCCGCTGCGGCGCTAGTCCAGGACACTAATGGGAACTTCTACGGGACAACACCCAGTGGTGGGGGCTACGGCGCCGGCACGGTCTTCAGCCTGTCTGTAGGTCTGGGCCCGTTTGTGGAAACCCAGCCGACCTCCGGCAAGGTGGGAGCGGCGGTCAAGATTCTGGGAACGGATCTGAAGGGCACGACCAGCGTTACGTTTAACGGCACGGCGGCGAAATTCACTGTAGTTTCCAAGTCCGAAATCAAGACCACCGTACCCAAGGGCGCGACCACCGGCAAGGTTAAGGTGAAGACACCCAAGGGCACGCTCAAGAGCAACGTGGTGTTCCGGGTGAAATCATAGATTTTGAGCTTCCCATCGAGCCGAGGTTTAGCAGTGCGGGAGCCTATCCTCTTGCGCTGTATACTTACACCGAGAAAAGGACATCGGTCGATAGACCGATGCCTTGAAAATCCCGTCCCGCTGGGGCGGAATCTACACTAACGGAGAACGCTGCTCCTCCATTTTCGGCTGAACCATCACACGCGTTGCTCGGGATGACATTTCGTTATGGGATACATCGGCGAGCCTATACCAGGTCTTCTACTTTGACTTCCCCACCCTTCCACGAATCGCGGAACTCGCTTTCGATAAAGCCTGCGTCATAGTTCCGGTCTTGCGCCTTCAGGGTTTGCTGCAATCCGAACAGAGAGCGCGGATTGCGCGGATTGCGGTCAAGGTCCGCTCGGAAGACTTTCTCCGCGCCCGCCGAATCGCCATTGATTAGGAGCACGCCGCCTAACGATTCGCGGACGGGAAAGAACCAGTCTGGAGGCTCTCCGTATTTCAACGTATCCTGAATCGCGACTGCCGCCGTCAGCAGGGAAATTGCCTGAACGTTATCCTTCCTCGCCATGGCGATCTTCGCACCCAACACATCCTCGGAAATTTTCATGATGTCTTTCGCCTTGTTGTTAATCGGCATGGCGAAGACAACATCCGGCGGCGTGTTCTGCTCAGCCTCGGAAACTATCTTGTACTCCGCTTCGGCTTCACTCAATTTTCCCGTTCCCGCCAGCGCCATACCGCGAGAGAAATGCCAGAATCCGGTCGTTATCTTCAGCGCGGGATCCGGCTGCGGCATGGCCAGAATGTCATTCCACTTATGAAAACGAACATCCACCGCCATCGGGATGGTCATGAAACCTTCGAGGGGTGGCATGTCTTTGACATGGGGACCGACATTCGCCACCAGCAAGTCCGCGTTCTTCTTGGCCTCCGCATAATTGCCAGTCATGCTGGCGCACATGGCGATGAAGTGAAGGTTGTGGCTGTAATACATCATCGGGTAAATGCCCTTCGCACCGCTGGCCTTGATGTAGGCTCGGTCCACCGCTGCGGCCTCTTCGTTCACCTTCACGGCCGCGTCATAATCGCCGGTGCGAATGTAAACGTGCGCTGGCATGTGTACGATGTGTCCCGCCGCAGGGGCGAGTGCCGCTAACCGGTTGGCGCCGGCCAGCGCGCGCTCCGGATTCGACGAAGCCTCGGTGGCATGGATGTAGTAGTGAAGGGCGCCGAGGTGGTTGGGATCACGGCGGATCACCGATTCCAGAGTCGCGACAATCTCCTCCGTCCCTGCCTCCGGTGTGCCGTCCACATGCCACAATCCCCAGGGATGCAGATTCATTCCCGACTCAGCAAACAGCGTGGCCGCATCCAGGTCGTCGGGGAATTTCTTCGACACTTCGCGCATGGCATCGTGGTAATCCTCGGCCGCCTTCCTGAGATCTGCCTTCGGGTCTGCTGGGAAGCGCTTGGCCATTGCTTGAATGTAGGCCTGCTCGCTGGGCGAGGCATTGGAGGAGAGATCGACCGCCTTCTGGATCGCTTCGTGAGCCTGCTTGAAGCGGTCATCGCTGGCCGGATCGTTGTAGTTCGGTCCCACTGCTTCCGCAACTCCCCAGTACGCGATCGCGAGTTTGGGATCGAGTTCAGCCGCGCGCTGGAACGAGCGCGCCGCCTCATCGTGGTTGAAGGCGTAAATCAGGCGCAGTCCCTGATCGAAGAACTTCTGCGCTTCGGGATTGCTGGCGGAAACCGGATGATGAACATTTCCCACTCCCGACATAAGCGTTGCGGGCTTGGCCTGAGTGTGGGCGGAATGCTCTTGAGCAAGAGACGGCAGGCACAACCACAGGGCGAGTAGAACGGAGATGCGAAATCGCATACGAATCATCCTCCTCTGAATTAGGGGAACAAGTAGCGCTGCTGCGTACGTTGCCCCAAACGCCGCAAGCTTAGTCCAAAGTCGAGCAAGACGCAATCGAACCGCGCGATACGAATCGCGCGATGCGAATTCTACCAACCCTCATGCAGACAGCGCCCTGCCAACCGCATTACTTCTCGCTTGAATCCGGAGTTCTGTTGACCTCATCTAGCAGCTATGACTCAGCAAGGCAGTGTCTTTCCCCTGGCGGATTATTCAGAGCCAATCGTCCAGCCCTCAGAAGTGAGCACGCTCAACGACGCAGCTTTGCTCGACGCCTACTCACAAGCCGTCGTCGGGGCCGCTGAAGCGATCAGCCCCTCGGTCGTCAAGATTGATGTTGCGCAGCCCGGACGAAGCCGTTCGGGGGAACCTCGCGAGCGTCAAGGCGGGGGCTCCGGATTTGTGTTCACGCCCGATGGGCTCGTACTGACCAACAGCCACGTCGTGCATGGGTCCACGCGCATTGATGTTTCGCTCCCGGATGGGCAGCGCTTCCCTGCTCACATCATCGGCGACGATCCCGCGACCGATCTCGCCGTGATCCGCATCGGTCTGCCCAGCAACGACGCTCCCCATCTCGTGGCCGCGCCTCTGGGAGACTCGCAGCGTCTTCGGGTTGGCCAGTTGGCAATTGCCATCGGCAATCCTTATGGCTTTCAGTACACCGTCACCGCCGGTGTCGTCAGCGCTTTGGGACGTTCGTTGCGTTCCTACTCCGGGCAGCTCATCGAAGATGTCATTCAAACCGACGCTTCGCTCAACCCGGGCAATTCCGGCGGCCCGCTCGTGACCTCCGACGGGCGCGTGGTGGGCGTAAACACGGCGACCATCATGGGCGCGCAGGGCCTCTGTTTCGCCGTCGGGATTAATACCGCGAAGTTCGTTGCGGGACGTCTGCTGCGCGATGGCAGAATCCGCCGCAGCTACATCGGCGTCGAAGCCCAGACCGTGCCGCTGCTTCGCCGCGTGGTGCGCTTCTACGATCTCCCCAGCGAAAGTGGCGTGATCGTAGCGTCAGTCGCGAACGGCAGCCCGGCACAGAAAGCGGGATTGCGAGAAGGCGATGTGATCATTGCTCTCGACGGCAAGCCGGTCGCGGGCGTGGACGACCTGCATCGTCTGCTGACCGATGCGCGAGTGGGAACGAGTAGTGTGCTGACTGTTCTGCGCTGGATGGAGCGGCTCGAGCTGCGAGTTGTGCCGGAAGAGATGCGAGATTAGAGCGCCTGCGAAGCCCTGTGGAAGAAAATTGCAAATCGCGCGAAGTGTTCCACGTGGAACATGGAGAAACTGGAAGTGGTTGATCCTGCGGGAGTTAGGGGAGGCGAGTGATGCGCGAAGGACTTTTCGATACCCACGAAAGTAGACTTGCGCGGGGCTCGGCGAATCTGGTTGGGCTCGGCGACAATTGGACGGGTCGTCAATAAGATTGACGGTCCATGCACCAGATAAGCAGCATGAGGGGGCAGACCCCATCAGCGGCATCGCCTCCCACCCTCGCAAAAGACGTAAGGATGGGGCACTCTAAGTTTGGTTAGGGAAAAGAAGAACAGCGGTCAGGGTGAGCCACCCGCCTGGCACCTTTATCACACTCTAGGCGCTCAGTCTTCTACGAACGACTTTAACCTGGACAATGCCCGATCCCACTGCTCGGAGACGAAATCGAGGTATTGCTTAATTCCTTCAATTGGCTGCGGATCGAATTCGAATCGGCTCTCGCGACCCGTACGGACGCTATGCACGATTCCTACACTCTCCAACACTCGAAGATGCTTGGTGACAGCCTGCCGGGTCAGCTTGGAACCCCGCGTGAGCTGAGAGATCGAATAAGGCCGCCGACCACAGAGCTTCGCAACCAGCGATAGCCGCGTCTCATCGCCCAGCGCGGCAAATACAGGCGCACGCGCCTGCCGTTTGGCGGGCATGCCGCTACGAGGTTTGCGTGACATAGTTCTCGATGTTCTTCATTTGCGCCGTCCAACCGCCGTCATTCATGCGGAATGCTTCGAGGCGGCGGCCGCTGGGGATCTTGTCGAAGCCGGACTCCGTGAGCATAAGCAGCGTGCCGCTGGTGGTCTTCTCAAGCCTGAATTCGACGAGCGTGGGCGTCTCCTTCGAATAGTCTATTTTAGGATCGACGGAATAAGGGTGCCAGGTGAAGGAAAAGAGGCGTTCGGGTTCCATTTTTTGCACGACGGCCTCCCATTGGACGTGCTCGTAGCCTGGATAGGTAACCTGGCCACGCGAGACCTGACCCGGTACGAATGGGCCATCCAGTTTCACCCGAAACCACTCGCCAAACTCACGGTAATCCGTCAGTGCACGCCAGACCCGTGAAACTGGCGCTTTGAGCTCAATGCGCTTCTCAATATGGTCATTCATATTAAGCAACCTCAAGGTTGCATATTAACTTAGGCGACACCAAAAAGCAACCCAACGGTTGCATTATCGGACGACATCATCAGACGACCGAGCGTTCGTTCCTCAAACATTGACGATTTTCGGACGGATGACGGGCAAAACGGAAGTTGTTGCGGGCCAGAAGTCGGCTTCTGGGACGCGCTGCGCCATCGAATGCCGACCCCGCCAGACTTCCGCGAAGCCCGTTTCTGGATAACTTCCGAGTAGCCGACCATCCGAGAGTTATCGCGTGGGGCTCGAATCGAAATGCTGCATTGCGGCCATTCTTACGGGTCTTCTGGCGATTGGTAGTTCTTTCCCTCCCTTTCGCTATAGTTCTGGAGTGTGTTGTATAACTTAGTAGCACGCGATCAGTTCTCGATCCAGTTCTCGGCGCGATAGGCTAGTTCTCCTGCTTCGTAACGAAACTATCCTCTTGGTGGTGATCCGAGAAAACGGATGCATGCGCGAATGCTCATTCGCATCGCACTCTTTAAAATCGGAAAACGCAAGATCAGGGCCGCAAGTTTCGGTCCTTGCCGATAATAGATTTTAACGACGGCTCGGCTCAACGCGTGCTGCGATAGCCACTCGTCGCGAAAAGCGCGAAGCGTAGCGACTTCCGGCGAAAGCGGGCCAAACAGAGCCGTTGCTACGAAACACCGCGTTGGTGGGGGCGGCGCGCCATACATCCAAGTATCACCTAGCGCCTGGCTGTGGACATCATCGTCGCCGCCGAATAGGACGACGCCGGGATTTAGTGGGTACTCTGCGAGAGCCGCTAGCCTCCTCGGGCTGGGGGTGCCCGGAAATTGCAACCAGGTTCCCTGATTTGGAACCGCGCTCCAGTTGTTGCCATCCCACGCCCACAGGTCGTCAAGCAGCGGAACGACAGCCGATTGCCCACCGCCAAAGACAAGGACACGCGTGCCATCGAACGCAGAGGCTGCCCCGACTCGGTAGCCCGGATCGGCAGCCGGATGTTGTTGCGTCCAACTCGTTCCGTCCCACTGCCAGGTGTCCGACAGCGTTTGGGTGTCGCTGCTCCCGCCCTGCAATACGACCCGCTGGATACACGGGAAATAGGTCATGACTGCGCTGACGCGGATGCCTGGGGCCGCTGAATCCGACAGTTTTGTCCAGTTTTGCCCGTCCCACGCCCACATGTCGGCGCGACGGACATTGTTCGTCTCACCGCCATAGAGGATGATGCGTTTGCCATCCCAGGCCATCATTCCGTTGCTTCGGCCGGCTGGACTCACCGACGGTGTCTGACGTGTCCAGGTGGACCCGTTCCACGTCCACGTCTCGGTGGGGTAGCTGCCGCCCGCAGCTACGCCGCCCCAAAGGACGACAACGCCTCGCGTCGGGTCGAAAGCCATGTGACCGTGTAGAACGCCGGGCGGGCTGGTGGCTGGCGCGAGTTGAGTCCAGTTGCTCCCGTCATAGGCCCACGTGTCTCCGAAGCCGGCCTGGTAGCTCTCGCCACCGAACAGAATGATTTGGCCGCTCGCCGCGTCGTAGGTCATGCACGCGCCAAACCGACCGGGCGGGATCGTGTCCCAGTTTTGGATCCAGGTTTGGCTCGGCGGCGTTACGGTCGCGAACAGGGCCACCTCGTCGTCCCAGTAGTCGGGGAGCATTCCGTACACGGATCCGAGTACCGGATCCTGCGCAGTTTCTGTGATCCACATTGTCCCTGCGCCGCGACTGACCGCCAAGTCCTTGACCCGAGTCAGCACCTGTGCGAACGTCTCGTGATTGGCGCTTGCCTCCGCATCGACGCCGTTGTTGATAATGTGAACTCGGGTAATTCGTTTCTCTAGGTCGCAAATGTTGGCCGTGTTCCACCAGCTCGGCGAAGGATTCGTCGGGTAGTTCGGACTGTTGCAGTAATCAGTCGCACCAAATTGGTTTTCGTAGGCCGGTGTGAGGGGCGCCTCCCAGACCCCCACGTAATCCCAGGGCAGCGCCTGAAACCACCCCGGACTTGCCGGGTCGTTATCTGGGTAGCCGGCAGCGAGTAGAAACACCTTGAAGCCTTTTTCCCGAATATAGGAGCAGTAGGCGGCGTAGTTAGTAGGGACACTAGCCGCAAACGGGTTGGACAGGCAGTCGGTCGGGCCTTCGTCGACATAGATTCCATCGATAAGCCCAGGATACGTTGTTTGCCACGTGTCGATTTGGCCCGAAAGGGACATGAGCGCGCCACTGGCCCCCGCCGCCGCGGGCGCCACCGGTCCGGTCAAAGGACTTGGCCACACAGCGGCTCTCGGTGCAAGCCACCACGGGGGACCGCCGGTCGGAGGTTGCAGTGGGATTGCGCCGCCGCTGCCCGCCGCGTAGCCAAAGACCAGTTGTCCGGCACTGTGGCAGGCAGTGAGCTTGGTCTTCATGTCCGCAGCATTGGGCGAATTCGGGCCTGCCGTCGCCGGCATACCGTATGCGAATGACCAGTCGACGACCACGAGCCGCACCGCCTGTTTCGCTGCGGCTACCCTGTCCCACTGGCTCATAGCCCAGTTCCAGTCGGTAACGACACCAAGCCTCGTCTTTCCGTCGAAGAAGAAATAACCGGCCACAGCCATCCGCGGTATCAAGTTAACCTCCCTGGCGTTTCATGGAGTTCACCTACCACTGTTTGCGACAAGTATACCCGTAATGAGTTGGAGCCTCTCGGGCCAAACGGGAGTTTGCTCTTCATCGCTGGTTCAAGACAAGATTTTTGTGCGTAGCGGCACCCGACATCGTGATAGAGCCAAACTCGTGCGCCACCAGCGATCCTTGGTTTCCGCTACACCGCATTTTTTTACACTCAGTACCGTAACGGACGTACTTTTGACGAACCGGTTGCGTTAGCCCATCTTGAGAGTCTCATCTCTGGGGACCGAAAGAGCGTCCAGATAATACTGAAGAGTAGTGCGACATTCTCACTGATCGTTTCAACCTTTACAGATCGGTTATTCGCCTACACGTAAAAGTGACCTTGTTCGCAGCCGATCATCGATGCTCCTCAGCATAGTGCCTGGATGACGGGCAAACCGGAAGTTATGCCTCGGAACAAACTTTCAACGACGCGGGCCAGAAGTCGGCTTCTGGGAAGTGGAAGGTCCAGTCAGGGCTTGCCGATTTCCGCCGGATGACGGATTGACGTGCAAGAGCATAAGATCTTCTGCGTTAAGTTAGCGCCTATGTGGACGGTTGCAGGAATCTCGCGGACCGGAGTGTCCGCGCCACACAGAGCTCTTTCGGGTCATTGCGCCCACCTTCCCTGCTGTGTTAGCTTCAACAAACAGCAGAGGTTAGCTTGCAAGCAACAATTCCCGCCGGGCTGGACCGCAAGGAAGCGGAAGTTTATGTGCGGCTGGACCCGAAGCGGCTCCCAAAACACATCGCCATTATCATGGACGGCAACGGCCGTTGGGCGCGGCGACGCCATCTGCCGCGCATCGCCGGACACCGCGCCGGAGTTTCGTCCGTGCGCTTCACGGTGGAAACCGCTTCCCGCATCGGTATTCCAGCGCTCACCCTCTACGCTTTCTCGGAGGAGAATTGGAAGAAACGTCCGGCGAGCGAAGTCAATTTCCTCATGGGCTTGCTCTGCCGCTATCTGAAGGCGGAAGTGCCTACGCTGAACAAGAACAATATCCGCCTGGAATATATTGGCCGCCAGCACGAACTGCCGCCCTCGGTGCAGGAAAAAATGCAGTGGGCGCGCGAGGCTACGGCACATAACACCGGCATGGTGTTGACTCTCGCGCTCAACTACAGCGCGCGCACGGAACTGGTGGATGCCTTCCGTTCGATTGTGGACGCGGCCGCGCGCAATGGCGGTCTGGACCACCTGGAAATCGACGAGGACGCTGTTTCCCGTCACCTCTACACGCGGCATTTACCCGATCCCGACCTGGTGGTTCGGACCAGCGGCGAGATGCGGCTGAGCAACTTTCTGCTGTGGCAACTGGCTTACGCTGAAATTTACGTAACCCCCACGCTGTGGCCCGAGTTCCGCGGTGTACATCTGCTCGAGGGCATTGCGGAATACCAGAAGCGTGAGCGGCGCTATGGCGGGTTGGCTGGCGACGCTTCCCAAGCTCATATCCATCAGCATGATCACGTGGAACATCCGCGGACAAGAGTGTCCGCGCCACACACTCCCGTGTCACACATTTCGAAGACGGGCCGGAGCTGAGGCTCTTGCATCTGCTCAAACGAATCCTCACCGCGGCGGTTTTGATTCCTATCGTCCTGCTGCTGGTGCTGCGTGCGCCCGTGCCCGTGCTGGCGTTAGTTGCGGCTTTGGTTGCGCTGCTTACCGTGCAGGAATTGCTCAAACTCGCCGAGGCGTACGGCATCCGGCCTCTGCGCTGGCCGACCTACATCTTTGTCGGACTATTCTTCCTGCTCCTGGCCATCAATCCGGGGAACGACAAGCCTCTGCTCTCGACCGCGATCTTCGTTTACAGCGCGGGATTCGCCGCCGCCATTGCTCCATTTGTTTTTCTCACGATTGCAATGCAGCGGATTAACCTGAGCAGCGCGTTTCCGGCTGCGATGGTTTCTGCGTTTGCGTTCGGGTACATCGCTTTGCCGCTCGGATTTCTGGTGCAATTGCGGGAGCAGTGGTCGGGGGCGTTCTTGCTTCTGTATTTGCTGCTGCTGGTGTGGGCAGGGGACATCTTTGCCTACTTCGTGGGACGTTCCCTGGGCCGTCATCTCATGTCACCGCGCATCAGCCCCAAGAAAACCTGGGAGGGAGCGCTGGCATCTCTGCTGGCGAGTTTGGTGGTGGGAATGTTGCTGTACAACTATGCCCTGCCCATCAGCACGGCTCTGCTGCATGCGCATCTCATCGAACGGCGCGATGGTTTCTTCGCCTTGCAGAAGCCGCCACTAGGACCCACTCTGCTGCTTTCGGCGGCCATCAACATCGCCGCGCAGTTAGGCGATCTGGTGGAGTCGCTGATCAAGCGCGGCGCCGGAGTCAAGGATTCAGGAACGATTCTGCCGGGCCATGGAGGCATGCTGGATCGCATCGATGCCCTGCTCTTTGCCGCTCCGGTGCTGTGGTATTATGCGGCTTGGCGCGTGATGCAATAGGAAACTTTAACCTCTGTGGTTGATCAGCCGACTCTAAGGATAGAGTAAGGTAGTTGGAGTCAGTCGGACATGCCGAGGCCCCACCCGTATCCACCGCTGTAGCCACTCCACCCGGATACCTCGCTCAGCCCTGCCAAACTTGCCAAAATGGAGTCTCTTGACACTGAAGTCCTCAAACATTCACTGATGCCTGGGCAGAGGGACTGCCTGAAAACGAGGCTCGATGGGACTATACTCGACGGACATCACCGAATTTATATTCTGCGCCAGCGCGGGGTGGACGTTGATGCGCTGCCGCGCGAAATCGTTTTGAAAAGGAACGATTAAAGAATGTCGACGAAACTCTATTGGGCCGAGGGACCGTGGCCGGGAAAACTGGCATTGGCGGCACGTCCTCGCGGCGGCGACTGGCTTGAGGATGAGATCGCAAGCTGGCGGCGTGAAGGAGTCGATACGGTGCTCTCCTTGCTCACGCCTGAAGAGGAGGACGATCTCGGGCTCAGCAACGAGGCACACCACGTGAAAGCACGAGGGATGCAATTCGTCTCGTTTCCCATTCCGGATCGCGAGGTGCCGGACTCGGACGCCAAAGTGGCGGCGGCTCTGGAAAAACTAGATGCCGATCTCTCGTCGGGGAGAAATGTAGTAGTGCATTGTCGTCAGGGAATTGGCCGAACCGGACTGATGGCCGCATGCCTGCTTGTCATGAAAGGGTTGAACCCGGAAGCAGCGGTGAAAAGCCTCAGTGCCGCGCGTGGTACCTCCGTTCCGGAAACCGCGGCACAACGTCGCTGGATCGATCACTATGCCACAATTTTGGCAGGTACCAAATGAGGCGCCGCCGCATACCGTACCCTGAGAGCCGTTTGTGAGACGCATTTCCATCCTAGGCTCGACTGGCTCCATCGGCCGCAGCACGCTCAGCGTGATTGAATCCTACCCCGAGCGCTTCCAGGTTATTGCTCTGGCTGCAGGCCGGAATGTGGATGCCGCCTTCGAGCAGGCTGAGCGATGGAAGCCCCGGCTGATCTCGGTCGCAGCCGAGGCGGACGCCGAAATCCTTCGCACTCGCCTAAAGGCCTCTGGGCTGGATGAAGTCGAAGTAGCCCACGGCTCGGCTGGGGCGGTGCAAGTCGCCACCCACCCGGAAGTAGACTTCGTGGTCAGTGCCATCGTGGGCGTAGCCGGACTCGAAGCCACCTACGAAGCCGTGCGCGCGGGCAAGACGGTGGGGCTTGCGAACAAAGAATGTTTAGTTGCTGCGGGAGAACTGATCACTGCCGAGGCCCGCCGTCAGGGCAAGCCACTGTTGCCGATCGATAGCGAACATAATGCAGTCCATCAGTGTCTGCGTGGCGGACGCATCAACGAGGTTCAACAGATCTGGTTGACTGCGTCTGGCGGACCATTTCTGCACACACCAAAGTCGCAGTTTTCCGCAATCACAGTCGAACAAGCCTTGAACCATCCCACCTGGAAGATGGGCCGCCGCATCACCATCGATTCAGCCACATTGATGAATAAGGGCTTCGAGGTTATCGAGGCCTGCCGTTTGTTCAATCTGCCTCCAAATCGAGTGCAGGTGATCGTGCATCCCCAATCCACCATCCATTCCATGGTCGAATTCGTGGATGGCAGCATACTTGCTCAGTTTTCTGTGACTGATATGCGGCTGCCAATCCTCTATGCGCTGACTTATCCGGAACGCATTGCGTCCGATATGCGCTTCCCGGTCATGGACTTACGACATCTCGATTTCTCACCCCCGGATATGGGAAAATTCCCTTGCCTGGGTCTAGCCTATGATGCAGCGGAGGCTGGGGGAGCGAAAACGGTTGCACTGAACGCCGCGGACGAGGTCGCGGTGGCCGCATTTCTGGATGGCTGTATCCGTTTCACTGAGATTCCTGCCATAATTAAGATGGTGCTTGCAGAAACTGAAAGCGGGAAATTGGAATCTATAAGTAAGGTGCTTGCAGCAGACGCCGAAGCTCGCCGGATCGCTCACGAAAAAGTAGAGCAGTTGGGCTATGCCGCGCCGTCGCGATCGGCTTCTTCCACTTTTCGAAGGGAATAATCAAAACTATATGTCGGGATTCTTTATAGCTGTGCTGGCTGTTGCGGTGGTGTTGGGATTCATGATTTTGATCCATGAGTTCGGCCACTACGCGGTCGCGAAGTTGCTGGGCGTGCGAGTTGAGGTTTTCTCTATCGGATTTGGCAAGCGGCTGCTCGGTTTCCGCCGCGGCGATACCGATTACCGCGTCAGCGCCATCCCTCTCGGTGGCTACGTGAAAATGAGCGGCGAGAATCCCATGGATGAGCGCACCGGCGATCCTGGCGAGTTCCTGTCGCACCCGCGCTGGCATCGCTTTCTGATCGCCATCGCCGGGCCGTCCATGAATATTCTGCTCGCCATTGGCCTGCTCACCTTCGTCTACATGGTGCATTACGAGTATCCGGCAGTGCTGGACGAGCCCGCGGTCATCGGCTGGGTATTGCCCGACACTCCGGCAGCGAAAGCTGGAATTCAGATTGGCGATCGCATCGTTCGTCTGGACGGAATCGAGAATCCTACTTGGAAGCAAGTCGACCCCAAAGAAGCGCTGAGTCCGAATCAGCTTCTGGAGGTCACCATCGAGCGCGGCGGGAAATCTTTCGAAAAGACTATCGTGCCCGAAGCCTACGGGATAAATCAGATGGGATTCGCGGGGTGGGTTGCCAAGGAACCCAGCGTTACGGTTACAGACTTGGAAAAGGGTATGCCGGCCGAAAAGGCCGGAATGCAAATCGGGGACGAAATCCTGACCGTCGATGGCCAGCCGATCCCGCACATCGAAGCCATGATTGAAACCATGAAGCGTACCCAGGAGAGGGCTATCGCGATTGTGGTTCGTCGTGATGGCCAGCAGAAGACCTTCACCGTGCAGCCCGTGCTAGCCGATGTACCCGGTCAGCGAGAGAAACGTTATCGCGTGGGACTTGGCAGTCTGCAGATGAAAGTAACCACCCTGCCCTTGCCGGCGGCGTTCCGCAAGTCGATCGAGCAGAACAAGGAAGGTTCGCTCCTCATCCTGGAGCTCGTGCAGAAAATGATTCAACGTAAGATCTCGATCCGGACCATCGAAGGCCCGATCGGGATTGGCCGCGCCGCCGGAGAAGCAGCCACCGAAAAAGGCTGGACCCCCCTTATGGCTCTGACCGCCGCGATCAGCCTGAATCTGGGCATCTTCAACCTGCTGCCGATTCCCATCCTCGATGGCGGCGTAATCCTGCTGCTGTTCGTCGAAAGCCTGATGCGGCGCGATATCAGCCTGCAGATTAAAGAGCGTATCTACCAGGCCGCATTCGTGTTCCTGGTCCTGTTCGCGGTCATGGTGATCTATAACGATCTGGCAAAAACCCTGCCCGGAATGATGCAGCGACTGCCGTAAGGCCAGCACGCTTCAGCCGTGCCGATCAAGCCGCGAAAAACGGGCTGCAGCCCCAAAGCAGGAACACCGTCGGCTGCATTGCATGACTTGATTGCTTCGCCCAGCTCTTTGAGATACAATGTATCTCACGAGGGAGACAGGTATGCCAGCTACAGAGATGGTTCACGTCCGCATTGATAAGCGGATCAAGACTAAGGCCGCGAAGACGCTGGCCAGCATGGGCCTCTCGGTTTCAGATGCCGTGCGCGTGCTGCTGACTCGAGTCGCTGCGGAAAAGGCCCTCCCCTTCGACGTAAAGGTGCCCAATGCCACAACCTCCGCGGCCATCCGGGAGGCTCGCACCGGCAAACTGCCCTCGTTCCGCAGAGTCTCCGACTTGATGGCCGACTTGAATGCGGACGATTGAGCGCACCAACGTTTTCAAGCGCGATTTCAAGCGGGAGAAATCCGGACAGCACAAGCGCGACCTGGACGCTCTGGTTTCCAACACAGTTTCGTTTCTTGCGGAAGACAAGCCGCTGCCAGACAAGAACCGCGACCATGCTCTTGGGGGCGAATGGCGAGACCACCGCGAATGCCACCTCAAACCCGACTTGCTTCTGATTTACCGCAAGCCCGACACCGACGTATTGCAACTTGTCCGATTGGGTTCACACAGCGAGCTCTTTGGCTAGCTCGGGTTTCTCACTTCCACGTAAATGGTCTAAACTAGGATAAACATGGCTCACATTCAGCGCAGGAAAACCGTCACGTGCTCGATCAATGGCGTTGGCGTGGGCAGCGAAGCACCGGTTGTGGTGCAGTCCATGACTAACACCGATACCGCAGACATCCCTTCCACCGTCCAGCAAGTCGCGGCGCTGGCTCGCGCCGGCTCCGAACTGGTTCGCGTCACGGTCAACAACGAACAGGCCGCTGCCGCGGTTGCACCCATCGTCGAGCAACTCGACAAGCAGGGCGTCAACGTTCCTATCGTCGGCGACTTCCACTACAACGGACACCAACTGCTGAAGAAATATCCCGAGTGCGCCCGCGCCCTGGCCAAGTATCGAATCAATCCCGGCAACGTGGGTATCGGCCGCAAGGACGATTCCAACTTCCGCACCATGATTGAAGTCGCAGCCGACAATCAGAAGCCGGTCCGCATCGGCGTGAATTGGGGCTCGCTCGATCAAGCGTTGCTTACCCGCATGATGGACGAGAACTCGCGGCTCTCCGAGCCCAAGGACGCCCGCGAAGTCACTATGGAAGCAATGGTTGTAAGCGCGCTGAATTCCGCCGCACTCGCCGAGAAGTGCGGATTGCGCGCCGATCAGATCATCCTCAGCGCGAAAGTCAGCGGCGTGCAGGATTTAATCGACGTTTATCGCGCGCTGGCTGCGCGTTGCAATTACCCGCTGCACCTCGGACTGACCGAAGCCGGCATGGGAGCAAAAGGCGTGGTCGCATCCAGCGCCGCCCTCGGAGTTCTGCTGCAGGAAGGCATCGGCGACACCATCCGCGTCTCGCTCACCCCCGCCCCCGGCGGCGATCGCACCGAAGAAGTCCGCGTAGCCCAGCAGATTCTGCAATCGCTCGGAATCCGCAGTTTCACCCCGCAGGTAACGGCCTGCCCAGGATGCGGCCGCACCACCAGCACTTTCTTCCAGGAAATGGCCCAGCAGATTCAGTCCTACCTGCGCGAGCAGATGCCAGCCTGGAAAGACCGCTACACAGGTGTCGAGGAAATGAAAGTCGCGGTGATGGGCTGCGTAGTCAACGGCCCCGGCGAATCGAAACACGCCAGCCTGGGCATTTCCCTACCCGGCACCTTCGAAGAGCCTAAAGCCCCGGTCTACGTGGATGGCCGCCTGTTCACGACGCTGAAGGGCGACCACATCGTCGCCGAATTCATCAAGATTCTGGATGAGTACGTGGAGTCCCACTACGCAGCCAAAGAAGAAGTGGCGGCCCATTGAACCTACACGTGGGGGCCGCGCATGGGCTCTCCGGCCGGGCAGGCTTCGCAGTTGCAAACACTACCGTAGCGTCTTGGGCAGATCGCGGGCGGCGTGGAGAATACGAACCACCTGGAGCGGCTTCTTTTCCGGGCGGTACACAATCAGGTAGTTGGAATACGGCTGCACTACCCAGAAGCGCACAGGCAGCTCGGTCAAGTCATTCCTCTCTCGTCCGATGAAAGGTTCACGCGCCAGCAGTTCGCAGGCGCGGAAGATCGCGTCCTCGACGCGGTCTGCGGCTGTAGGATTGTCCTTCGCGATGAAACTCCAAATGTCGAAAAGGTCAGCCAAGGCTTGGGGCGTGAATTGAAAGCTGGTCATCGCCCCTAGGTTCGGTTGAACCAGTTGCGCTTAAATGCTGCGAGTCGGGAGCGCGCATCCTCGCTGTCGACCAACTCCCCGCGCTCGGCGGCGGCATACCCTTGGTCGACCTGGGCTGCGATCTCCGCGCGGTTCTGAGCCAGCCACGCTTCTTGCTCGTGCAGCATCGAGACCGCGCACTCCACAAACTCGTCGACAGTTTGATAGGGTCCGCGCTGAACATCTTGCTTGATCAAATCTGCAAGCTCGGGTCGAAGGTGAATCTCCATAATCGGTTATTCTATCCCAGGTCGTAGGCGGGTGGTATCTTCCCAAAACGAAGCGCATGCGCTGCGCCAGTGGTGGCAGGTCCGAACGCGATCGTGTTGAAGAAGTCCGCACCTTCTTCAAGGAGATGACGCACGGCAGCCTGGCATCTCCCTGCCCGGCACCTTCGAAGAACCCAAAGACCGGTCTACGTCGATGGCCGCCTGTTCACCACGCTCAAGGGCGATCACATCGTAGCCGAATTCATCAAGAATCATGGATGAGTACGTGGAAAGCCACTACGCTAGAGAAGAAGTAGCTGCACGGTAGCCTAACCCCGAAACATCGGCCCGTCACGTTTTGCGAATTCTGTGGTATCCTCACTGTGTCATTGGTCAAAAGCTAGTGACGCTAATGATCTAAATTCCAGTTGGTGCCAAGCGCATCGACACAGGAGAAAATCCGATGAGATATGATCGTCCCAACGATCCCAACGCGGGTCGTTTGATTGAGTCCCTCCGCTACCTAGGCTATGGCAACTACGAGGCTATAGCCGATCTCGTTGACAACGCAATCGATGCAGAAGCTGCCCACGTCAGCATACGTGTCCAGCAGAAGAATAACCAACCCCAGATTTCGATAGCCGATGACGGCGTTGGCATGGCGCGAGACCTGCTGGATCAAGCGATGCGTCTAGGGTCGCTGACCACGCGCGATCTTAGTTCGGATCTCGGAAGGTTCGGCATGGGCCTGGTCACGGCCAGCCTCTCCATCGCAAAGAAGTGCCATGTGATCACCCGCACTGAGGAAGGGTGCTGGTCGAGCGCATGGGATGTGGATGAGGTCATCGCGAAGAACGCCTTTGTTAAACATCTTGACGCCGCAACCCCGGACGAGATTGAACTGCTGAATTCCGAGATCAGCGCTGAATCGAGTGGCACGTTGCTGATACTGACCAAGTGCGATAACCTCAGCAATCGCAACACCTCCGCCTTCGCTTCCATTCTGAAGAGCCAGATTGGTCGTATTCATCGTTACTTCATCGGCGCTGGACGACAGTTTCGTATCAATGACGAGGTCGTTTCCGCGATCGACCCCCTGCAACTGAATGATCCTGCCACAGAATTGGTTATTGACGACGTGTTTCCAGTCAGTGTTACTGATGATGGTCAAGAGAAGAAGGAAAACGTCCGCGCACGGATCGTTCTTGTTCCTGAGACACCGGCGAACGAGCTGGATGTAGCCAGATCGATGAAGGGCCAGGGCTTCTACGTAATGCGGAACCAGCGAGAGATCGTCAACGCAGCTACGCTCAACTTCTTTACGAAGCACAACGACTTTAATCGCATGCGTGGCGAACTTTTCTTCCCAGCAACCTTAGATCGCATGGTCGGAGTCGAGTTCACCAAGCGACAAGCCAACTTGGAGCAAAGCCTCTTTGATCAGCTCGCTACCATTCTGGTGCCTACCTGCCGTACGATTAAGAGGCGTGAGGCGACAAAGAAGCGGGTCGAAACTTCGGGAATCCAGCAACAGCTTCACAATCAGTCCGCGAAGGCTATAGCCGAGAAGGATAAGCTTCTCATCAAGCCCAAAGCGGAAATTGAAAAACGCCATCCACGCAAGAACGTCGGTAACGGCCACTCGCCCAAAGGAGAGCCCGAGCGCGAGCGCAAGAACCTCACCCGCACCCAGGCCCTTGAGACCCGCCTAAATTGTGAGATTCGTGAGGAAAGACTGGGCCCGAACGGCCAGATTTATGAGTGCGACATGGAGGGAAGACGATTGGTGTTGAGGTACAACGTCGAACATCCCTTCTACCAGCGCTTTATAGTCGATAACATCAACGACGGTCGATTGGTCACAGCCGCCGACTTTCTCATCTATAGCATGGCTACCGCCGAGCTAAGAATGCTGGACGACGGTGAACTAGATGCCGTGAACAACTTCAAGGCAGTGATGTCTGGCAATCTCCGAACTCTGCTCAATTGAGTCTGAGAAAGAGGGCAGGGTAGCCATTTCGCTTCGCGAAACGGCTACTCGCTCAGAATGACAATCTATTCGAGCTCAAATAAACAAAGGCGACCTCGTGGCCGCCTTTGAAAACTTTCCCAAGCAGAAGCGCTTAGGTTCGCACCTTACAACTCAAGTCTCTCTCTCGTTCGATTCGATGTCAAGCCCGAATGCACCTTCGTAACCAGACTTCGTAAACCGGGCTTTAGGGTGGCCCCGGTGAGATTCGAACTCACGACCTCTAAGGTGCGAACCTAAGCGCTCTATCCGGCTGAGCTACGGGGCCGCTAGCTGTTTCGCCGGTCGGAATAAAGTGCGCTCGCACCTTCGTGCGCCGAACCCACCACAGATCCCATAAGATCCTTGCAGAGTTCGGAGTTCAGCGGCTGTGACGGATGACCAGTCCTCGCCGGATTGGTTCCGAAACGGGAATGGGAAGTATTTGGAAGAGCGAGGTTGCCCGCGAAATCCCCTCACTCCATCAACCACCAGGCCTCGCGATACTGCTCGAAGCGGCCTCCGTCGGGGGTTCCGCGGGGATAGAGGTGGAAGCTTCGGAGAGGCGTGAAGGCTCGGACCGGGATGATGAACCACGTGTCCTCCAGGATGATATAAACAGCCAGAAAGTCAATCTCATCCGCAGTGTACGGAATGGCTCGCCCACGCTGAATTCTTTCTGCATACACCCTGTAATTGCCAAAGGCGATGAAACCGGAGGCCTTTACCTGCACCTTCCAGAACCGCTGCCCCGAGCGCACCACGAAATCGTAACGATTGCTGTCGCCATAAGGCTTGGCTACGTCAAACCCCAGGCTCTCAGCCTTGTAGATGAAGGCCATCTCCGCCAGTTCGCCCTTTTTCTGGGGTCCCTGACCGGTACGTATCTGCTCTTGTTTCTTCTCAAAGGCTCGCCGCCGCGCGGCATTGGTTTTGGCCATAAAAAAGCGCCAGATTTCGCTGGCGCCTCATCCTTCCCCTAAATTGTTGATGGTTGATTCGGGAGCACAGCCCGGCCGGGCCGCGTCGACGTTCAATGTTCAAATAGAAAAAGCGCGGGATTGAAACCCCGCGCCTGATTAATTGCCTATATTTCTAGAATAGCAAATTGAACCGGAAAGTGAGCCATGAAACGAGATTTTATTTTCCCTTCCGAATGAATGATTTGGAAACAAATGAATGGTTTGGACCCCTTGACAAGATTTTTGTCCCGAAATGGGAATGGCGTGAAAAAGCCCAAATTGGGAATTGAACGAAGACGTCCGCCCCACCTACCCAGGCTGTCACGATCCTCAAGATGACATCGACAGCAGAGGCAAGCCGTCGTTATCTTCCGGCAGCGGATCGGCAATGCTCTTCAGCTCAGGATAATGGTGCAAGAGCGTTTCCGTCGCCTTCACCCGTTGCCCGCTCAACATGTGTTTCAGTTGCAGCGCATTCACACCGGCCTTCGCTTCAAAATGATTGTTCGCAATCACGTATGTAACTTCAGCCTTGTGCGCGATGCGCTCGATCTTCTCTTTCCAGCCCGCTAATTCTGCCTCGCTGTACAGATAGTTGTAGCGATCCGCACCCTTCTCCGCTTCGAACCATTGGTCATAATTCCGACCGTGCAGCCTCACGTATCCGACGGGCGAGGTCACGTGCTCAGTGGCTTCGAGCGAGCGCCCAATCAGCGGCTGGTCGATATTACAGAACGCGACGTTTCTCTCACTAAAATAGCTGATCGTCTCTGGCTTGTTCCAGCTTTCGTGGCGCACTTCCACTACGCGGGGAAACTCGATAAACTGACGCAGCAGCGACTCCAGGTATTCGCGGTTCAAAGATGTGTTCTTGTACGAAACCGGAAATTGAATGAGCAGAGCGCCCAGCTTTCCGGTTGCGGCCAACGCATCCAGCCCCTCGCGCGCCAGCCGCTCGTCTTCATCGTTGGGCCTGATGGTTGCGGCCGATGTCGGCTCCATCGCCGCAATTGGAGAATGAGTAAACGACCGGTGTAATTTAGCGGTGAACACAAACTTGGGATTGACCGCCGCCTTGCGCGCCCACAGCTTGGCCAGTTCCGGCTTGATGTGCCCGTAAAAAGAAGTGTTGATCTCCACCACATCAAAGCACTGCGCCAGAAATTCCAGCGCATGCTGTTTTCGGCGCTGCATTCCAGGCGGATAGAAAACTCCATCCCAGTCACGATAGGACCAGCCAGCGGTGCCGATGCGAATCTGCCGCGGTGTTTCCATGGGATGCTAACGGAGAGTTACAGCTTGCAGGTTAGCACAGGGAAAGCGGTCGCTCGCGGATACTCAGCGCTTAAAATGAACCTGTGGGCGGCCCACTGTTGGCCAACTTCACTGCAGGACCAACGTGACCCAATACACGCCATTCGGATAGGTATTCGTGCGCGCGTAGCAGGTGCCAACCGAGAAGGTACGTACCGCCCGGTCTTCAATCGCTTTAGCTGCCGCAGCCGGCAGAGTCTCTGGCTGTGCCGTGGTGTAACGCAGAATATAGGATCCGCGGGAGGCTGCGGTCTTCAAAGAATCGGCGCGCGCCATGGAGCAAGCAGCGGCCTGGGCAGTGTCGCTCTCCATCCACTGCAACTGGGGCAAATTGGCCTCTCGCCGCGTGCGGGCAATGCTTCCGCTTACCAGGCCTCCAGCTTGCCGCGGCGAATAGGCTGGCAGGCTGTGTCCGAAATCCTGTGCGACATACAGCGAAGATCCGGCACGCACCACGCCGAATCCAGCCACGTTGTAGGCAGGATTCAGCAGGTTTTCGCGATGCGGAGGCGAATGCATCAAGCCTTGATGCGACTGATCCACGTTGCCCGCGTAGGAGACGTTCTCTCCTGCTTGATCCAGGTGCAGCGTGCAATTGGCCGCCAGCCGTTGTGCGAGGGAGGGCTCACCGGCAAACTGGTGCGAAAGCTGTTGCTGCGCGGCCATCTCGGAAGCGTGCGCCCGCGCTGCCTGAATCAGGCCGTCATCCATCTGCAGCGGGGCTACTCCGGCTTGCGCGCGCGCCTGGTTTGCCAAATCGAACAGTTCGCGCTCGGCCTCGGCGTCATAAGGCGATGAATCATTGGGGGAGGGCTGGTGGCGCGCCGAGGCCACATTCAATAGTTTCGCAGGCGGCGGTTTCGGATCCTTCACAGGAGCCGCGCCGCCGATCAACACCATCGCCAACCAAGCTATAGGGACCCGAAACATGTTCCGCCTTGCCCACGTTCAGGACCCGGGAGGATCAATTTGCAGCTTTGTTTCTTTGACCATACGCTCTAGAATCGAGCTAGGCACGATTACAACGGAGATGACTTCGAATTGACCTTCTTCTCGTCCTTAGTTGGTCTTATTGTCGTTTTGGAACTAGTACTTTTGATACTGGTTCTCTTGCTGTTCCAGCGAAGGTTTGGCACTTCCTCGCAACTCGAAGCATTAAAGCAACTTGCAGACCAGGCCAAAGCATTACACCAGACGCTTTCCGCCCAGTTCGCTTCGGCGACGGCCGATACGGCAATGCGCCTGGAGCAGACCAAAGGTGCGATCGGCCTGCAGGTCGCTGACCGCTTGGGCGATGGCTTCTCGGCCATTCGTTCCGCGGTCGAGGAACAGATGAAGGCGGGCCGCCAGGAACAGTCCGAGCGGCTCACCGATGCCCGCACCGAGCTGACCACCTCGCTCGCGCTCACCACGTCTCAACTGAAATCCGAATTCGACAGCCTGAACCAGAAAACGGCGCAGAGTCTGGATTCCATTCGCGACCGCGTGGATGCGCGGCTGCTCGCCATCACCGACCAAGTGCAGCAAAAACTCGATCAGAACATCAAGGAAGGTTTTGCTCAGTTCGAAAAAGTGCAGCAGCACTTGAAGGCGGCCGAAGAACAGCTCCGCGAAGTCGGGGCCCTCGGACACTCCATCAACGACTTGAACAATCTGCTCAAGCTGCCTCACCTGCGTGGCCGGTTTGGCGAAGCCAGCCTGGAACGTTTGCTCTCCGACTTTCTCCCCGCACATATGTTCGAGATGCAGGCGCAACTGCCCGAGGGCGGTGGACGTCCCGATGCCATCATCCAGTTCCCCGACCGGCGACTGCCCGTTGACGCGAAGTTTCCCCGCGAGCAAGTGCTGGCGCTATTCGAAAGCAACGTCGAAGCGGAGGTCGAAGAAGCCCGCCACGCGCTGGTCCGCGTGATGAAGGCGGAAGCGAAAAGAATTAAAGCCTACATCCAGCCGGAAAACGGCACTACCGATATCGCCTTGATGTATTTGCCCAGCGAGACGCTCTACATGGAAGTGATCCGCAACCGCGAGCTCGCTGACTGGCTCAATCAGCAGCACGTCTTTCCGGTTTCGCCCAACAGTTTGCTGATGACCTTGCAGACCATCGCCTTGGTACACAAATGGTATGAAGTTGCCAGCCGCTTCGAGAAGAGCCGCCTGGAATTATCAAAGGCACAGAAATCGTTCGACTATTTCCAGAGCCAGTTTGAGAACGTCGGCAAAAATCTGAACAAAGCCCAGGAAGCCTTCGAGACGGCGCAGAAGCATCTGAAGACCTATCGTGGCCGCGTGACCGTGCTCAGCGGCCAGGAGCAGTTGGACCTGGATGCAGCCGCTGCGAAAAACGACGAACCCCCGCTCCCGTTGACGGACAAAGCCAGCGCTTAGTTGGGACCTGTTTTCCTGATCGTCCACTCAACAACTTGTCATCCTGAGCGATGTTTGGCTCGCGCTAGCGCGGGCCAAACCGAGTCGAAGGACCCCTAGCTACTACTTGTAGCCAGACGCTTCGAGGCATTCCCCCGTGACGGCGGCTTCGCGCAGATGCAGATTGAGGGAACATCGTGAGAATGCCTTGGCGCGCCAGTGCGGCAGTTCCGGGAGTAGGGGTCCTTCGACCCCGTGTTTGCTTGCTTCGCGAAACAAACGCTCCGCTCAGGATGACACCAAGAACAACTTGGTCATTCCGACTTATCCGAAGCCGAGGCGGCGCGGGCTGCCATGAAATGCCAGGGTTCGCGGTAGCATTCGAAGTAGCCGCCTCTTCGCAAAGAACGTGAACAAGAGTGGGACACCCAACGCTAAAATCAAATCCGCCGAGTATGCCGGCTACGGAAAGGCGGGGCCGGCCCCCTTGGACAGGGTAGCCCGGGGAAGTCAAAGCCATAACATAAAGACTTGGCCGCACGTTTCACTTTTCTATTGACTTCAGCTCGCGATTGGGGGAAGAATGTGCCGTACCGCTTCTCCGAAAAGCAATTCCCACAGAGGGGGAGGAAGGGCGAACTCCCTGAGGCGGAACGAAGCACACCGTCTACTTCCTTGCATAGCAGGGGGCTCACGGTTGCCGCTTCTTACTCCATATCCCGGCGTTTTCAAAACTCAGCTCAATGGAGAGGTGCCCAATGACAATTGCCGCCAGGGCCGCCAGGTCCTTATTGTTCTGCTTGTGCTGCCTTCCAATCTGCTCCGCCGCTCAGATGCAGGGCACACTGACCAGTAACTTGAATCTCCGCTCCGGTCCTTCTGCGGACAGCCCACGAATCACCACGCTTAAGCGTCAGACGACAGTCACCATCCTCAAAGCAGCCAAGAGCAACGGGTTTTATCAGGTGAAGACTTCCCAGAACCAGACCGGCTGGCTCTGGGCAGAGAAAGTAAAGCTCGCCGAAATCTCACGCAAGCTGGCGCGGCGGGGCACCCAGTTCGAACTTGAGCCGCACCTCATAGGATTGGCGGCAGCGGCCTGCCAGCCCGACCTCGCTTCCTGCCCGGCCACGGGCTGTGCGGCCCCCGACAGTCCCCATGGACTTGCGAATCAAGTGAAACAAACGGTTCCGGCTGGCACCAGCGGCGCAATGTTGACCTTCGACGACTTCGCCAGCCTTCAGCAACAGGCGGATAACCTGGTCGGCGAAGACAAAGAGTTGACTGCGGATGACAGGGCCCTGCTGAAAGGGCTCACCGTCAGCAAAGGGCCGGTTTCGGAAAGCGACGTGGTGTCGCTACTGGGGTATTTGGTGGGCGTTCCTCACCCGAACACGGGCGAATCGGTGAACTGCAACTTAAAGGGAGAGACGAATAACGACTACCACATACCCATATCGAACGACCCGAGCAACAGCGACTTTCAAGGCATCGTGGTGGAGATGATTCCGCAAAGCCGTCCACCCGGGTGGAATCTGACCAATCTCACGCAGGTCGAAAACAACCAGCAGCTTGTCATGATCACAGGGGCTTTGTTCTATGACAACTTTCATCGGGTGAACGGAGACCCGAGCAATCCCCTGGGTGGACAGCCGCATCGTTATTCGTTGTGGGAGGTCCATCCCATCGTGCAGTTTCTGGTCTGTACCAAGTCGGATAACTCGTGCGACCCAAATCAAGCGGGAGACTGGGCGCCCCTCGGTGGCGGACAGTGATTCGCCTGCGAGCGACCGCAGCTCCCGGACAAAGGGAAGCAACTTGTTTGGGAAAGAGAGGGTAAGTTATGAGCACAATAAGAGCGGAACGCAAAAATATCACGAAGGAAATGTTGCGCCGAATCGGACAACGTTCCAAAGTAATCCAGATCGTGCCTCCACGGCACGTAGTCAAGCCGTTCTATTTGCACGCGGAGGAGCAGGACTTGGTGGATCGACCGCTGGCTTCCCCCACGGGGCCGGGTGGAGCACAAGGATTCCAGAATGTAGCGGGCAGCCAGATCGCAGTCCCCAAAGTCACGAACATTTATTTAGGTGCGTTTTGGGGTGACCGGGGGATTGTCGAAGGATTCAGCAAAGCCATCGTGGAAAATGGCTATCTCGACCCGCTAAACGAGCTCGGCTACGGGACGGGGCCGGGCTCGTATCAAGGAGCCATCGACGGGCCGGTAGTGGCGGCGGGCACAGTTTTCCATGACGCGGATGCCCAGGCAACCGTGCGCTCGTTGCTCGATCAGGGGACCATTCAGGCGAATGTGAACAGCCTGTTCATGCTGATCTTGCCGGACGGAGTGGCGGCGGTGTTGGACCCAGGCGGAGCGCAATCGTGTGCCCAGTTCTGCGGCTACCATGAAGCCTTCGACTATAACGGTACTTCGGTGGCCTATGCTGTATTGCCGTCCTCGCTCTGCCAGCCTTGCGGCGGACTCATTGGTGACTTCACCGCGGTGTATGCTCATGAGCTTGCCGAAGCAGTGACCGACAAAGTACCGGGACAAGGGTGGGTATCGGCCGACGGCCAGGAGAATGGGGACTTGGAAGCGTGGATCCTGTTCGGTTGGGGTCCACCGGAGGACCCCAACCGCTACACCATCCAGGGCTACTACACGAACGAACGCGGCAACACAGCCGGCGCTTGGCGATAGGCTTTGACAGGATGACCCGTGCCGCGTCATCAAGAGATACTGATCATTCGAGTTGAATTGTTACCGCTTTGGGACTGGCCCACCTTTTAGGCGGCGCAAGCATACACCCGGACAAATGAGGATTGCTCCACCTTTTTTTGAACGGTGGGCAACAAGAGTGTCGATACGACGACGCAGCATCCGCTCAGGAAACACCCAATGCAGCCGTCGGTCGCGGAAATCGAAGTACCCTCCACAAGCTGCCCGCGCGAAACGCGACTGCTTGAGGAGACTCTGATTAGGCGTGAATTTCAATTGGTAACGCACGGGCGGGGACGACGCCCGCGCCTACATTGCGCTCATCAGAGTTTTCCTAATTCAGCCCTAAAATCACGTACAGCGCCGAGAGTGTCTGGTAGTAGCTGTAGGCAAACGCCGACGCATTCACGTTGGTTATCACAGGCCCGATTGAGACCACTCCTCCAATATCCGCGGGAACCAGCTCTCGGACCGTTTTCACCCTTCCGGTCGTGATGTCCAGGCGCTCGATTTTCAACGGCACTTCTCCCGGCTGGAAGACGTAAACGCTTTGCTATCGGCGAACCACGGCGCGAGCAGATAGCCGGAGTGTCCTAGGGGGAGCGAAATCATCGCTGTGCTCCACAAGCTTGGATAGTGAATGCTTGACCGCTGCCCGGAAGCTGGCCACAGATGCATCCCGCGACCTGCTCATGTGGCTCTTCCCGGCCAAATGTGCCAGCACAAGTCGTTTATCGTGCGCGCCGAACCGGTCCTGGCGCCTTATTCCCTTCGCGGTATCCCAGCCGCGGCACAAGAGCTCTATGAAGAGGCTGTACAGCGCGGTCCGATTCGGGGGCAGGTATTGCTGCTTCTTGAAAACCGCGACGATCAACGTCGCCAGAAGAGGCACTCCCAGAAGTGGTCGCAATGGCGATGACGCGGGAACCTGAGCGAAGAATGCATCCGTTGCTTCGGACGAACCCAACCAGTTCATCACCAGAGTCCTCTGCTGCGATTCATCGAGTGGCTGGACCTTGACTCGAACGACTCCATTGAGCCACGGGCCAACCACGTGATCGCGAGCTGTTATGACGATTTGGAGATCGGGCACGCGCTCCATGGCCGTGCGCGCTAAATCAACAACCTCGGCTTGGCGAGCCTGGTGGGGAACCTCGTCGAGACCATCCAAAAAAAGGCGGATCTTGGTCGCACGATCAGTGTCCGCGAGGAATTGCTGCAGTTCGGGTGAGTCAACGAAGGCGGTCTCGATGTTGTCAGGCACTTCGTAGGCGAACTTGTGTAGAGGCACAAAAACGGGCAATACGCCAGCGCGCTCCGAAAGGAGAGCTTGGGCGCTTGTAAGTGCCTGCCATTTGCAGACGGAAGTCTTTCCGAAGCCAGCCGGCCCGGAAATTAGGACTATTCCGGCGCCCGAGTCTAGAAATCTTGCATCGAAAATTAAAAAGCTGCGTCACCGCTTTCGGCGGCGAGCGCCAGGCTGCTCTTTCAGTGCTTCAGCGGTTCGCAGTTGGTTTTTGGCGTCCATGCTCGCCGATAGTTGCTTGGTTTTCGTCACCAGCTTCTTCGACTGCTGGATCACTTCTGCTTCCTTCGCATTCACGCGTCGGGAGATCTCTCCTCGTTCGCCTGTGTTGGGCATATTCTAATGATGTCTGAATAGGGTCATACATTCTGGTCAGTTTTGTACAGTCACGCACAAACCACGTGGCGTCTCACTCATCTGCTGAGACTATTGAGCTTCGCAGAATATAGTGACAAACCGCCACGCTCCCGTCATTCCGAGCGAAGGTCCGTCCTCCGCTCGGCGGAGGACGGAACGTAGTCGAGGAACCTGCTGTTTGGCCGGCGCGAGCGGAAAAGCAGGTTTCTCGACTCCGCAGGATCATCCGCATTTGCGGATGATCCTACTGCGCTCGAAATGACGGTGGGAAATTGTGCTCTCGAAATGACAATGAGAAATTGAGTGTCACTATATTCTGCAAAGCTCAATAGTATCTGGTCTCAAATAGTGTCTGGTCTCAAATAGTGTCTGGTCTCAAATAGTGTCTGGTCTCAATAGTCGTCCGGGTCTCCGGGAGGCACTGGGGGGCGATTCAGGAAATAGTTGGCGTCATGGGGTGCTTTGATCATGGGCAGTCCTTGGCGCATTTTGTTGAATTGGAAACAGTCCGAGAAATCGTCGGCGCGGGCATCCGCATAGCCGAGGGAAGGGAGGCCGAAGGCTGTCTCGATGAACTTCAGAATGCTGCCAAAGTCGTGGGTAACGTGAGAAACATAGCCCGGCTTCGCGTAAGGCGACACGACGATCAGAGGCACGCGAAAACCGTACTCATAAGAGTCGTAGATGGTAGGCGCCACGTGGTCGTACCATCCACCCCAATCATCCCACGTAATAAAAATCGCGGTGTGGGACCAATATGGGCTGTTCTGGAGGGCATTAACAATGGAGGCGACCCAGGAGGGTCCGGTACCGTTGTTAGAACCCGGGTGATCCGATTCCACCCAGGTGGGAATCACCCAGCTCACGGCAGGTAGTTGGTTGTTCTTGATGTCTTTAAATATCTGGTTGGGTTGCAAAATAACGTTGTTCCAATCCGCACCGAAACGGATGTGAGAAATTGCGTTCGGACCCGTCCAGATAAAGTTCGCCGACGGAGTGTAATAGCGCCAGCTTTTTCCCGCGGTGTCGAGCAGATCGGTCAGGGTGGGATGATCGAAACAGGGGTACATCTTCTGAGATTCGTCACCGTTGGGATCGATCAACCAAACGAATTCCTGCGGAGGGGCTGTACAGCCGGTTTTGGCTAGAGCATGCGCGACCCCTTCCGGCTCCTCTGCGGCGAACAAATCGCTGCTTGCGGTTGGCGCCGAAGTCCCGGAGATAATGAATTGATGGGCGGGAAAGCTCGAACCTTGGTTGGTCTGGAACATTCGGTCGGCGAAGGTGTACTGTTCGGCCATTTGGAAGTAGGGCGCCACGTCGGAAGGATTGACATACTTGAACTGCGGGTTGGGAGGCGGGCAATTCTTCGCGCCCTTGTTGCACAGGATTCCCACTTTGTCGGCGCCGTCCATGCGCCCCTTGTCATACATTTGGACGAACGCTTTGTGTGAGTGACCCAGGTCGTAGTTATTGACAAGCGGTATGGGCTTCAGGGGAATGATCTGCCCTTTCGAATTTACTCCGGTGTTGGCGATATCCGCACCCGGCAAACCATGAAAGAGGTTGTCGGAGGTTCGATTCTCCTGGAAGATCACAACCACATACTGGATCGGGTTCTGGGCCTGTGCGGCCGTAAACGCGAGTGAGGTCAACAGCAGACGACTGGCAATGCGTTTCATGTTCACTCCCATGGGCGGTGAATTGTGGTGCACCTTGTAGGTCGCGCCGGCTCGGCCAGGAGAAGCCTACTTCTTTGGTCTCCTATATATGGCGGTCCACCTTAAGGGAGCCTTAAGGATGAATCTCCTTTTCACCTTTCAAGAATGGCACTCAGTATACACCCATCTCGCCCGTTCACGATCTAGTGAGAGGATCGGAGGTCCCTTGAGCAATATGATGTTGCTCTGCCGTCCTTTGCAAACACCGTAAAAGGACGGGCCACCCAAGGTCCGATTTAGCGGCCGCTCGAAAGCCTGGGTCACCGGCCCGAAGAAACTGCAGATCCCTCGCTCCGCTCGGGATGACAACGAAATAGCGGGATGACCAAGAAATAGGGCGAATGACAACGGAATAGCTTTTTTCCAACAAGGTTTTTCGAGTGATTACAAATCAACGCGGGAATGCGGAGAATCTAACTGGCGGTGGCCGCGTGGGCCTTTTGCATCAGGCGGCGGGCGTGGGCGATCAGGTCGGCGACTTCGAAGGGTTTCACCAGATAGGGCACACCTTTTTCCTGGAGGAAGCTGCGCACTTCCGGCTCGGCGACGGTGGAGAACGTGAACAGTAAATGTTTCTCCATGCCCGAACAGTTTTCGGCGAGCCAGCCATACACCTCCCGGGCGCCGCCGTTTCCCTGCGTTTTGCCGTCAATGATGACGGCGTCGAATGACTGCGTGCGCAACAGGGATTTCATCTCTTCGGCGTTCATCGAGGTAACCACTTCGGCTCCCGCGCCGGTCAGGACATCGCGTTCGAACTCCAGTACGGCTTCTTCATTCTCAATCAGCAAGACACGTCCCGCGAGGGCCGCCTCACGACGTGCCGTTGGCACTGCCTGCACTACGGTCGCGCTCTGGCCTGCGGAGGGCAGTACCACTTCGATCACGCCGCCGCCGCTGGGGGCGTTGCGGGCGCTGATTTGTCCTCCGTGCTCCTGAACAATGCCGTAGCAGATGCTCAGGCCCAGGCCGGTGCCTTTGCCCACGCTCTTGGTGGTATAGAACGGCTCGAAGATGCGATGCGGTTCCTTGATACCGAGCCCGGAATCCTGGAATTCGGTGTGTACATTTCCATCCTTGGTGTAGACACGTACTTTCAAGGTGCCGCCCTGGCCGGCTTCCAGCATGGCGTCGACGGAGTTGTTGATAATGTTGAGAAACACCTGCTCCAGTTGGTGAGGGTCGGCGGTCACCGCCGGAGGTGTGGTTTCGAATTCACGCTCCAGGTTGATGTTATTTACCCGCAGATCGTAATCGCGCAGACCGAGAGTTTCGTCCAGCACCTTGCAAATATCCACGTTCTCTTTCTGCGGCTTGCGCTGGCGGGCGAATGACAACAGGCTTTGCACCACGCGATGAGTGCGCTGCGCCTGCTTGAAGAGCTTGCTCACAAAGTCGGCGGCGCGGTCGCTCAGTCCTTCACTTTCGAGAAGTTGCGCGTAGCCTAGAATCGCGGTCAGGGGATTGTTCAGTTCGTGCGCGACGCCGGCAATCAACTGTCCGACCGCCGACATCTTCTCGCTTTGCAGCAACTGCTCCTGGGTCCGCCGCAAGTCTTCGTAGGCTCGGCAGGTCTCTTCGTAGAGCCGGACTTTCTCGATCGTAGTGGCCAACTGGCGGCCGATCGCGACTAACAGGTTTTCATCGTTGCTGCTGTACACCCGGTTCTCGCGGCTGCTGATTCCCATGATGCCAATCGGAGTGTCCTTGCTCCACAGCAGCACCCATATCCAGGAGTTCAATCCGTCGGCCCGGATAAACTCGGCTACGACCTCGGGAAGATGGGGCAGGTATTCCGGAGTGAGCACTTCGGTGCGCGATCGGGTTACCAGATCGCCGAAGCCGCCGTGGAACTGGACTTCGGCCAAGCGGGCGCGATCCGCGCTGCGCTGCCCCCAACCGGCACGGCGGCGGAATGTGGTTTGGTCGGCGTCGCCCAGATAGATCGATCCGGTCTCCGCGCCCAGCAGCGAAATCACCTGGCGCAAGGTCAGGTTCAAGATCTCGTCGAGATCGAAAGACTGCGTTGCGATCACGGCCATCGCGTTCAACGCATTCAGCTCGCGGTTGCGTTTCCGGATTTCGTCTTCCGCCCGTTTCTTCTCGGTGATATCGAGCAGAAATCCCTGGTAGCGTTCGATCTTGCCGGCCGCGTTGCGGGTCGCGAAGCTGCTCTCGAGCACCGTCACCAGGGTCCCGTCTTTCTGGCGTAGCGTAACTTCAAAGTTGCGGACGTAGTTGTGAGTTTCGATCTCGCGGTGAAACGCATCTCTTTGTTCAGCAGACGCGGAGAGCTCGGTGTCCAGATCCATGGCCATCAATTCGGCGCGGCTGGCATAGCCCAGCATGCGCACGAAGGCGTCATTGCAATCGAGCAATTTGCCGCCGGGAGTGGCCACAAAGACGCCTTCCTGGGCTTGCTCGAAAATCAGCCGGTACTTTTCTTCCGCATCGTGCCGGTCGGTGGTATCGTGCACCACGTGGATGGTGCCCTTCTGCTGGCTTCCGTGCTCGCTGTAGGACGAGGTGGAAATCATGCAATTGCCACCGAAGCACGGGTCCTGAGCTTCCTGAATGCCTTCCTGGGCGATGACGCAGTAGGGGCATCCGGCCCATTGCCCTTGGCGCGGGAGCACTGCTTCACAGGACTGCCCAATCACGTCCGCCGGTGCCTGGCCAAGGCGTTGCAGCAACGCCATATTCGCCTTCATGACCATGAATTCGGCATCGTGCACCAGCACCAGGTCCTGAATGGAATCAAAAGTGTTTGCCCACTGGCGATGGGAACGCAGAATCTGTTCGACCAGCCGGAGGTTCTCGACGGCGAGCCCCAGCTGATGCGCGCTGGTGACCAGAAACTCCATATCGTCGGGAGTGTAGGAGAACCGGTGACGGCTGCCCAGGGACAGGGTCCCGACCACCGACTTCTTACCCAGCACCGGCAGCATCACTACATGGTGAAAGCGTTCCCGCTTCAGATGTGGCCGGATAGTGTCGGCTGCGGAGGAGGACTCGATCACTATGGGCACGCTTTCGGCGATCATGCCCTTTAGAGATTCATCTAAGGGTACAGAGGCGCGATCGCGCAAATAGTCCTGGGAAAGCCCGATCTGGGTGGTGAGCACCAACCTGTCGCCTTCCAGCAGACGGAACCAGGCCGCTTGAGCCCCCATCAGAGTCTTCAACTCTCCCAGCGCTGTCTCGGTCATGGGACCATGCTGCTGCGAGCGTGAGATGGTCGTGGTCAGCGCGTTGAGCACGCCCAGGCGCCGCATGCGCATCTTGGAGTCATCGAAAACAATCAGCAGCATGCTGAGCCCGAGGAGCAAGTCGACCGCCAGGCTGAACCCGGGCGGCAGGTGTACCTTCAACGGAGCCCAGTCGAGGTGCACCATCAGTAGGCTGATACTCAACAGCCAGGGACCGATTTCCCAGCGTGCCCAGCGGAAGCGGATCAATTGCAGAGCAGCGCCGAAGGTGATGAGCCGGTAGGAGACTTCGAGCACCACACGCAGATCGAATGAATCCGGCCACCACAAGGCCCGCACTGCCGCATATGCGATGACCGCGATGGAAAACGCCAGCAACGGCACTAGCACCTTCCGGGCATGGCAGTAAACAAAGACCGCCGCGGAGAACAAACACAATGCCAGCACGAACTGCGACTGGGAAACGGCCACCGCATATCGCGAGCTTGAATCGAGGCTCGGGTGGTGAATCGTCCAGTTGGAAACGAAGTAAGCCAGCCAGCCCAGGATCCAGATCAGCAGGTAACGCTCGCGAAAGGTGCGAAATACCAGCAGGCCCGCGGCCAAGATGACCAGCGCGGCTGATTCCACGGCCACGAACTTCGGGACCGGGAGGTCCACGAAGGCATACCAGGCAAATAAGGCAGAGCTATTCATCGCGATAAGGGGGCCAAGCGCTCCTTTCTTAATAGCATGCCTATACCCGTAGCCAATGAGCTTTCCCGTTGCAGGTGATTACTTTCGGAACCGACCTTTGGACTCCGAATTGGGGCACAATTCGCGGTACACTGGAAACGCCATGCCAGCCGAGCGCATCCTGGTTGTCGACGACGAAGACGCCATCCGCGAAATTGTTTGCTCCATGTTAGCCGCCGCCAACTATAAGACCCGGCAGGCTTCTTCCGGCCTCAAAGCGTTGGCCATACTCGGTGCAGGGGAAGAATTCGAGCTCATGCTTTCCGATCTCATGATGGCCGATCTGGATGGTATTGGCCTGCTCGAACGTACCAAGGAAGGGTATCCGGATATGCCCGTGGTCATGGTGACCGCGGTGCATGACATTTCGGTTGCATTGGCCGCCATCCGAAATGGCGCCTACGACTACCTGCTGAAACCCTTCGAGCGCGAACAACTGCTGGCGACGGTGCGCCGTGCTTTGGAGAATCGCCGCCTCAAGATGGACAACCGCAGGTACCAGACCGAACTCGAAACCCTGGTCGATGCTCGAACCGAGCAGTTGCAGAAGGCAATGAGTAATCTGGAGCGTTCCTACGACATTACGCTGGAGGCTCTGGGCGATGCCCTTGACTTGAAAGACGCGGAGACCGAAGGCCATTCCAAACGGGTTACCGCATTCACCATCGCCATTGCTCGCGCCATGGGATTAGCCAGAGAGCAGATTGCCGTGATTGCGCGTGGCGCCTTTCTCCACGATATCGGCAAAATGGCGATTCCCGACGCCATCCTGCGCAAGCCGGGCAAGTTGGACCCGGACGAAGTCACCATCATGCGGGAGCACGCGTACCGCGGCTACCAGATGCTCAAGAAGATCCCCTTCCTGGCCGAGGCAGCCGAGATCGTTTACTCGCATCAGGAAAAATACGACGGAACGGGCTACCCGCGAGGACTGAAGGGCAAGGAGATTCCGCTCGGAGCACGATTGTTTTCGGTCGCGGACACTCTGGACGCCATGACTTCTGACCGGCCCTATCGCGCCGCGCAAACCCTGACCGCTGCCCGCACGGAAATTGAACTCTTCTCCGGACGGCAGTTTGATCCAGAAGTGGTCAAAATGTTTCTCTCCATGCCGGAGAATATCTGGCCAGATCTGCGCAAGGAAATCGATGCCCAGATCTTCCGCTTCGCCTACTCGACTGCCAAGAGTTCATCCTGATTCCCCGCTCCCGCGCGGACGGCCGCCCCGACCTTTTAGCCAAGAATTTCACGAACCGCACGACCATGAGCGCATGCACGCCGTACTGGGCATTCCGGCACGGTCTTAACCACGTGGGCACAGAGCAAACCACATTCAACAGCCGCAGACATCGAGTCGCTCCCGCTCCGGTACAATAATCCCTATGCCCATCCCGCGCGAAATTCAGCGCCAGAAATACATCAGCCTCTCCACTTTCCGCAAAAGCGGTGCCGCCGTACCGACGCCCGTCTGGTTTGGAGAGCAAGACGACAAGCTTTACGTAAAGACGCGCAGCGACTCCGGGAAATACAAGCGCATCCGGAATAATCCCGAGGTGCGAATTGCAGCTTGCACTATCCGAGGCAAAATTACCGGCCCGGATTTCGCGGCCACGGCACGGATACTTCCTTCCGAAGACTGGCCTCTCGCCCGCAGGTCGATCGAAAAGAAGTATTGGCTGGCGCGAATTTCCTTCCTCTGGAACAAGCAGAACGTCTATGTCGAGATTGATGGCTTCACGTCGCACCATTGATTAATCCCTCACACAACGCTTCTCGATGCAGCACCGGAGAACTATCTCGCTGGCACCATTTCATCCCTCCCGCATTTGCTGCGCTCCTCTTTCCCTGTTAACATTTTTGGTGGTTTCCGGCCCCGCATTCTTTTCAGCCGTATCATCATCCTCTCGGAGGCAAGATGGCTATTAAAGTAGGCATTAACGGCTTCGGACGCATCGGGCGCAACGTGTTGCGCGCCTCGCTGAACGATCCCAACATCGAATTCGTCGCGGTCAATGATCTCACCGATCCCAAGACGCTCGCCCACCTGCTGAAGTACGACTCCATTCTCGGCAACCTGCACAACCAGATCTCCGCCGGCCCCGACAGCATCACCGTCGACGGAAAGAGCTTTAAGGTTTTCGCCGAAAGAGACCCGGCCAAGCTTCCCTGGGAATCCGTTGGCGCCCAAGTCGTACTCGAATCCACCGGCCATTTCACCGACGCCAACGACGCAAAAAAACATCTTCGCGGACCGGTCAAGAAAGTCATCATCTCCGCTCCCGCCAAGAATGAAGACGTCACCGTGGTGCTCGGCGTCAACGAACAGGTTTACGATCCGGTTAAGCACCACATAATCTCGAACGCCTCATGCACCACGAACTGCCTGGCGCCCATCGTGAAAGTCGTCCATGACAACTTCAAGATCATCCTCGGCACCATGACGACCATCCACTCCTATACTAACGACCAGGTAATCCTCGATTTCCCTCACAAAGACTTGCGCCGTGCCCGGGCCGCGGCGCTCTCCATGATTCCAACCTCGACCGGCGCGGCTAAGGCGCTGAAACTTGTCATTCCCGAGATGGCGGGCAAACTCGACGGTTTCGCCATGCGTGTTCCCACGCCCAACGTCTCGGTTGTCGACCTGGTCGCGCTGGTCGAGAAAAGGACTTCCAAAGAAGAAGTCAACGCCGCGCTGAAAAAAGCATCGCAAGACGGCCCCTTGAAGGGCTACCTTGGATACGAAGAAAACGAACTGGTCTCGGCTGATTTCCGCGGAGATTCACGCTCTTCCATCGTCGATGCGCCCATGACTCTCGTGGTCGGTGGAACCCTGGTCAAGGTAATTTCATGGTACGACAATGAGTGGGGTTACTCTTGCCGCGTGCGTGACCTGATTAACTACATCGGTAAGAAAGGCCTGTAAGGTGGGAGCGCCGGCATCTTGCCGGCTGTCGCGAGGGCATCTTGCCCTCGCAGGGACGACGGACGGTAGTGCTACGCTAAGGATTCCATAATGTCGAAGCTTTCCATCCGCGATCTTGACATAAACGATCACCGCATTCTGATGCGCGTGGATTTCAACGTGCCCATGGAAGACGGCCGGGTCATGGACGATACCCGCATTCGCGAAACTCTTCCCACCATCGAGTACGCACTCCGTCACGGCGCGCGGCTCATTCTCGCTTCCCACCTCGGCCGTCCCAAGGGCACACCCAATCCCAAGATGAGCCTCAAACCCGCGGCCGAGCGCCTGCGCATGCTCCTCGATAAGGAACTGGCCCGCGGTGAGAACGTCGGATTCTCTCCCGACTGTGTCGGAGTGGAAGCCGAAGAAATAGCCAGCAAACTAGAAAAAGGGCAAACCCTTCTTCTCGAAAACCTCCGCTTTCACGCCGAAGAAGAAGCCAATGACGAGAAATTCTCCAAGCAGCTCGCCAACCTCGCCGACTACTACGTGAACGACGCTTTCGGGACCGCGCATCGCGCCCACGCCTCTACGGTTGGGGTCACCAAGTTCGTCAAGAAGTCTGCCGCCGGACTGCTCATGGAAAAGGAACTCCGCTACCTGGGCAAAGCCCTGCATCATCCCGAGCAGCCGTTCATCGCCATCCTGGGCGGAGCCAAAGTTAGCGACAAGATCGCCTTCATCCAGAATCTGATGGGCAAAGTGGATACCCTCCTCATCGGCGGCGCCATGGCTTATACATTCCTGAAAGCTCAGGGCGAGCAGGTCGGCAAGTCGCGCGTGGAAGAAGACAAACTCGACCTCGCCCGCGATCTGCTGCGCGAGGCCAAGAATCACAAGCTGAAGTTTCTGTTGCCGGTCGATCACATTGTCGCTGACCGAATTGATGTCAACGCCGTGGTCCATATCGTGAACAGCGGACAGCCGATTCCGCCCAATATGATGGGCCTCGATATCGGACCTCAAACAATCGAACTGTTCTCGGAAGAGATTTCCCGCGCCCGCACTGTCATCTGGAACGGTCCCATGGGTGTCTTCGAGGTCTCCCCATTCAGCAAAGGAACCTTTAAGATCGCGCACGCAATCGCCGAAAACGCAGGCGCGATCTCGATTGTAGGCGGCGGCGACTCGGCATCCGCCGTACATGCCGCCGGAGTTGCCGACAAGATGACGCACATCTCCACCGGCGGAGGCGCCTCCCTCGAATTCCTGGAAGGCAAGAAGCTACCCGGCGTGGAAGCGCTGACCGATAAGAAGTAGGCCGTCCAGTTGCCATTAAGTGCAAAGCATCACGTTGCCCTGCGAACCCCATCACCGCTGTCATCCTGAGCAAAGCGAAGGATCTGTGCATTTGCTTTTCTTGGCGTTCTCCAAGCAAACCCTGATTAAGCATGCAAGTGGGGCACCGCACGGGCGTGGACGCCCGCGCCTAGATTGGCTCAAGCAGAGGGTTCCCAAGCGACCTTCGTGTTCCCTGCGGCTAAAAGCTTTCCCCGAAAGGACTCTATGGCGCGCAAGAAACTAATCGCCGCTAACTGGAAGATGTACAAAACGCCCGACCAGGCCCGCGACTTCTTTCGCGACTTCCTTCCCCTGGTCGCGAAGCACGAGCGCGATGAAATCGTGGTCTGCCCGCCGTCCATCGATCTCTGCGCCGCGGTGGAAGCCGTGAAGGGATCCAAGGTCGCAATCGGCGCACAAAACCTGCACTGGGAAAAAGAAGGCGCCTATACTGGCGAAGTCTGCCCTAGCATGCTGCTCGCCATCGGCTGCACCCACGCCATCATTGGCCATTCCGAACGCCGCCAGTATTTCGGCGAAACCGATGACATTGTAAATTTCAAACTGAAATCCGCTGTCGAAGCAGGCCTTACCCCGATCGTCTGCGTGGGCGAGGTGCTGGAAGAGCGCGAAGCCGGACTCACCGAGGATGTCCTGCGCCGCCAATGCCTGCGAGCCTTCCACGCCATCTCCGCAAAAAAAGCCGGCAAATTGGTGGTCGCTTACGAGCCAGTCTGGGCCATCGGAACGGGCAAGACAGCCACCCCGCAGCTTGCCGCCGAAGCTCACAGCTTGATTCGCGGAGAGGCCGCCAAGGCTTTCGGCCAGCCGTTCGCTGACGGCCTTCGCATCCTCTACGGTGGCTCCGTAAAGCCCGAAAATGCCAAAACACTTATGGCGGAAGAAGAAATCGACGGCGCGTTAGTGGGCGGCGCTAGCCTCGATCCAAAATCGTTTGCCGCAATCGTAAAGTATTGACCAATTCCAATTGCCCGTGGACGACGCTCGCCAGAGACCGCAGTCGTAGCCTCTACACGTCGTAGCCTCTTTCTCGTTTGCTGCCAGCAGCTTTGCTATAATCGGTCAGCCTCCAGGTATTTTTCGTGCGCGTGCGGAAGTGGTGGAACTGGCAGACACACCATCTTGAGGGGGTGGCGCCGAAAGGCGTGGGGGTTCAAATCCCCCCTTCCGCACCAATTTCGAGGGACCATGCAGCGCGCGAAGCTAGCCCTTCACCGGCAAGGCTCCCCTTCCCATTGAGTTCCATTGCCCGCGCATAAAGTTGGACAGTCCGCTGCGATCTCGAAACGCTTCTGTACCTCCCTCCTTCGTCACCGAGTACGCGGCCGCAATGTTGGCGAAAGCCAGGCAGTCCTCCAGCTTTGCCCCAAGCAAATACGAGTGAACGAAACCAGCATCAAAAGTGTCTCCGGCGCCGATGTCGTCGACCATCTGGACTGCCGGCGGCGCCAGGCTCCACTGCTCGTCGCCCCTGCGACATATAGCGGAACTCGAGCCGCGTTTCACGACCACAACCTTGGAGATCCCGGACAAGAGATTGAGCGCCTGCGAAAGGTCCTCCGTCCGTGCGATCTTTTTTGCCTCGCGATCGTTGGGCAGGAAGATGTCGACGTATTTCAAGACTTCGAGCAGGTCTTGATCCCATTGATTTTCCGGATCATCGTTGGTGTCGAGCGATGTGGTGAGACCCGCTTCCTTCGCTTGCCGAAACAAGTTCAGGACTTGCGAGCGGAGAGCACGGTGCAAGTAGAAAGAGGAAAGATGTAAGTGACGAGCCGTCCGGACGTACTCCATATCGATGTCTGAATACTGCATCTCGAACATCGTTCCCGGATAGGTCAGCATATATCGATGCTGGGGGTAAGGAAGCACGACGGTGAGCCCGGTGGATGTCTTTCCCGTTCCCTGCTTCATCCGGCTGATGTCGACGCCCACGGCGGATAGGCGGTCCGCAGCCATCGCCCCGAGGGGGTCACCGCCGGTTTTCGATATGAAACCGACTTGCGTACCCAGCACGCACAAGTTGTGCGCGAAGATCGCCGACGAGCTTCCCAACGTGAAGGCCATATTGCTGGCCAGATGCTCTCGGTCCAGCACCAGGTCTTCAGGCAATCCGTAGAGGATGAGATCCAAGTTGAGCTCACCGACGACGCAGACCTCAATCATTCGAACGTTCCTCTCACAAGTTCTGCTGGCTGCGAGCTTCAGTCAGGAATGAATGCCGACATTCTGTACTACGCGGCTGATGGCGCCATTTGGACTTGGACAATCGGGACGCAGTTTCCATCGTAAAGAAAAAAACAAGCCGAGCACTTGCCCGAAGATCACGTCCACCGGTGCGCGGTAGTCATCGGCAACAGCGAGTGGCCCGGCTGGCGCGAGACGGTGTTCGGCGAAAGAGTTTATTGCCGGCACTCCACTCCCGGCGACGACAACCCGGGTCCTGACCAGCCGCTTGTTTCCAATCTCCTCGAGTAGATTCCGCTCGTACTCCTGAACACGCCGATTGCCGGAAAGAAAGCACACGAACAGGGTATCCTGGTCCAGGGCTGCCATGGGACCATGGCGCAGGCCCAAAGCAGACTCTGACAGGGTCCCGACTTTGCCTGCCGTCAACTCCAACAGCTTGAGGGCAGATTCCTTCGCCACGGCTCTCAGTGGCCCCGACCCGACAAAACAAGCCTTGGCGTATGGCTCTTTCGCCAATGCCGCAGCGCAATCTGCGGCAATCGGAAGAAAGCTCTTTCCGCCATGAATCAGTTGTAACAGAACTTGCTCGTATCTCCCCAAGTCGTCCGCGTGAGCCAGGCACTGACCGAAGACCACCATGTTGGAAAAAGAACTGGTCATGGCTAATGCACGGTCGTTCACGGCATCGTCTAAACAGATGCTTAGGACTTGAGGGTTGCCGGCGTTGGCGCGGATCATTCGCCCGTTCGCATTGCAAGAAATCACGAGGTGGTAGATGTCAGGGCGGCGCTTACAGGCTCTCTCCAACACTGCAACGCCCTCTGGACTGTCGCCCGATCGGGAAAAGGAAATCCAAAAATACTTCCGCTCGGGAGTGCACAGCTCATCCATGTGCGTCAGGAGATCCGTGCTCGGGACAGCGACGACTTCGCACTGCCACGCTTTGCGAAACAAGTAAGCGAGAGAATGCCCAACGTAGTCAGAGGTTCCGGCGCCGACGAGGAAAACAATTGGTCTGACGCGGGGGTCCACGGCTAAACCCGCGAACGCCAGAAAATCCTTGATCTCTGCGCGCTTCTTCTTGAAGAGTTCGAATGTAGACTGCCAGGTTTCGGGCTGGTGGGCGATTTCCGCAGGGGTATGAACCAACCCGCGCGTTTTCTTTTCGCTGTCCGGCAGAATCAACAATTCAGAAAGGGCATTCACCTTCAGTCACTCCTCGATCGATCCACGAGATTGATCCGATCCAACAGACGCTGGCTGATTGGAAACAGGTTCAGCATCACGGTCATACCAAAATACTGCCCCCTTCTCAATGGTGGGCAGGTTGTATGTGACACGGCCAGCACTCGCAGTCCCTTCCAGTGGCTGCACGTCTCCGAGAAACGGCAGAAAGAATCCACGGCCCTTCGTGGCGCCAGATACGGTGACTTGTACGCCGGTCTGTGGAGTCTGGATCGGATTCACTCCCCCACGCAGCCCTGCGAAGTTTGCAAAAAACACGTGAGGCTTGCCGTTCACGCGAGCAATCGAAGTGGCGAGCATCGGGGATGCAACCAGGCGGACCGCTGTCTCAGCTTTCAGGCTTTCCAAGAATTCGCGCGCTCGATCGGGTGTTGCGGCGTCGAAATCCTTTTGCAGGGCTGCGCTGTAGTCCTTTCCAGGGCACTTGCTGAAACGGATCACGTTCGCCGTGTTTCCAATCCCGGTGGCATCTTCTCCCGTGATCAGTAGAAGTTTGTCCCCCCCCAAATACTTATGCAGCGAAGACTTTTCGCTGTCGCTCATGAGCCGTACGTCAGGCAGAATCAGGGTGCTTCCCTGGAAGTCGGAGAGCGTGCGGGGTGTGACAACCTGAAACTCCAAATGTTTCTGCATGAGCAGAATAAGAATCCCGCGATAAGAAGCAATAAATTCCTTTGCGAAGAAGTTGCGGGTTTGGGGAGAGAAGTAAACGCCGATCGGGCTGATCGGTGCCCGCGGTGAGTAGAAGATTTTTTCGTGGGCCTTGATCCAGGAAAACATTTTCTTTCGCGTCGGCGGGTCGTTCGACCCGGCCATCGAGTGTCCGGGCGCGTCCCAGAAATTCGCTCCCGCCATAATTTCGGAGACCGCCAGATTCATCATCGCTTCCCGCCGGTCCACTTTCTGATCGCCGTCCCACGAGTAGTTCAGAATCCAAGTCGGCTTTCCTTGTGCGAAGGCACGGAACGAGTGCATTCCCACCTGGTAACTGAACCAATCCAGCGGTGTTCTGGATGACGCCATGTGATCCCCAGCACCGAATTCGTATTCATGGGCGATGGCATCCACGACTGGGTACAGACTGTAAACATCCGCGCCAACGCGCACGGCCTCTTCCTCGACGCCGGGATAAATTTCTGGAATGGTCTTGATTGCAGGGTTGACTGACTTCGCATTCCGGTCAATCTCTTGCATGAAGTCGGTGATGGTTTGAATCCTGAAGTCGATCCACTTGCGAAAATTGGGGTCGGAGAAATCTCCCAGCTTCAGATCTCTCTTCGCGTCCAACCCGGTTTGCTTAAGAAATGCCGCTACGGTGTAGTCGTCGAAGCTGGCCCAAGTGTCTTCCCAGCCGTCGAAGTGCGTCATCCAGTAAGGGATGTCCACATAAATTCCATCGATCCCCGTAGCCGCAATCTGCCTCACCCGCTCCATGTAGGTCTTGCGCCAAGCCGGTGCGTACGGGCTGATCCATACGTCTTCATCACCCTTCGCGATCCAGAAAGCGGTACCCCCGCCAAAGATTGCAGGCTCTCCCGTAATCTTCCGCTGCAGCCAGTCAGGATGTTCTTTGGCGAGCGTGTGCGGAGTTTTATCGGCGTTGGCCGTAATGCACTCCGTTCCAGCGATGTACACGAATGCCCGGTTGCCCACCGCATGCGCCTTCTGAGCCACGGCGCGGATTGCGTTTAGCTTCTCTTCTGGGTTTACGAAGCTTTCATAGCGGCCAGGGATGTCGTTGTCCACCTCGATGCCAAATACGCCATCTTCTTGAGCGCTCCGCATAATCTGGTCTGCATTGCCGCTCTGCAAGCCGTATGCACCGATGCGCACATAGTTCGTCCAATTCTGTTCTACGGAACTAGAGATCCCCAGCAAAAGCGCGCCAGAAACAATTGCGAGGAGGACGAACAGCCAGTTTGTGCGTCTCATGAAATCTCCTGACTGTTCCCAAAAGGTATGCGGTGCTGAACCATGTTGACGAATAACGCAAGACTGCAACCAAGCACTGCGATTGCTTATAAGCACCCGCAGTCCGTGAGTCCGCAACACCCTTTCAGAATTCGAACCTCACGCCGAACTGCATGCGACGCGGGTTCGATCCTGCTGCCGTTGAAGTGATCAGCCCGAACGTCGCATCCCCCGGGGCGTATGCAGTGTTTGGTGGCGCAAATCGCGGGGTGTTTGTGAAGTTGAAGACTTCAGCGCGCACCTGCAACTTGGTGCCTTCTTTCGGTACGAACTCTTTGTAAAGGCTTGTGTCCGCGCTATGAATGCCCTCGGCCCGGAGGTTCGAGTAATAGCGTGGTCCATCCCCGGGCATTTGGTCGCCAGGGTCCGCGAAGCAATTGATGTTCAGGTAGGGCTGCTGGGTGATCGCAGCCGCGTTCGCGCTGATCCCCATGCCGCCGCCGCAAAGCACATTTGGACGTTGGTTGCCATCCATCAGGCGAGCGTTGGCCATGGGCACCGAGAGGGGCTGGCCGGTCTGTTCTGTGATAAGAGTTGAAATGGCCCAACCGCCCACCACCGCGTTAGCCAAGCGATTCATGTCACGGCCAATCCATCTTCCTCGGCCGACCGGCAAATCCACAATCACGGCCGCCGCCAATCGGTGGGTGGCATCATTGGCGCTGATCCCGTGTTCCGCCTTCAGATTATCCAACTGCTGCGGGTTGCCATTATTCAGGGTGCCCACAAACGCGTTCGCTCCGACTGAGGAATCGTCGGTCGCTTTTGACAGCGTGTAATTGCCTTCGAAGCTGATGTAGTGGCTTGCGCGCTTCTGGAATCGTATCTGCAAAGAGTTATACCAAGAACTAGCTTCCAACAATGGAAGACCTTCGAAGTTCCCGTCGAACTGAGGATAAGGCCGCAATAAGTTCCCCAGCGGAATCGTCGCTTGGCCATAACGGGAGTCAGGTTCGTTGAAGATTGCGTTAGGTCCGCTGAACAGCGGCTGGAAAGGATTTGGCACAGGATTAGCCAAATAGTTGCTGACACAACTGTCGGCGTCACAAGTGGGATCCAGGGCGCGTTGCTGGGCTGAAACCTGAGCCAGAAAACTCGAAGATATGTAGTTGCGGTTCCGCGTACTGGAATACCCACCCCATGGCAGGTGCGTGCTTCGGTTTGCCGAGTAATCCACGCCGATAACTAGCTGTCCCGGCAAAAGCCGCTGGATGCCAAGGTTCCACTGGTAGACATCCGCGTTCTGCGCTTGAGTCGTTCCTAAATCGTTCTGGTTGATGTACCCCCAATCGGCCAGCTTGCCATACTGTTTCCCTTGCGGCCCTGTTAGTCCGCTCGGAAAGGGATTGGCAAGAGTCGCATCCCGGGTCAGGAAATTATCATTCGTAAAGAACATGGTCGCGGTCTTGCGAAATGCAGTCCCGGGATACTGAAAATTCGTCGCCACACTCAGACCGTAATAGACACCGGCCCCGCCGCGGATCACAGTGTTCGAGTTCAATTGATAGGCAAAGCCCAGCCGCGGTCCAAAATTATTCCGGTCTACTGGGACATTCCGCTTGCTGCTGCTGGGAAAGAGTGTGATGCCCCGGAGCGCACCCGCGATCGGAAGCCCTGGAACGGTGATGCCGCTGTCGCCCGTGAAGTCACTGAACTGGATCAGGTTGTTCCGTTCGGTGTACGGCGTGCTCCACTCGTACCGTAGACCGAGGTTCAGAGTGAACCTCGGAGTTACCTTCCAATCGTCCTGGAAGTAGAAACCGGTCTCTTTCGATTTGACTGCAACGGAAGGATAGATATTTATGATGCTGCTGTTGTCAGGAAAACCGAACAACAGGCTGGCAAAAGGATTGCCCTGAGTTCCTCCCGCGGCGCCGCTGTTCGGAATCTGTGAAGTAACATCGTCGGTGAAGTTGAAGAGTCCGGTAGGATTCGGTGGCTGCCAAAAATTGTTATAGAACAATCTTTGCTCGCCCCCGAACTTTATCAGGTGAGCACCCTTCACCACCTCGAAAGAAGAAGAATAGCTGTATAGGGTATGGGCAAATTTTGTATTCAGACAACACTGGTCGTAGAGGTCGGTCCATGGCGAGGCTCCGGACATCTGGATGGTCGGCATGCGGTTGGTTCCGTTTGCTTCCAAATACGTCGGTAAACCCACGCTGGTAAGGCTTGGAAGATTCGTTGTCGCATTTTGCTTGGCCCTGTCCACGCCAAAACGGCTAGTCCAGAGAATCTTCGGGGTCAGTGTCCATGTGTATTCGAGAGCAGTATTCTGCGCAGTAAGCGGGTCGCTCGTAATTCCGTCGTTGAAGGTAACTCCGTTCGGGAGTGTTCCATCGCCGAAGACCGTGGGCGTCGTGAAGTTGCTGTGTGCTCTACTATATCGCCCTGCGATGCGCTGCTTGCCATTGATCTGGTGATCCAGTTTGATATCGAATTGATAGTCCGGAGAATGCGCCAGGTCGGTCAGGCGAAAATTGTTAAACTCGCCCGGCAGGTTCGGTAGCGGATATAAGTTGATGATCGCCTGTCCGATCTTGTCGATCTCTCCCGCGGGAATCACGTTCCCTGGGACCGCCGGCCTTTGACAGGGCAGACCCTGGCCTTGGGCTGCGCATTGCAGTGGGTCAAAAATGGGGTTTTGGGTTTGCGAGAAATCGCCTGTCCGTTCGGCTTTTGTAGGAACGCTGGCGATGAAATTTATAGGATCGTTCTCGCGCACCTTCTCGAAGTCGGCGAAAAAGAAGGTTCGGTTTTTCCTGATGGGTCCTCCGAGAGAGAAACCATACTGGTCCCGGACATGGTCAGGCTTCGCGTTCGGAGCGGGGTTGAAGAAGTCGCGAGCATCCGTCGCCGACCGCTGCCCGAACCACCAACCGCTGCCGTGGAAGGCATTGGTTCCGCTTTTCAATACCATGTTCACTACCGTACCGCCGTTGTTGCCAAACTCCGCGGAAAAGCTGTTGTTCTGAACTTTGAACTCCTGGATGATTTCGACCGATGGCTCATAATAGACATTCGTGGTTGCGCCTTCGCCTTGCTCCGGGGCGCTGATCAGGGCGCCATCCAAGCGCACTTCCGCCGTCGCATTACGCTGTCCATTGGAGACAAAATTTGTTCCAGAAGGATAGTTGTCGGCGGTGCCAGAACCCGCGGTTTCCGTGACCCCGCCTGAAAGAAATGCGAGACCAAAGAAGCTCCGGTTATACAGCGGGATGTCTTTCACGTATTCGTTGGTGATGTCTGTGCCGATCGTGGCGTTTTCCGTGTCCAGTAGCGGCGCTGCCTCTGTCACTTGGACCACCGTCGACGTACCAGCGGGACGCAGGATGAAGTTCAGGCTGGTCTCCTGATCGACCGCCAGGACTACTCCCTTTTGCTCCACTGTCTGAAAGCCTGGGGCTGCCACTTTCACGATGTACGTGGAGGGTCGCAGCGCTGGCAGGATGTAATCGCCGGAGTTGCCGGTCTTCGCAGTCTGCGAGACGTTGGTGCCGACGTCACTGATCGTGACCGTGGCATTCGGCACAACCGCTCCGGTCGCATCGGATACGACGCCGCGAATCTGGGCTTGATAGCTCGCCTGCCCCAGGAGCGCCGGCTGAAGTAGAAGAAGAATGCAGAGGATTGAAATCAAGTGGGGGCGAACCGCCAAATACTCAACACCCGGGACTCGCATGGAGGGCCTCCCGCGAAAGTCAAAACCCGCAAGGTTTCGTATTCTTGCGTTTCATAACTTTTACTTTCGTTTCACTCGCGTGTCAAGTGTAAAATACGCCCTGGAAGAGTGAGCCTGTGCTGAACCCTGTGCTGAACGAAGAGCGCCGCAGACTGATCCTGGAGATCTTGAATCGCGACGGACGCGTGTTGGTCGGCGCATTGGCCAAACACTTCCGCACTTCCCAGGTCACCATCCGAAAAGATCTGGATATTCTCCAGGCGCATGGCCGCGTCCACCGCACCCACGGGGGCGCGCTGCCGGTACGAGAAAGTGCCTTGGAAGATCCCACCTTGCGGGAAAAAGAAAAGCTGCACCGCAAGGAAAAGTTGCAAATCGCCGCCGCCGCCGCCCGCATGGTGAAAGAAGGTCAGGTGGTGATTCTTGATTCCGGAACCACAACTACTGCAATCGCACTGGCGCTGCGGAGATTCAAAAACCTTACCATCATCACCAACGCGGTGAACATCGCTGCCGAGCTTTCTGGTTCTTCACTCGAGGTCATTCTGACCGGCGGCACCCTGAGAAAGAATTCATTCTCGCTGGTTGGACCCATCGCAGAAGAGACGCTGCGGCGCTTGAACGCAGACATTCTCTTCCTGGGAGTGGATGGCTTCGATGTGCACTATGGCTTGAGCACGCCGAACTTGCTCGAGGCCAAAGTAAACCGAGCCATGATGGACGTTGCCAGGATTACGGTCGCGGTATGTGACTCCAGCAAGTTCGGGCGGCGCAGCTTATCTTCAATTGCCCCGCTTTCCGCAGTGCACCATTTGATCACCGACCGAGGGATTCCCAAGCCAGACCTCGCCGCACTGAAGAAAATAGGAATCCAGGTGACGCTGGTCTAGCTGCCGCGCGAATTCTATTTGCTCCTGCCAGTCTCAATTCCCCGGAACTGTCCGAAGATGCGCTCCGCATTCTTGTGGTAGATCTTTTCCAAGACTGCATCCGGAAGGTCCATGCCATAAATCTTCCAGCGTCCCTGCCCCGGATATCCCCAATAATCAAAGTACTCATCCGCGGTTTCCAGCCAGCGAAAATGGTTGCGATACATGGCTTCGTCCATGCCGTTATCGGTGCCGAACATAATGCGGTCCTGATATTTGAGGAAGAACTCGCTGGCGCGGCGAGGTTGTCGGCCGAGCTCGGCTTCGCGCGCTCCGAATTCGACCATCACGTTGGGAAGCGTATCCAGCAAGTGAGAAACGTAGTCGAGGTTTTCGGGCCAGTTCGCCAAGTGGAGCGCTACAAACGTCGTGCGCGGATGCTTGGCGAACATGCGGTCACGGGCCGCCAGGATCGATTCCTTGCTGGGAAACTGTGCCCCATAGAAACTCCAGTCGGGGTGCTCGGTCAGCTCTTCATACCGTTCGTTCGTGTTGTCGACAGGATGAAAGAATGCTTCAGGATCGGTGACGTGGATAGAAACCGGGATGCCGAGCCGTCCGCATTCTTCCCAGATGGGATCGAGGCGCGGGTCATCAACCGCGACCAGTTTCCCCGACTTGTCACGCACGCTTAGACCAAGATCCTTTAACTGTTTCAGCCCGCGGGCGCCTCGCGCGACCGCATCCTCGAGCTGCGCCACCATCTCCTTGCTGAAGTTTGGATCGTCAATCTTGCTCCAGTCGATTTGGGTAAAGACCATGAAGCGTCCGGGGTACGGCTTGACCATCTCGTCAATTACCTGCTGCAGTTTGTCGCCCCACATGCCGGTCAGAATGACAACCGTTTTCACGTTGGTGTTGTTCATGATCTCGAGCACGCGCTCGGGTGGCATGTGCTCGTCGATCCGCATGGCGTCGTTGACGTGATTGTGAACGTCAATAACGTAGTATTTGGCGCGGTCCACGTTGTGCACGGGGGAGTGCAACATGGGAACAGGCTGAAAGTCCTTCAGCAGAAGGGTCTTCTTCTGTTCGGCATCGGCGGCGGACTTGTAGCCAATCTGCCCCTGCGACGGGCCCTGCTGTGGGAGGGCGCCCTGCGCGGCTGACCACGTTGACGTGCTCAACCATAAGAAAAAAGCCACACTCAGTTTGATCGACATCGGGTTCAGCCTCCGTCCGCACGCAATCGGCCCTTGACAATGCCAATTAAACGAAAGTAAAAGTAATTGATCGCAATATATCGCAATCGGTGCGTTTGTCCAACATGTTCCTGTGAATTCCACGTGAAAGACTGGCGGGATCGAGAATCAATCCAGTTGGAGGCCGATCAAACATGATCGGTGGTACCCTTCGATGATGAAGTGCACCCGGGCCATGGCTGTAACGTGCTGTGCTCTGTTTGGCCTTGCGTTGTCCGGCTGGAACTCGGGACAAAACTTAGGCCAACAGCCTGCCCCGGCGAGTGCTGGCAACACCGCAACTGATCTTCAAATCCAAAGCTCAGTCTTGCGGATCGAATTCGACCGCAATCTGCACAGCCGGGTAACCGCGTTGTTTGGCCCAAGCCCAAAGCCCTTGACTCCGTTTTCCGCATCGGAAACGGTTACCGGCATTGATCGCACCTGGAGCGACTTTGCGCTGACTTCGGCTCACCGGGAGACTGTGTCTGACGCTTTTGGCTCGGGAGAGCGGCTGTCGCTGACTGGCAAGTCCGGAGACCTGCGCAAGAGCATCTCAGTCACGATATACGCGGACTTCTCGTCTATCGCCATCTTTGACGTTGAGTACTCGAATGAACGCGCGACCCGACTCACAATTCGCGGCTGGACCAACCATCAATATTTGCTGACTTCACTCCCCCCGGCGCGAGGGCCCGCGTTCTGGTCCTACCAGAGTGGCTCCTACGAGAAGAGGCCGGATTGGGTGCTTCCGTTGCGGGCCGGCTTCCGGCAGGAAAATTATCTCGGCATGAATGCCAGCGACTACGGCGGCGGCACTCCCATTGTGGATGTATGGCGTAAAGATGTTGGTCTCGCTGTAGGTCACGTCGAACCCGGACCGCGGCTCATATCGCTTCCCGTTTCCATGCCGGATGCGCGTCATGCTCGCGCGGCGGTCCGCTCGACTCGGGAGCGAACGCTGGAACCAGGCGAGAGCTTTCATACTCTCCGCACATTTGTCTCGGTGCATCAAGGAGACTATTTTCACACGCTCACGGAATACCGCCGCCTCATGGTCCGGCAGGGGTTTCAAATGGCTTCGGCTCCCGACAGCGCTTTCGGCCCGATCTGGTGTGCCTGGGGCTACGGCCGGTCGGTCCAACTCAAGCAGGTGTACGACACGCTTCCGACGGTTAAGAAAATGGGCTTCTCCTGGGTCACCTTGGACGATGGTTGGCAAAACAACTATGGCGATTGGGCCGTCGATCCCAAGAAGTTCCCGCATGGCGACGCCGACATGAAAGCCCTGGTTGATCGCATCCATGAAGAGGGTTTCAAAGCGCAACTGTGGTGGTCACCGCTGAGCGCCGTCCCGGATTCGCAACTACTTAAAGATCATTCCAACTTCGTCCTGCTGAATCGTGACGGATCGAAGCGGAAGATTTCCTGGTGGAACTCGTTTTATTTGTGTCCTGCCGACCGAGGAGTCGTGGAATACCACAAAGCGCTGGTTCGGAAGATCCTCGGCGAGTGGGGATTCGACGGCCTCAAGCTGGATGGCCAGCACATGAACGCCGTTCCGCCTTGCTATAATCCCGCGCACCAGCACAAACGCCCCGAGGACTCGGTTGAAGCACTGCCCGATTTCTTTCGAGAGATTTACGAGACTGCCCGCAGCGTGAAACCGGACGCCTTGGTAGAGTTCTGTCCTTGCGGTACTGCGTACTCGTTTTTCACCATGCCGCATTTCAATATGTCAGTGGCATCCGATCCGGAAAGTTCGTTTCAGATCCGCTCCAAGGGCAAGACGTTGAAAGCGCTCATGGGCGACAACGTGCCCTATTTTGGCGACCACGTCGAGTTGAGTGACGGGGCGATTGATTTCGCTTCCACCGTGGGCGTCGGCGGAGTCGTGGGCACTCAGTTCGTGCTCCCGAACCTCGTCAAAAAGCACAGCAAGTCGGACCTGACACCGGAGCGCCAGAGGGTGTTTGAGAAGTGGCTGCACATCTACAAAGATAAAATGCTCTCGCGTGGCGAGTATCTCGGGGGCTTATATGACATTGGTTTCGACCGTCCCGAGGCTCACGTAATCCGAAAAGACAACGAAATGTACTATGCGTTCTACGCCCGCCATTGGAACGGGCCGATTGAGTTGCGCGGTTTGCAGGATCGCACTTACCACATCGTGGATTATGCGAACAACAAAGATCTCGGAAGAGTACACGGCCCCAAGGCCACAATTTCTGCCGAGTTCAGCAAACACCTACTCCTCGAGGCCCAGCCCGAGTAACACCGCCAACCGTGGAACCTCAGCCCAAAGGCGCAAGCGAGCAATTGCGGGAGATCATCCGTCGAAATCGGCGCTCCGAGAAAGTGGGGGTGTACGCCGTCTGCTCGGCTCACCCCAGCGTCATCGCGGCAGCCGTTCAGCAGGCCCTCGAAGATGAATCAGGTCTGCACATCGAATCCACCTCAAGCCAGGTAAATCAATTGGGCGGTTACACCGGACAGACTCCGTCTCAGTTCGCCGAGTTTGTCCACTCCGCAGCGCAACAAGCCGGACTTCCCCGAGACCAAGTATTGTTGGGGGGCGACCACCTGGGCCCGTATCCCTGGCGAGAACAGCCCTCGGAAGTGGCGATGCGCAATGCTTGTGAACTGGTTCGCGCCTGCGTTCTCGCCGGATACAAGAAGATCCATCTCGACGCGAGTATGGCGTGCGCCGATGACAGCAAGAGTGGCCCGGACGAGCGCACCATCGCGCAACGCGCCGCCCTCCTCTGTCACGCCGCTGAAAAAACATTTGAAGATTTGCCGCCGGGCTCTTCGCCTCTCCTTTACGTAATCGGCACCGAGGTTCCCGCCCCCGGCGGCGAGTCGCTCCCGGGAGCTCCGCCCGCAGTGTCCCCGGCCGACCAGATTCATCACACCTTGGAACTCTTCCGCACGGCCTTCGACGAGCATAGAGTGTCGCCAGCGTGGGAAAGAGTAATTGGCATGGTCGTGCAGCCCGGAGTGGAGTTCGGCGAAAACGTAATTTTCGATTACGACCGGCAAAAAGCGACGGCACTTTCGTCCGCCTTGCCGAAACATCCTGCTCTCGTTTACGAGGCGCACTCCACGGACTACCAGAGGCCCGCAGCTCTTGCCCAGATGGTGGAAGATCATTTCGCGATCTTGAAAGTGGGGCCGTGGCTGACATTCGCATTCCGGGAAGCGGTCTTCGCGCTCAGCGCAATCGAGCGGGAATTAATTGGACTTCGGAGAGGAGTTCGCCTCTCGCAAGTCAGGGAAGCGCTCGAAGCCGCCATGTTGCGCAATCCTGCCTACTGGCATCCGTACTATCACGGGAGTGCGGACGACATGCGTCTGGCCCGCATCTACAGTTACAGCGACCGATGCCGCTACTACTGGGGCGATGCCACGGTTCAGCAAGAACTGGCCCACCTTCGCGTCAACATTGACGCCTCTCCCCCGCCTCCGACGCTGGTCAGCCAGCACCTGCCACTGCAATACGAGGCGATCCGCTCAGGACGTCTCCGAGCGCATGCCGAAGACATGATTCAGGAGCACATCCAAACCGTCCTGCGCGTCTATGCCGCGGCGTGTGGCGCTTGAGCAGGTTCGCGACAGCCAAGGCTTCACAGCCTTGGCTGACCGATGGTCCTAGGGCGGAGCGTCTCGACCTAAGTGTAATCTGGCTAAGTTCAGACATGCCGCTTAGAACGTGTAGATCAAGTCGAACTGCAGGCGGTTCAGATATGGCTCCTGCTGTCCTGCCTTGGCGATGGTTGGCACGCTTCCGTTGTAATTGTTAAACAAGGCGACATTGTTTTCCAGATTCGTGTTCAGAGCGCGTCCACGCCACCAGGTAAAGCTGGCCAGCGTATTGGCACGCAGCTTCCACAGAGCGTAAATGCGGTTCTGCAGAATGTTGGTGGGAGCTCTCTGATCGCTTTCGACGAACGACGCAATGGCGGCGTCTTGTTCTTCGCGATACCAGGAGTAGCCAAGTTGAATATCGTTCTTGTTTTTCACCTGGCCTATGCTGAAATCAAACCCGTATTCCTTGTTTTGGCTGCCCAGGCTGCTGATGACCTTACCCTTCGTGTTCAGGGGATGGGCTTCGGCATCGAGGTTGTCCAAGAACTCAAGCAACAGATTGACCGGCAAGCGCTTGAAGCCGGTCTGGATCTGGTTGTTCAGAATGAAATCCGCATAGTTGTAGCCGGAATAGAAGTGGGCCACCCCTTTGGAATCCACGTAGGTGGCATTGGTCATGCCGTTGGGCGCAAACACGCAGGGAGGGAAGCTGGCAAAGTGCGTGCCCTTGGCGCACCCTTGTCCTTCGCCGGGCACCGGAATACCGGTAATTGGAGATGGAGTCGTGCCGCCTTTCGGCGTGGCAGGCTGGAAGCCTGTGCTGGTGGCTGCCACTGCAAATGCACTTTCCTGCAAAATCGCATCGGGACGGTTCCACTTGAGGGTCAGGAACGACGGTGTGGCCGTCCACGGGCCGAACTGCAGCTTGGCAGATGCCTGCCCGCCTACCGCGTAAGAATCCTGGGACGGAATACCTGGCTTTCCATTGGCTTCGTTGTATAGCAGTTCGAGGCCTTGGATGGTGACATTCTTGATCGGCCCGGAGAAATCGAAGGAAGCTTTTTGGTTGAAACCCTCCGGGTTCAGGTCAGGATCGAACGTCACCGAGGTCCGCTGCCAAGTGAAGGCAAACTTTCCACCGGTGAGAGAGAACCAGTGGTGTGCGATCGGATTGTAGGTGATGAAACCTCGATCCAGGGCAATAGTCTTGCGATCGAAGACATTGGTAATGGTCTCGTTGGTCGTCGTGGGATCGCCCAGGGTGCCCGTCGCTAGGGCAATGCCGGCGTTGAAATCTTCATTCAACTGCCCGTCCAGTCCGAAGCGCACACGAATGCGCGCCCGGTTGCGGTCTGGAACTCCCTGCTGGGAGTATGCCTCGCCGCGGAGCCGGACGTCACCGCTGAAGCGGAAACGCCCAACCAGGGATTCCAACGCACTCAACTGCTTCCCTTCCTCCTGCGTCCTGGTGTTCACGAGCGCGACCGCGGTCTTGGCTTCCACGGCATTTGAGGAAGCCTGATCGGCCAAGTGTTGCGCCTCAGTTGCCGATTGCTGCGCCTGGGCAGCCGTAGTCTGCGCCTGATCGACGCTGCTTTGCGCCTTCCGCGCGGTGGCGTTGGCCTGTTGGGTTGTGTCCAGCAATTGCTGAAGCTGAGACTTAAGCTGGTCCATTTGCTGGCGCTGTTGTTCCATTTGCCGCTGCTGCGCGGTCAAAGCATTACGCAGTGCGTTCACTTCATCGGCGCTGACCGCAGCGGATTTTTGTGCCACCTTCTTCGGGCGGGTGGCGGGCTTTGAGTTGGTTTGCGCGGACAGCAAAGTTGCCGCGCAGAGGACTACACCTAACCACAGAGACGCTCTCATTTCTTTCTCGCTCCTTAATTGTTGTTCACGAGTATCGACCTCGTGCAGATAAATTGCTTTCCTACGCTGTTACTGCCGAACTGCCGAACCACGAGGAACCGAAAAGCCGTAGCTTCGCAAGAGTTCCAGAATGGGGGAAGTCTTCAAGAAATCGATGAACTGACGGGCGAGTCCCTTCTGCGGTGACGATTTCAGGATGACTGCCGCCTGTTCGAGTGGGGGATATGCGTCCGCCGAAATCTCCACGTATCTTCCGTTCTGCTTCATCGCCGGGGCCAGAGCAAGCGAAAGAGCGACAATGCCGATATCAGCACTTCCAGAGGCTACGAATGACGCGGCCTGAGAAATGTTCTCGCCGAGTACAAATTTGTTGGAGATCTTGTCGTAAACGTTGTCGTGCTTCATGGCTGCAACGGCAGCCCGGCCATAGGGCGCGTGCTCAGGATTGGCAAGAGCGATTTTCCTGATAGTGGGATCAAGCAAAACACCCAGACCGTGCCCCAGGTCGAGCTTCGATTCGTTGCGCACCCATAGGACGATCCTCCCCGTGGCGTACTGGTACAGCGTTCCCGGTTCAGTGAGGCCGGCAGCTTCGAGCTTCTTGGGGTAGTCGATGTCCGCTGAGAAAAACACATCGAAAGGCCCACCGTTCTGAATCTGGGTGAAAAAGTTGCCGGAGGAACCGAAAATCAATTTAACGTTCTTGCCGGTATCTTTCTGGAAGTGGGCGGCCACATCCTGAAAAGCAAATTGGAGATCGGCAGCCGCCGCAACGGTGATCTCCTGGGCTCCACAGAGCTGAACCGCTGCTAGAGAAGCCAAAACAACGAAAATCCACAGATTCCGGAGTTTCACGCAATCCTCCCAAGACAGAATTTTGCTGAGTCACACCAAGCGCAAGCTGGTGGATGAGAAACAAATAGCCTGGGGAAGGCTGCGGCCAGGGTCGAGAAATGGCAGGGGGCTGTGCGTGAACAGGCCCGCCGTGAACCTTGGTCTATTCCTCTTCGAAGTACTTTTTTTATCCCAGTTCGAAACTCATTGTCAAGACCAACGCGCGTGTGGCGCGGGACGACGGAACACAACATCCAGCGTACTTGCGCTCCCGGCGGTACAAATCGATGGTCTTGACTCGCGCTGTCCATCATATTGTCTCTTACGCTTCCTGCAAATCTATCGCGACCGATAACCTACTATGTCTATCTATGAACTCGTGCTTACGAGCCAGAGGATCCTTTGTAAACAAGCAGCCCTCTAAAGCTTGTGCGACTCAAGAGAAGCGAAAAGTCTGACGCTACGTTGCCGGCGCCAACCCCCACTTGTGCTGCAGCCGTCGTTCGATGGTCTTGAAGACCAAACCGTCCACGATGTAACCAATCGCAATGATGAGCATCATGACCGCGATCACCTGACTCATGTCGTTCAGATCTCGCCCCATCATCAGCAACTGCCCCAAACCCAAGCTCACGAAGATCATCTCGCCGGAAATCAGCGAGCGCCAGGCGAACGCCCAACCCTGTTTGAGACCGGAGAGGATGAAAGGCAAGCTCGCCGGAAGCAGTACGTACCAGAAGAGCTTGAATCCGCGGGCCCCAAGATTGCGTCCGGCCATGCCGTAGATTTTCGGCATTTGCTGCCGGCCCGTCTCCATGCCGATGGTCACCGACAGCAGCGAACCCATTACCACCACGAACAGAATTGCCTTTTCGGTCAGACCAAACCACAACACAGCCAGCGGGAGCCAGCAGATACTGGGCAAACTTTGCAGGCTGACTAGCAGGCCGCCCATAGTCTCTTCGAGAAACTTGTTGCTGGCGACCCCCAAGCCGAGCACCATACCCAGCACCACCGACAAACTGTAGCCGAGCAACATGCGCTTCATGCTGACCACGATGGCAATCCAGAAGCTGTGATCGGCGAAACCGGCCCACAACGACTCCGCCACACCTTTCGGCGTGGGGAACACGTAGGTGGGCCATATTTTCAGTTTGGCCAGCACAACCCAAATCCCAATGAGCACGCCATAGAAGATGGCGTGCCTGGCGAACCGCTTCATGCCGAAACCTCTTTCTGGCCGTACTGCTCTTCCAGCGACTTGTTGATTTCTTCCCGCAAGTCGTCGAGGATCTCGCGCGCGCTTTTCGCCACGGTTATGTCCTCAAGCACCCGTGGCCGCGGCAGGTCGATCAGATATTCCCGCTTCACGCGTCCGGGACGGAAGGTCATCAGGGCCACGCGATCTCCCAACCGCACTGCCTCGCGCACATTGTGGGTGACGAAAATAATGGTGCGGCCGGTTTCGGCCCAAATGCGTTCCAGTTCGTCGTGCAGCAGGTCGCGCGTCTGGGCGTCCAGAGCGGCGAATGGCTCGTCCATGAGCAGGACGTCAGGTTCGGTCGCCAGCGCCCGAGCCAACGCCACCCGTTGCCGCATTCCGCCGGACAGTTGATGGGTGTAGCTGTCCTTGAACTGCGAGAGGTGCACCAGGCGAAGGTAATACTGTGTTTTTTCTTCGCGCTCGGCTTTGGGGACAGCTTTCATCTTCATGCCGAAGTCCACGTTCTGCCCTACCGTGAGCCAGGGAAAAAGGCCCAGTTCCTGGAAGATCAGAATCCGGTCAGTGCCGGTACCTTGCACGATTTTGTCATCCACCAGTACGTTTCCCGACGTCGCTGCGTGAAGTCCCGCGATCAGGTGCAGCAGAGTGGATTTCCCGCAGCCCGATGGCCCGACGACGCAGAGGAATTCGCCGGGCTTCACTTTCAGATTGATGTTATCGAGTGCGAGCAACCGCGACCCGTCGTTGGTTTTGTAGCTAAGGGAAATGCCTTTGAGAGAAACTCTAGGAACTCCGTTGCCGTCGGCATGGCGGAGCGGAAGAACTGCGGGACCCGCACCTGCCTTCCATCGGCCGGTGGCGCCACGAACCGGACGTCTATGATCACTCGCAAAGGAAGGTTGCACGGCTGGATTCGGTGTCATTGAATTGCCTTCTTTCCCTTTTCCGCTAAAACCTGGTTCAAGAGATTCAAGTCGTACAGGCCGGACAAATCCGGCATTTTTTTTCCTAGAAAACCGGCCTCATAGGCTGAGCGAGCCGAAGTCAGCAGCGAGTTGCGAATAGGATCGTAAGTGATCTGCAACCTTCCAAAGGCCTCGTCTAGCACGGCGGGGGGAAGCGCTTTGCCGGTTTCCTTCTGCAATTGCGCGTTCAGTATTTTCTTTGCCTCAGGCAGATGGCCGTTGATCCAATCGGTCAATTCCACGTGGGCAGTGATCCACTTTTTCACCACATCCGGATGCTCCCGCAGAAATTTCGTGCTCACGGTCAGATGGGTGATCACAAACTGCCCCTGCGGCCACAGGTCGCGCTCATCCAGGAACAGATGAGCATTGCCTTCGTGAATCAGGCGCGTGGCCCAAGGCTCGGGAGCCCACGAAGCGTCGAGTTGTTTCTGCAGGAACAGAGTCAACTGGTCGGGATTAGCCAGCGGAATTACCTGCACGTCGCCGCCCTTGTCGTTAGACTTCATGCCATGAGCTTTCAACCACGCGCGCAGCGCCACGTCCTGTGTGTTGCCCAACTGCGGCGACGCCACCCTCTTGCCATGAAAGTCTTCCGCCTTCTGGATTCCCGAATCGTTCCTCACCACCAGAGCAACGCCGCCGCTGGCTGCACCTGCGACGACTCGAAGCGCTTCCCCGTTCGAACGCACATAGCCGGTGATGGCGGGATTAGGCCCGACGTAGGTCATATCGATGGCGCCGGAAAACAGCGCTTCGATGGCCGACGGGCCGGCGTTGAAACTTGTCCATTGAACTTTCGCGCTCGGCCCCAAAGCTTTCTCGAACCATCCGTTGGCCTTGCCGACCATGGCTTGCGCGTGCGTGATATTGGGGAACGCGCCCACACGGACGACGGTCTGACCGAGACCCGTGAGCGAGAGGATGGGTAAGATCAGCCCCACGACAACAATGAACCTTCTATTCATCTTTGCCTCGGCTCGGATTCCCGTGGACCACCATGGGGAGAACGCTCGACGGCTCCCCCTTTTTCTTACGCCGCTTGCCGGATTTCGAAGCGTCCGTGTCCTTGCCATTCATGATGTCGGCCAGGGTGGTGTGCTCGAGGATCTTGGCTGCGGCATCGCGCACCGCGAGGAAGACTTGATAGAGCGCGCGATGTTCGGCATCGCGATCAATCAAAGTACGCAACTGGTCGGCGTCTCCGAAGGGCGCTAGCGGACCGTCAATCAACCGGATAATCTCGCTCAGGTGGATCTCGGAGGGCGCCCGCCGTAGCTGGTATCCGCCCTTGGCGCCGCGCACGCTTTCGACCATGCGCGCGTTCTTGAGTTCCAACAGGATCAATTCCAGGAACTTTTCTGGCAGAGCCTCTTCGTAGGCAATATCGCGGATGCGGATCGCGCCCTGGTTGTAGTGGCGGGCCAGCATCATCATGGCCTGCAATGCATACAAACCTTTTTGGGAGATTTTCATAATGTTCCGAATTATGCCATAAACTCTATCGTTGTAATAGAGTTTATTGACGTGAGGGACATTAGCAATTCCGGTGCCAGCATGCACCGGGATTAGCTATTCATATAAAAGCAGCATTATCATTAACTTAGAAAATTTTGGTCGTCCAACGCCTGAGTGGAACTGTGCATGCATTTGCACTTTGAGGCTCGGTTTTTGCGTGAAGAGGGACACCTTAAGCCGCCGAGCACGCGGAGGTTTCGCAAAGTGCGCGGAGAATCTTCGCTGGTCCTGGCCTCAGGACACTCGTATTACTTGCACGGTGATGTTATCGGGGCCGCCGCGGTCTTTCGTCATTTTGATCAGGGCCTCGCACGCTTCGAGTGGCTCGCTGCCAGCCACAACGTTTTGTATCTCGTTCTCGCTTAGCAGACCCCACAACCCGTCGGTGCAAAGAACCAGCACATCGCCCTTTTGCAACGCGATGGGCTGCAGTGGAGTTTCCGGCAAGACCTCTCCGCCCGCCCCAAGAGCGGCAGTAAGGATGTGTCTCTGGGGATGGGTTTCCGCTTCGGCAGAACTGATGACTCCATTTTCGACCAAGCGACCTACATAGGAATGGTCGTGGGTCACACGGGAGATGTCGGCTCCCCGCACCAGATACAAGCGGCTATCACCGACGTGCACGTAGAAGAGCTGGTTATCCACCAGAGCGATCGCCGTAGCGGTAGTGCCCATACCGTACAGTTCAGGATGTCCGTCAGCATATTGCAGGATGCGTTGGTGTGCGGTCTGGAATCCAGTGAGCAGCAGGGATTGTGGATCAGCGCCGGCAGTTTCAGCAAAAACTTCCTGGATTGCCTCGACTGCGATGCGGCTGGCTTCCTGTCCGCCTTCGTGGCCACCCATGCCGTCCGCCACAATGGCCAGTCTGCCCTTGCGCGCGAATTCCTCGTCGTCGGCGGGCTCCCAGTAAGCGTATTGATCTTCGTTATTTTCTCGCTGGCAGCCAATGTCGCTCATGCTAGCCAGCTCAACTCCAGGCCGTATTCGCATCACACCTCGTGCACTACCTTCGAGCAAGTTAAGAACCGCCTCCCCGTCACGTGAGTCCACGAAGAAACATCCGATCCCAACGCGGCCCCCTCACTCTCAGACCGGAGCCCTGTCGACCAGCGGACCGCGACTTCGGAGCGCGGTTTATGCCGATATCGAGATGAAGATGGGATTATATCGAACCTCGAAGGTTTGGTTGTCCGCATTGGAATCTTCATGCGCGTTCCGGAGGGAGGCCGGGCCGGGATGACATTTGTCATCACAAGTTGATGATGATTTCCACTGGTGCATTCCGATCAAGGCCCCGATGATGAGTTCACTGGCTGGATCGACCCTGAGCTGGCAGAACCAGGAGGATCGAATGACTGCGGCACTACAAGAAACTCAAGAGCATCGGAAGAAAGAATCTGGTAATCGCGGAGCGGTGATTGCGCAGTTGCAAGGCGCCAGCAAGAAGTTCGGCGAGGTGCAGGCTTTGCGCCAGGTCAATTTTGCCATCCGCGCCGGCGAACTAGTCGCGCTGCTCGGACCGAACGGTGCGGGCAAAACTACCGCCGTCAAACTGTTTCTTGGGTTGGCCAAACCCACGGCGGGCACGGTGAGTGTGTTTGGCGGAAACCCGATCCATGCGGAGGTTCGCACGCGCATCGGGGCCATGCTGCAGGTGGCCAAGGTACCGGAGACGCTGCGAGTCAGGGAACACATCGATCTGTTTTCGTCCTACTATCCGAAACCCTTGCCCCTGGCTGAGACTCTGGCAATGGCGGGCCTGTAAGAGATCAAGAACCGGGTGTTTGGCGAACTTTCCGGTGGCCAGCGGCAGCGGTTGCTGTTTGCACTGGCTCTATGCGGCGACCCTGACATCTTGTTTCTCGATGAACCTACGGTCGGCCTGGACGTGGAATCCCGGCGATTGCTGTGGGAAGAGATTCACAAGCTGATAGCGCGAGGCAAGACCGTGCTGCTCACGACTCACTATATGGAAGAAGCGGACGCGCTCGCCGACCGCGTGGTGGTAATCAATCGCGGCCAGATCATTGCGGAGGGAACGCCGGCTGAGATCAAGGCCAGCACTGCTGGACGCCGGATTCGTTGCGTGAGTTCACTTGATATCGAGACCGTGCGCGCTCTGACCGGAGTGATCGAGGTCCGCAGAGATCGCGATGCGCTGGAAATCCGTGCGGCCTCGGCCGAGCCTATTCTTCGCGAATTGTTGATGCGCGATCCGGGACTCTCCGGTATCGAGGTCAGCAGCGCTGGATTAGAAGAGGCGTTTCTGGCCCTGACCAGTACGAACAACACCACCGTTTGATGATATCAGTGAAACTTGCGGAAATCTCAATTCCTCGATAGGGAACGAAAATGGCAACTGCTTCGACAACATTCGCACACCGCACCTGGGCACGCCCGCTGAGCAAGACCCTTGTGATTTATCTCAAGGAAGCGAAATACGAGTTTCTAACCCGGCTTCGTCTTCGGGCGTACTCGCTTTCTACAATTTCGTTTCCTGTAATGTTCTATGTGCTGTTCGGCCTGGTGCTGAATCAGAAAGACGCGGCCATCGGCGGCACCACGATTGCGACTTACTTGATAGCGAGCTACGGCACGTTCGGAGTCATGGGTGCCTCGCTATTTGGCACGGCATCGGGACTGGCCGCGGAGCGCGGCCTGGGGTGGTTGCAAGTGAAACGCGCCAGCCCCATGCCCCCGTTTGCCTACTTCACGGCGAAGGTCGCGCTGGGCATGATCTTTAGCACAGTTGTAGTGCTGCTCCTGCTGCTTTTGGGAGTCACTTTCGGCGGAGTGCATATGCCTTTGCTGGATGCCGCGAAGCTGGTCGCAATCCTGGTCGCTGGTTCGCTTCCGTTCTGCGCGATGGGATTGGCTATTGGGTACTTTGTGGGTCCGAACTCGGCGGCCGCCGTCATTAACCTGATTTATCTGCCGCTGTCTTTTTGTTCCGGGCTCTGGGTTCCGATCATGTTTTTGCCCAACGTTTTGCAGCAGATCGCGCATTTTCTGCCGCCTTATCACTTGGCCCAACTCGCATTGGGCGTGGTGGGCGCAGGGCAACACGAATCGACCTGGATTCATTGGGAAGCGCTGATCGGATTCTTCCTCATCTGCCTGGGCGCCGCCCGGCTCGGATTTCAGCGCGACGAAGGAAAGATGTATGGCTGACGGCGAAGTAGTTGATGTTACTTGCAAGGAGAGCAATATGAACATCAATCAGTGCGCGGGGTGGGCCATGGTTCTCGGGGCGATTTTACTGCTTGTCACTCTCGGCAAACTCGACTTGCTCGTGGTTCTACTTCCGTTGTCGCTTCTGCTGGCCTACGGAATCGGGTGCTCCGGGCACGATAAAACCAGGCTGACGGGCGGTCTCAAAAAAGGGTAGCCTAGAGCTGCGCAATGAGGCTTCTACCTAAGAATCGAGATCACGGTTGGGCGCCTTATACCTGGCTCGTGTACTACTGTTTCTTTCTTCTCAACCCGATATTGCATCACGCCGGCTGGAAGGAGTGGCTGGCCACCGGGCTGGGTACGGCCGCGTTCCTGGCTCTGTACTTTAGTTTTTTTTGGTTCAAGCGCCCTTGGAATCTGCTCAATATTGCGGGGATGGTGCTGGGCGTTAGTTTTTCGCCCTTCAACGAGGGAGCCTGCACGTTCTTCGTTTTCGCCGCTGCTTTCATCCCGTTCGCGGTGGAAAAAGAATCAACCGCACTCAAGCTGCTGGCCACGGTGCTGGCGGTAGTCACATTGGAATGGTGGCTTCTGCATTTTTCCGGGTGGTTCTTGTTCTATGGCGGCGGACTTTCGACCGTCGTGGGTGCGGGCAATATCTTCTTTGCTCAGCGAAATCGGGCCAACGAGCGATTGCGCAAGGCCAATGAGGAAATTGAGCATCTGGCCAAGGTTGCGGAACGCGAGCGGATTGCGCGCGATCTGCACGATGTGCTGGGCCATACACTCTCGGTGATTATTTTGAAGTCGGAACTGGCGGGTAAGCTGGTTGACCACGATCCGGAACGCGCGAAAGCGGAGATCGCCGACGTGGAACAGACTTCTCGCGCGGCTTTGGCGGATGTTCGGAGCACGATCCGGGGATATCGCGCTCATAGTCTCGAAGCCGAACTCAACCAGGCCAAGGCTACGCTAGAAACTGCGGGCGTAACCGTAACGTCTGAGTCCGAGGAGGTTCGTCAGACGCCGGCCCAAGAGAGCGTAGTTGCGCTGGTTGTGCGGGAAGCCGTGACCAACGTGGTGCGCCATGCCCAAGCCCGCAATTGCCATTTGCGGCTGATGCCAATAAATGGAAATTGTCGGATCGACATCCAAGATGATGGCCGGGGCGGCGCGGTCGAAGGTAACGGTCTGCGCGGCATGCGGGAACGAATTGAGGCCCTGGGTGGCACCCTGGAGCGCGAGAACAGCGTGGGAACCAGACTCAGCATTCAGTTCCCGCTGACCCAAACGAAAGAGAACATTAACCATTGATCCCGCTACCCAAGAACCGATGCAAGGCGATTCGCGTTGTGATCGCGGAAGATCAGGGCATGGTTTTAGGCGCACTCGCTGCCCTTCTGGAGATTGAAGGCGACATCGCCGTAGTGGCCCGCTCCCGCAATGGCAAAGAAGCCTTGCAAGCAGTCCTTGAGCACAAGCCCGATGTCTTCATCACCGACATTGAAATGCCGGAGATGACCGGGCTCGACGTTGCCGGCGAACTGAAACGCCGGCGAACCGGAACCCGAGTGATTATTCTGACCACCTTCGCACGCGCAGGTTATCTGCGCCGTGCACTGGAAGCCGGAGCGTCCGGATATTTGCTGAAGGACATGCGTTCCGAAGAACTCGCCGAGGCCGTGCGCCGCGTGCAGCAGGGTTTGCGTGTGATCGATCCGGAACTGGCCACTGAAGCCTGGGCAGAACCGGACCCGCTCACCGACCGCGAGCGGCAGGTGCTTCGCCTCGCGGGCGATGGTGTGACCAGCGGTGATATTGCGGCGACACTCAGCCTCTCCGAGGGAACGGTTCGTAATTATCTTTCGGAGGCCATCAGTAAGCTGGGTGCGAACAACCGTGTAGAAGCAGCGCGAATTGCACGGACTAAAGGATGGCTGTGAAGGTAGAGTACTCATCCCACCGTGGCCGATTCTTGCGTGGTCGCGATGCGCTTCTTTCCAAAAAGGGGCTCTGTACGCCCTGCCCTTTACACGCAGGCGTAAAATAGAGTAACCACTTGGTAGTTATGTTCTTCTGACAGCCAAGAATTGCCGATGTGCCGTCCGCGTCGTGACACGACGCCGGGGAGGCCACTGTGATGTCGCGCCGCCTGTTCGTTCCCCTGATCCTGCTGCTCGTTCCGTGCGCTCCCGCCCAATTCGCCTCGCCGAATGCGGGCAACGTGAAGGTGCGCATCACTTTTACTAACGACCGTGGATGTGAAGTTCAGGCTCATATCCGGTTGATGGGCGGCGCGGGTACGACCCAGGTCGCCGAGGGTTTCGCAAACGATAACTGCTCGATCGAATTCGCTGGCGTTGTGCCTGGAAATTACCATGTGCTCGTTTCCGGAGAAGGAATTGTCGCGACCGACAGTGGGGTATTCGAAGTTGACTCACGAAAGGGTGCCCAGTCCGTGGATGTGGAAGTGAAGCGTGCAGGCGAAGCAGATCCGGTGCGGCCTCGAACACCGAACAGTCCCACCGTGTCCGCCGGAGATTTAAACATTCCGGAGGGCGCTAGAAAAGAGTTCGACAAGGCCAGCGATCTCATGGCCAAGGAGAATTGGAAAAAAGCGATGGAGCGGCTCGACAAAGCTCTGGCCCTTTATCCGAAATATGCCGCGGCTTACAACAATTTGGGTGTCATCTACGGCAAACTTGGCGACCGCGCCAGGGAACGCGAAGCCTTACAAAAAGCTGTGAGCCTGAACGATCACTTCGCTCCGGCCTACGCGAACTTGGCCAAGATGGCGATTGTGGATCGCAACTTTCCCGAGGCCGAGTCCCTGTTGAACAAGGCGACTGCGGCGAATCCCGAGGACTCGCAAACCCTCGTCCTCTTAGCCAACGTGGAGCTGCTGGACCAGCACTATGACGAGGCCATTGCCAACTGCCGCAAGGTACACTCCATGGTTCACGATTCGCAGGCTCTAGTCCACTACATCGCGGCCCGCGCCTTGGAACATGAGAATCGGCCCGTGGATGCAGTGGCCGAGTTTCAGACCTTTCTTAAGGAAGAACCGTCGGGGCCGCGTGCCGAAGCAGTGCGAAAAGAGATGGCGGGTCTCCAGGCTCATATCCGCTGAGTCCAACCATGCCTCACCTTTCGGGTACGATTGCCGCCAATCCCGCGTTACAACATCCCACCAGTTTTCACTGTCAGCATGCTCAACGCCGTCTCCAGTTTGGTGATCGCTTGAGCGAGCTCGGGATGTTCTCCGATTCTCTTGCGCAGTGCGTTTAGCAGCTCATGAGCACCTGAAACGTGCTCGACGACAGGCGCGTGTTCCGGATTTTGCTTTGACTCGGGTCCGCTTTGTGGTTGCATGGGAAGCTTGCCTCTGAGGTCGCTCTGTCTACCTCGCCGTTTCGACCTGGGCAAACAGACGGAGCGAATCTAGTTTGTTGGCGAACCGACACCCCTTTCAACCGAGGTCGGAAGTTTCATCGCTTGCCACCATGATCCGTTTCGCCAGGCCCGGTCGACCAGCTGCGTCCATCGTACATCCATGTGCTGTCAGGATAGGCCCAATTTTTCTCCAGTTCGCTCTGGCGGCTCTCTCCTCCAAAGAAGACTATTCCCTTCCGGATCGGATCGTACGCCATCGCAAAGAAGCCATTGGGGGCGGGCGTCGGCGAAGCGGCAGGATGAAGCTGCAGCCACTCGCGCTGAAGTGTCCAAGTCTCCATCCGCGTGGTAAGCAAGACCATCTGGTGATGCAGACCGTCGAACGCGATCCCACCCCAAACTGCCTTAGGCGGTTGTTGCCCCTTCACTTGTGACCAATCGGTTCCATCCCATAGCCAGGTCTGCGTTCCAGCACCACGATCCGCGCCCCATTCGTGTCCATCCCAACCGAGAAGGCCGTTTCCGGTACGGTCTTCTCCTACGAGGACGGTCCTGTGCTGGGCCTCGTCGTATTGCAACAAGGCACCGTCGTCGCAACGTACCGGCTGGTGGGCACTCTTGATCTGCTGCCAAGTCTTTCCGTCGTACTCCCAGGTTTCGGTTGTTCCTTTGGTGCGCGCAGCGTAGAGCACGATCCTATTGCGGGGAGAGTCGAATGCGATCTTGACGTCTCCCTGCGCAGAAGCTCCTATGGGAATATCAGCTTTTCGAAGCCACTTGGAGCCGTCGTACTCCCACATTTGGTAACTTCCTCGATTCGGAGTTTCGCGGCCGCAAACCACCAGCACGTTTCGCCTGGAATCGAAGACCATGGCGTGATGGGCAAACATCGGGGCGCCGCTGGTCTCCCAGCGCGACCACCTTTGCCCGTCCCACTTCCAGGCTTCAGACATGGGCACCCACCTGGGCGAAGACCAGCCACCGTGCATCACCACCGCATGCAGGAAAGGTACGTAGGCCATGGCGTAATCAATTCGCGGACTTGGATGTGGACTGGGAAGATCCGATCCCGCCAGAGGAACCCCGAAGCCAAGAGCAGCAACGAGTGCGATCTTGCGCCAACCCTTTGCAGTCATACTCGTTTTGACGCGCATGACGGCGTTTGTGTAGCAACCGGCCTATCCCGCTTCGCTGGTCATGATAAACAGCGGCTTCATTTCGAAGCTGCTGAAATGCGGCCGAAGCCGCTCCGTGTTGTAATGCTCCTTCAGGTTTACGACTTTCTTCGAGGCGATCACTGCATCGACGGGCATATTGTCATAACGGCCATTCTTGAGCACCACGAGCCGGCCGTGAATCTTGTTCAGAAGCAGGTCGAGAGCGAGATTGCCGTAGGCCATGGGGACAATCGAATCAATGGCATCTGGATCTCCGCAGCGAACCAGGTATCCCAGCTTCTGATTGATCACTTCGATCACCTTGCCGTTGTTGTACTTGGGCGAGAGCTCTTTCAGTTTCTCCGAAACCAGATCGCCGATGCCGCCCAGCTTTTTATGGCCGAAGGCATCGGTAGTCTCGCGCTCGAAAATCATTTCTCCGCCTTCGAACATTGCTCCTTCGGACACCAGAACCACGGAATAGCGGCTTGGGTTCTTGCGGCGGTCGGCCACCAGCAATTCTGTCAGTTGATCGATATTGAACCGATGCTCCGGGATCACACACCGGTTGGCGGCTCCCGCCATGGTCGGAAGCATCGCGGTAAAGCCGGCATAGCGGCCGAACACCTCGAGAACTAGGAAGCGTTCGTGCGAGCCAGCGGAAGTCCGCAGATCGTTGGTCATTTGGATGGTGCGCGTAACCGCGGTACTGAAGCCAACGCAGTAGTCGGTTCCCGGAACATCGTTGTCCATGGTCTTAGGAATCGCAACCACCTTGACCCCTTCTTGATAGAGGCGTACGGCATAGCTCAGGGTGTCATCGCCACCGATGGGTATGAGGAAGTCGATTCCGAGCCATGCAAGGTTCTTCAGCACCTCCGGTGTCAGATCGTTTGTCGGAGCGTTGTAGGTTCCCTGCAGGTGCTCGGGAACGCTGGACTTCTCCACTTTGCCGGGGTTGGTACGCGAACTGTGCAGGAACGTCCCACCGGTGCGCCCGGCGCGGTTCACGATCTCTTCCGTCAAGGTTTGAAAGTTGTCGCTGTTGTCATAGTCCTTTTCGCGAACAATGTCGACCAGACCTCCCCATCCCCGGCGCAGGCCAATGACCTGGCAGCCCTCCCGGATCGCCCGGATGGTGACGGCGCGGATTGCGGGATTCAAACCGGGCACGTCACCGCCTCCGGTGAGGATTCCGATCACTCCCTTTTTCGTGTTCACATTCGCCATTTTGTGTCGTCCTTGAGCCTGGAAAGAGCACTGCTCGATGCGGCGCTTCGCAACCTTGATCCAGGGATATCGCAACGTGCAGTGTTGCGCCATCTTTCATCTTCATCGAAGGGCCCGCTATCGTTTTGTGGAACTTACTCTTTAACCAATTCTATAGGACAGCGTTGACTGATTTCGCGCGTACTTTGCGAGTCTGAATTTCTTGCGTTTCGCCGCCAGTGCAAGGCGGTCAAACATTTGAATATTTGCAACACCACGCTAGCGAGTCATTTATTCGAAAGCTGAAGGACTGTTTTCTTGGTCTCTTGAATTTCGGTGTTGCATTCTCCAACACTGCTCAACCAGGTCACGGTCCAGGAGAGGAGGAGTGATCGGCCTTTCGAGGCGCCATCTCGAAAGAGGCGCACACTAAAAGCACAATAGGCGGACGGACGTCAGCACGAGCGCCCGAGGACTGGCAATGAAAAGTCGGTTACGGGGCGGGATAGAGATCCATTAACCGGAAGGGGTGTGGTGAGCGCGGATGGACTCGAACCATCGACCCATGCCTTAAAAGGAGTTGCCGCACGAAAAATCAATGACTTGCACTGAGTGCCACGAATTGCGACGGAGTGTCACAGATGCCTTGCCCAGAAACGGTTCCCAGCGATAAGGCGACACTCCGTAGCACTCGGCAGGGTTTGGTGGTGGGCACAAAAGTGGGCACAGTTCGGAGGCACGGAAGCACCGGCTGATGAGGACGGAATTGGCCTTTTCAAGTTAACTCCAATTCAATCTTCTTCGCAGCCGGGTCCAGCTTCGCGATCCGAAAGTTGCGGATCTGCCCTGCGCGGACGGCTTCCAGCTTGGATCCGCCGGTGCCAGCACCGCCCTTCCAGTGCGCCTTCAGCATGGAACTTAGCGATGCCAAATCCGCCTTCGATTCGACCAGCGTCTTTTCCTTCGCCGGACGCTCTGCAGCGATTCGGCATGTGCCCTGGATGCCCTCCCCCAGTTCCACGCGTGCTTGTTCGCCCGAAATCTCCATCACGCGGCCCGAGACCACATTGCCTTCGTGGCGCTCTGCGATGTACTCCTCTATGCTGGTCGGCACCAGTTGCTTAATCCCCAGCTTCAGTCGCCGCTTTTCGGTATCGACTTCGAGCACCTGCGCCTTCACCGATTGCCCAGCCTTCAGCATGTCCTGCGGGTGATTGATGCGCTTCTCGGCGCTCATGTCACTGATGTGAATCATGCCCTCGACGCCTTCGGAAAGCTGCACGAAGGCGCCGAACTTGGTGAGGCTGGTAACCGGTCCTTCGATCACCGAGCCCACCGCAAACTTCTGTACCGCGTCGGCCCATGGGTCGCCGAGCGCCTGCTTCAGGCCCAAAGAGATACGGCGCTCGCCCGCGCTCACGCCCAGAATCACAACTTCCACGGTCTCGCCCGGCTTAACCACGTCGCTGGGCGTCCTCACCTTCTTTGCCCACGACATCTCCGAGATGTGGATCAAACCCTCAATCCCGGGCTCGAGTTCCACAAACGCACCAAAATCCATTAGGCGCGTCACGGTGCCGTGAGCACGCTCGCTCGGCTTGTATTTTGCCACCACCGAACCCCATGGATCCGGCTCAAGCTGCTTGATGCCAACAGAAATGCGCCGCTTCTCGGAATCAATCTTTAGAACCTTGACTTCGACCTCTTGCCCCACCGAGAGCACGTCCGCCGGCCTGCTGATGCGGCTTCTGGAGATGTCACTGACATGCAGCAGCGCGTCCACACCGCCAATATCGATGAAAGCACCGTAATCGGTCAGGCTGCGAACCGTGCCGGTCACCGTTGTGCCTTCCTTGACCTCCGAGAAGCGGCGCTCTTTCACCCCGCGTTCTTCCTCTTCGGCAACGACGCGGCGGTCCACGACTACGTCTTCCTCTGCCTCGTCGAGCTTGATAATCCGACAGCGGATCTCCTGTTCTACCAACTTCTCCATCTCGGCTGCGTCGCGCGCTCCGCTGCGCGAAGCAGGCATGAATGCCCGCACTCCCATGTCCACGCTCAGACCACCTTTGACCACGCCCGTCACCGTGCCCACGATCGTCGTCTTCTCGGTAAACGCCTTCTCCAGTGACGCCCAATCCTTTGGCCGCTCGATCTTGCCGAGAGTGAGCTCGTAGTAGCCTTCTGGATCACGACCTTTAATCGAGACCACTAGCTTGTCGCCGGCCTTCACGGTTTCGCCGGCACTTTGGAACGCTGCCAGTGGCAGGATGCCTTCGGTCTTGAAACCGATGTCGACGAGTACCGAATCGGCGGTGATGGCAATCACCGTGCCTTCGCGGCCTTTTCTGGTTTCCTCGGGCTTGCGCGACTTGCTCTGCTCGAACTGGGAGAGAATGTCTTTGAACGACTCGTTAGGTTCGTTGATAGGTCGGGATTCTGGAATGTTTGGACTGGACATGAAAGGTTACAGCCTCACTGTGGGGTCGTCCTGACTAGGATAACACCGTGCCATCCGCCGCTGCAGAGGTCGAGGAACTCCAACACCGGGGTACGCCTAGGTGCGCAGGCGCGCCAAAGGGGGTGCCTGGGGCAAACGGTGGTCACCCGTGGCGACCCGAATTGAGCCGTAACTGTTCTCCAAAATTTTCTTGATTTTTTTCCTCGCAGCTTTTTTGTGGTGGAGTCCGAGTCTGCTAACGAGGAATCTCACACCAACCGATGTAGGGTGTGTGCCCACATAACACTTAGGCAGAGTTCCTTTGTGGGCCCTTCCTCCTACTCGGAATGGAGTCGGCATCCTGATCTACGGGCTTTTCGCAGCTCAATAGCCCCGCCCACCGATGCCTCTGTCTACGCTTCAAGAAACACCTCGCGATGTCCCCGGCAAGACTCGAGGTCAGGATGGATTCGCTACTTCCTTTCCTGTAGGGCTCTTGCATC
>Ga0209118_1000040_pt1 | contig 97717 bp, 91 predicted proteins | sample BlaSpr_A8_Ref_M1_FD_187988 | JGI IMG/M metagenome (GOLD analysis project Ga0209118, IMG submission 187988) | Forest soil microbial communities from Thunder Bay, Ontario, Canada - Black Spruce, Ontario site 2_A8_Ref_M1 (SPAdes) (version 2) | ecosystem: Environmental > Terrestrial > Soil > Boreal... | reverse complement strand
CCCCGCCGACCGGCGGCACCCCACCACCGCTGCTAGGCATCCAACCCTTTACTCGCACCGGAATCTCCATCACCGCGCAGCTCAACTTTCTCATTCAGCATGGTCAGGCACGCGTACTCGCTGATCCGCGCATCACAACCATGTCCGGCCGAACCGCCTCAATCAAGGCCGGCGATAACATATCAATTCTTGTGACAAGCGGCGGCGGTGTTGGCGTGCCCACGCAAACCAGCGTGCAAAGCTTCCAGACCGGCGTCTTGCTGGACATCACCCCGGTCGTCAACAGCGGCGATGAGGTCTCCGTGACCTTGCATCCCAATGTGAGCAGTTTGGCCGGCATCAACAACGGCGTGCCGCAGATCTCTTCGCGCGAAGTGGTGACGACCGTGCAGCTGCATGATAACCAGACACTGGTGATCGGCGGTCTCATCCAAGAGAGCACCACGCGCACCGAAAACAGGCTGCCCATCTTGGGAGATCTCCCGCTCATCGGGCGCATCTTCCGCAACCAGCAACTCACCCAGTCGCGCAACGAGTTGATCATCGTGGTGACGCCGCACATCTTACGTGCTGGGGAGAACCTCGTCGTTCCGGGGCCTGCCTTGCCGGTGCTGCCAACGCCGCGCGCCCTACCCACTTTGCCGCCGAATGCCAACCTGCCAACGCCGAGCGGCCAGTTCCCAATGGGTCTGCCCTTGGCGCAGCCGACGCCTTCGCCCCAAGGCGTGGTCGGCGTATCTCGCCAAGCCATAGCGTTGCCTCAGCCGACGCCCTCCGCGTTCGCAGCGGCCAATGTCTTCACGTTCGGAAGTCCGCCGCCAAACTCGTACGCCGGTCCGACCGATCCGGTGCGCATCTTGTATGCTTCGTTTTCTCCCACCGTGCTACGTAACGGCGCGCTCGTTCATGTTTCGGTCATCACCACGACCAACGCCAACGCAGTGACGCTCGGCGCAGGCGGCTACTCGTCAACACTGACTCTTGTCTCACCGGGGCAATGGCAAGCCTCGTTCCCCTTCAATGCGGGGAGCATCCCGCTGGGCCAGCCGCAAGCACAGCTGACGCTTACGGCTTCCAAACCCGATGGATCCAGCGCCAACCTGCAAATCCCGATCAGCGTGCTTCCGTGAACGCTCGTGCCCAACCGATTGGCGTGCTGGCCCTATGGGGCTGTGCTCTCGCCATCGCGGCCTGTGCGCACCTGCCGAGCTATTCGGTCGTTCCGGGGCCGACCCCAACTCCCACGCCCAGCGCTGGTCCATCGAGCAGCCCGGCAGCGTGCGCAACGCAGGCGCCGCAAGCGACTGTGCTCATCGTCATGTCGTCGAGCATCACCGCAACTATTGCTTCGCCATACAACGTGATTAACGGCTATATCAAGGCGAACACGAATCAAACCTTCGACAACGTCGCTGCGGTCATCAACGCGCACTCGACCGACGTCATCCAATTCGTGAACGCGGAGAACACCGGGCCGGCAACAATTCTGCATTCAGCAGTGGGGTTCCCGAATGCCATCGGCTTTCCGGCACCCCCGTACAGCTTCCCCACTTCGACGCAGCAACAGATTGGAAACTCGATCTCGCAGGCGCAATGGTCCACCGGGCAACTCGCTCCACTGCCATGTTTCTCACAGCCGCTGAGTGTGACACCAGGGACATATTATTTCGGCGACCACGACTACTACAACCTGACCAATGCTCGCAATGTGCTCGTGGTGAGTTCGTAGTCGCAGAGTTTCCGAATCTTGAAAGTGTTTGAAGTTTCCACAGAGCGCGTTCGACAGAATCATCCCGGACGGATTATTGGAACGCCACCGCGCCAAGCATGATTTATCCGGCGCGTCAACGGGTTTTGGGCCTTTTATTCGGTTAGAGTTTGGTGCGACAGCTAGATTCGGAGCACACGCGTTCGCAAACACCTTGAAACGTGGGAGGCTAAACCTTCCCAGTGACTCCGGGGCGGCGAATGTGATAGGCTCAGTGTTAGGCTCGTCAACGGAGAGACCGCGATCACCAGGGTCTTAGCCCGATGTCACCCGTTCTTTGAATGAACTTGGGGTGTGTTATGCGTTCTGTTGTTGCGAAAATTGTCGCCATCCTACTGGTCGGTATGCAGGTGTTCACGCCTTCGCTAGGCTTCACGTCTCCACCAAACTACTCGCTGCATATGGTGGCACATCCCGTCGCATGGACAGGTGGATTCAAGCCAGCGCTGGTGCACTACCCAAGTCAGCCGCGAGCGCAAGTGGTTGCCCCATTGCTGCCGCCGCCGGGAGTGCTGAGCGCGGGGCCGTCCATGCTCTCGCAGCCGGCAATCCTGCAATCAGCCCGTCACCTTCAGCTTCGCGACCCGCGTGCGGCCCAAAATATTCGGCCTTCGCAAAATGGCACCCAACCAACTCCCTTGCCGCAGCGCATTCCACTCGGCCAGGCGCAGTCAAGGCTATCCACCTCCTCGTCCATCCGGCTCATGTCCTCACCGACGATGCCGCCTGCGCAAACCGGCGCGTTCCCGTGGTGGACCATTGTGACTGCCCCGATTAGCGGCGTGGGCAACTCTGGAATCAACATCGCCAATGGAAACCTCGCATTGTCATCCGCGGATCTCACGGCTACTAACAAGGATGCGCCTTTCGCGTTTGCCCGCGCATACAACTCAATGAGCGGGCACGACTACGTTGGCACGGATGGGAGTACACCGTCGAACTACGGGAATGGCTGGACAAACACGTGGGACGCCCATATGGGCTACAACTCGGCGCTTGGGATCATTAGTGTGTACGATTCCAGCGGTACGCGTTACGACTACACAGGCAGCAATGGCTCCTGGACCCCGCCACCGGGCGTTCAAGCAACTCTGACTTGGGACGGTGCCAACGGTTACTATTGGCAGATGAAGTCCGGCGTAGTATTTTACTTCTACTCACCAACGCAAACCTCGTCAAACATGGGCTATGCCGGTCGTCTTTCCAAGATATTCGGGCGAAACACGAACAACAATCTCGTCTTCGCATACTCGTGGGATAACGCCAACGCTTCGAGCAGCGCTACCCTCAATAAGATCACTGTCACCGCGGAAGACGGACGCGCTGCAACGCTTCAGTTTGCCAATTTCGGCACGTTTCGGCTCCTCTCTACGCTGACGTGGCTGGACGGGACGCAAGTTAGCTACGCATATGATAATGCCGCGCATCTCACACAAGTGTCGGAGCCAACAAACGTGCTGAACGGGCAGCCGATTCCACACCAATACACGTACCTGGCAAACGGCTTCTTACAGTCTGTCTTGTCACCTAACTGGGTCCACGGCCAAGGCGGCTTTGCCGCAGCTGGGAGCAATGTTACCTTTAGTTACAACGCGCAGAATCAAGCTACTAACGTTTCATACACCGGCGTCGTTAATTTTGACACCGGTGACGGGACGAGTAGCCTGCTTCAGCCATTGGCCCCGTCCGGCGTACAGACGTATCGCTCCGTCACCATCGCGTATAATTCTGGCTCGACCCAGATTACGGACACGGATGGACACAATTCAACATACTCGATCGACGGATATGGACGGGTTAATCAAATCGCAGCGACGACCGGCTCGACGACTCTGACAACGTCTCAAGGGTGGTATTCACCGCCCGACTTACGAGCGCACCGGGTAAGCTTTACGAAGGACGCACGTGGTAATGAAACCGATCTTGCTTACGACAACAACGGCAACCTCATCGCCATCGGTGCGCCGCAGACTACGACTAGCGCCGGAACTTTCCGCCCTACGAGTTATTTCAGCTACGACGTACACAATAACCTTACCGGCGCGTGCGATCCAGTCAACGTCAACAGTAGGAGCGCAAACTGGACCGCAACACCCGCGGCAACGGCGTCCCTTTGTCCTGCGGGAACGGGCGCGTCAACGCAACTAACCTGGACGCCCCCAGCAGATGGATCAGAGCCCTTCGGGCAACTCATGTCGATCAAAAAGCCGTCTGGCTATGTCACCACTTTCTCGTACAGCGCGAGCAGTCAGGGCGGGCTTGACTACGGCCTCGCAACATCCCTCACGGGCGCGTCATTCACACAACTCGACGGCACCCAGGTCACACCGTCCGGTACCTTCATCTACGACGTTCACGGCAATCTTATCTGCCGCTCCAATGGCCTAAATCGCTGGAGCGTTATGCAGTACAGTACGCCAGGCCAACTACTCGCCGTGGGAGACGCCGATGATGGATCATTGAGCGGTTCGGCGTGTGGGAAAACAGCGGGCCCGTATCAATCCGCGACCTACTTTACATATGCGCCGGACGGTCGTCTCCTCACGCTCCAAACGTCTGCGCAACGCAATACCTATCCATACCCTAATATCTCCTACACCTACGACCCAGACGGCAATCTGACAAGCATAGGCGGAGATACGCCATACGGCGCGAGCTATATGTACGACGGGGACGATCGGCTTGTGGAAGTGGGATTGCCATATGATTCGAACGACTATTTCACGCAGCCGTGGCTCACGCGTTATCTCTACGATCTCACGAAGGGGCAAGGATCGGTAAATATCGGAGACCCGACATACGGCGCCGCGACCTACCTTGCGCACGGCAATCTGTACAAGACTCAAAAGTACTTGACAGCGGCACTCCAGCACGGCCCAACCCAGTTCTCTTTGTACTCCTGGATGGATGTTTCTGGTTCTTCCTACGACGGGCTCAATCGGCCGCTCAAGAGCTACTTCTATCAGCCGGGGGGCAATCTTCAAGTCACGTCGCGCAGTTACGACGCGTCCGGGAATCTCGGCCTCTTGACGACCGTTACGAATGCCCTGCAAGATGTTGCTACGTTAGCGTATGATCCACTCGGCCGCGTGACATCATTTCAATCTTCAGCCTCGCCGTCAGGCGGGTCGCTAGCATACCCGACGCGAAACCTTGTGTACGATCCTGCGGGCCGCGTTGCATCGGTAGCGACAGCCGCCTACGGCATGCAGAGCTATACTTACAACGCCGATGGAACTCTTAACAATTCTGTGGAACCAGCGGGTGGATCCGGCACAACGCAGTACCCCGCCTCAGGATCGCCCAGCTCTCCAGCCACCCTCACCTACGCATACTATCCGAATGGATGGGAATCAGCTCTCTCCGTCACGTCGTCCGGCTTCACGCAAGCGAATTTGAAGACATTTACGTATCGCGACGATGCGCGCGTCTTGAGCGGGACGTTGAACTACGGCTCGAACAGCTACAAATTCGGGTATACGTATACGACTGGTGGCCGATTGGCCACTCAGGTCGACCCGTATGCCACGAGCACCCCTGCGATTTCTGCGACGTATGACAGTTTTGGCCGCCTTAGAACAGAAAGACTGCCTCAAGGCAAATACGATCAGATTGGTTACACGACCTCGGGCCAGATGACTGGTTATGTAGCTAAACCAGCGCCAACCGGCTCGCCAAAGACCCTGGCTTATACTTACGACGTTCGCGGGGAACTCATCGCAAAACAGGTGGTGCCAACGCCCTTTCCCGGACCTTCTGGGTCCTTCGCTTTGCAGAGCGCGGATGGTTTGATGGTCGCTACGACAACAAACTCGGGTACGGATCCAATAACGGGTGACCCAACTACGACAACCACCAGCGGTAATTTCGACGAGCGCGCAGCGGTCCCGCTCGGTCAGACGACATCAACGACGGACAACGTGACGCTTCAAACCACCACCACCGAATCCAACAACATCATGTTTGACGCCGCCGGCAGAGAGATCAGTCCTGTAAGTAGTAACTGGAATTACGACACAGTCGACCATGTCGCCGGGAACGGGAGTTCCTTTAATTACGCATGGGGTCCAAACGGCCACCCGATGATGTCAAACCCCAGCGGGCAGAATCAGACTCTGCACTGGGAGGGCGGCTCGCTGCTGTTCACGACCGATCCCAATGGCCATCTGACCGACTTGAAGTTCGGCACAACGGCCGATATCCTGCCCTCTGACCCGCTTTACTCTGGCTTGACCGTTTGGGATCGAGACCTCTCCGGAGTGGCGGTCTCCCAGCACGGTTCCGCAGGAAAAGGAGCCTGGTTCGATACGAGCCCGGTCGGGACGATATGTTCCAAGACGAAAATTCTCTACTGTTCAGCTACGCAAGTTCTTGCAACGCCGGCGCCATCGTTCACTCCGTCGGCGTCCCTCGGGGGCAACTCATTACCCGCCCCCGATACCCAATTGCCTAACTCGCAGCCGAACTACAGCGTGTACGCCGAGCCGCGAACGGATGGCATTACCGACGGGATGAATATTATTCAGGGAATACGGGCCTACGATTCGATTAACGGTATATGGAACTCACGTGATGCGCTAGGCGCGGATGTCGGGAATCCGCAAAGCGAAGACCCATACATGTACGACGGTAATAACACCGCCGCCTTCGGAGATCCGTCAGGGACTAACCCTAGGCAGATCCCGCTCCTGTGCCAACCGTCGATCTTTTGCGGCGTGAATCCAATAACCTCGGGTGTTAATCCGGAAGCAGATCCGCTCGGTGGCTACGGCGGCCAATCTTACTCGGACTCGTTTGTGCCTGGCAAGGTGACTGTATGCGGACTCTTTTACGTGAATGGAAGCCCCACTAGTGGGGCCAATTGCGGACCGCCTGAGTTGCCCGCTATTATGAAGGGTAATAATTCAGATGACCCACCCCAAGGATTCAATCCTAACGTAGGTTACGACGGTATATGCGCCGGGTTTAGTTACTTTGTTGGCGGGCAGAGGTGCTACTTTAGAGATACTTTTGGACAAGTCTATCATGGTAGTGGTTTTGTTTGGGGCCCCTCAATCGGACCTTCTCTTAGCTACATGTCTGGCTCCCTAAGATATACCCCTAACGCTAAAGGAATGGCGAGCTTCATCACTACTTGGACTTACGGAGGCTGCATGGGCTTCGGTTTCGGCGGGTGCGCGACCGGTGGAACAGGAACGAACAGCACCAATTACGCGGTCGAAAGTGGCTGGACCCTGCCGGGGATTAACGGCAACGCAACTTACTCTTGCAAGGTAGGTCAGGCGCTTAGCGCGGCCGATAGATTGTGGTGCTGGTGAGCCCAGTTAGCATCATCGAAGGCGTGGTTACGGCCACTATCGGCATCGTGGCACTTCTTTTTCCGCGAGTAGTTCGGGGGTGGTCCCTAAGATTCGCAGCGATGAGGCCATTTGGTGTGAGTCGCGAATATGTGCGCTACATGGAATCCGCGGTCTTCCTTGTGGGCACCATGATTGTCGGTAGCGTATTGCTTGTTTTTGGTGTCGCGACCCTCCTATCGTTATTCGGGGTTCACCTCAAATTCCTCGAGCGGTGAACGGAGAGCAGTGAGAACTCAATACCTCCAAACTAAAATGCTTGTCCTGGTCTTCGTGTGCGCGGCTCTGGGATGCCGGCATGATGCACCCGGTGGCATCCAAATGCCGCGGCAGGGTGAAGAGAGCCCCATGGGCATCACAGGGATGTGGAAGGGCTACGTTGGTGCCGTCAAAAAGCGTGTCTTGGTGATTTGGTTCCGCCCCCGTGTGAAAAATGGGGACTTTGAGCACCAGGCTTCGCAAGGTGCCGACGAAATCTTCGTTCGGGTACGACCCTTGCTAGAAAAATCGGTTCTCGATCTTTGCATTATCAAGGCCCAGGCCACCATTGGACTCGGTCCAGTCTTTGCTACCCGGACAAAGAGTTACGTATTTGAAAGGACCGGATCTGGCGATTGGAGGCAGGCGACCAACGCTAAACTCTTGAGTCAGGTTATCAAGGCGGGTTTGTAAACCACGCCTCTCCGTGGATCGGACACGGACTCATCAAAGGTCTGGATGCGTCGTTCGTGCATCACTTCATGCGTCGCGCCAACACGTCAAGCGTTAGGCCCGGTCGGCCAGGAAGTAGGGCGAGGGCAAAGCGGACTTTTGCGCGGGTTACTTTAGTATCCTTAGGTGAAGCCCAGCCTCGGCATCAGGCACTGAATTGCCATCCCAACTGTAGCCAAACTGTAGCCTGATGGGCGAATATCAATGTGTTTAGGCGTACGTCGGTTGAGCGAACTCCCAAAGCTGAGGATCGCCGGTTCGAGGCCCGTCATCTGCGAGCACGGCAACAACAGAAAAGCCAACGCAGTAGTGCAACACTACGACTTAGGAGAAGATCGATCCTCGGATGTGAGATTTGGTAGGGGGGAAGAGTGCTTGAGGGACTCGCGGGCGATCCAGTAGCGCTCGCAACGCTTATCCTGGCCCTAGTGGCAGAAAGAGAGCATGCCCAGACGTAAGAGCGCCAACTCGACCAACGCGTTGATTGCGATCGTAATCGGCGTGTTCTTCCTCTGGCTGCTTCTTCGCGTGATTATTTCTCCGGTTGGTGACGCCGCCGGCATAACGGTCATTGTCGTAGCGCTCATGTATGGCAGCGTCATGGCTTGGCGCCAGGCGTCCACCCGCCGGTTGTGGGAGCGCGTCAGGGATCTTAAGACCCTATCAGGCCCGACGTTCGAAACCCACGTCGCCGAGACGTTCCGTCGACTCGGGTACAGTACAAAGATAACCCGCGCGAGTCGTGACGGTGGTGCCGACGTCATCGCGGAAAGCGGTGCAGACCGAATAGCCATTCAATGCAAGCAGTGGTCCTCGACGATCGGCAACGACGCGGTTCAGCAGGCATACACGGCCAAGGCGATCTACAGGTGCAACCGGGCAGTAGTCATTTGCACGTCGGGCTTTTCCGCTGACGCGCAGAAAGCCGCGCGGGCAACGGGCGTGGAGTTGTTCGATGGTGGCGCATATGCGCGACTCATGCAACAGGTTGGCCCGCGTCGGAATGCGCCCCCTCCGCTCATCCCAACAGGCCGGCCGCTTCTCTTCGAGGCAATGGGAATAGGGATTGGAGTACTTTTTCTGATCGTTCATTGGGTCGGGCAAGGTGTCAGTGCAAGATACGAATTCAATCGGCAGCTAGTTACAAAGCCCATCGCAACCCCGCAGATTACGGAGCAGGGTCCGGCGGGTCAAACAGTCTACGGCCACCCTGCCGTTGTGGTCTCATCCACTCCCCGCAATGCCGGTCGGACAAGACCTTCCCCAATCCCTCACGCAAAGGGGTCAATCAACCGACCACCGTGGTGGACTCCATCCCCGGTCGTGACCTTGCCGCCTCCTGAATCGACCGGAAGCGCCCCAAGTCCAACGCCTACTGCGGGCGTTAGTAGCGCCGCGCCAGGACCGTCGAACGAGCCGGCTTCGCCCTCAACTCAGCCGATTGCCTCGCCACCTCAAGCATCGTCAACGCCGAGGTAGAGAGGCAGAAGAAGAAGGGCTGGCCGCGAAATACCGATCAGCCAACCCAGAGACGCCGGATGATTGGGGTACGCGATTTGAACGCGACAAAAATAGTGACCACGAGTGCGCTTATCGTGGCGCTGGTGATTGCACGATCCCATCCCGCTTACGCCGACTGCCCGTCGCTAGGGGCACGCCTGGACGCTGTTGGGTTCGCGCTGGATCACTTCGTTGAGGCCATGGACTACGGCAACGCGCCGGTCAATGCCAAGGCGAATGCTGCGTGGGAGTCCGCGCGCCAGAACATGGGAAAGGCAAGCGGCCTCCAGGCCAGTTGCGCGGGTGGCAGCTACGAAAGCGACTATGGCTACTACGCCATCGAGGCGCGTTACGCGCACGAGGGTTACATTTACGATCGGCTCTCGGACAGGGTCGCCTACGAGATGTTCGTTCGCGACCTGCAACATCTGAAAGGTTTTGATCGCAACGACGCCGAGATCGACCTCGCGCACATCAAACAAGGTCACCCGAGCTGGTAACTTGGGTGCGACGCTTCTCATGCAAGGCAGTGCGAAGGTAGTCGGTAATCCCGGTTAGCACTTCTTCGGCGCGCTTCGCGTCCTCGGACAGTTGCGTCAAGTCAATCTTGGGAATACCTGCGAGCGTGGGATCACCCCTGTTTGTGCGCACGTACCGAAAATGCTGGGAATCCGGGTCGAACTCATGCATGCGCTGGATGATTGGATCGGCTTCGTCCGCACCGGATTCTTCTTCTGAGCAATAAGCCGCCACCACGTTCTTGGTCTCAGCCCATAGTCGAGCTAGCGAATGGCTGCGGAACAGGTCGTCAGGCACTTCGTGGCCCAGCAATCGTCCGGTACCAAGCGCGACTTTCATCATTAGTTCCAGGCGGTGTCGGCTCAGGTAGCCCAGCGGGTAGACGATCACACTCGCGTCAGCGCTGCCGTCGTTGACTGCGTCCATCAGCAACTCGGAGCCACGACGAAAACCCTCTAGCAAGAACTCGTATCGAAAAGGGACCCAGACGTTAGCAACTTCTTTAGGCGGCTGGTCTTTCGACACGTCGGTGTCCGCCGGTTCCATTATCGTTTCCGGCGCCGCGGGCCGCGACCTGTGCTCTTTTTTGCGCTCGCCTTGACGTTCTTCTTCGAACGACTCGCGACGAGCCGCTTGAAATATTCTCCGTAACTCGGGTCTCTAGCGACAAGATGCTTATGAGCCGACAGCCACCGGCCACCTTCCCAAAAGCGGTTGTCCCTTAGATTAGTGATTGGTTCAGCGAAAAAGTCAGTCGGAATTGCCTTTAGTGCTTCCTCTAGCTCCTCCCTCGGCACCTGATATACTATCCACCAGCCTTGATCGTCCTGAAGCATCAGTTGAATCAGAGGTGCGCGCTTTCGGAATGAGTCTCGGATTTTACCTATAGCTTTAAGTACTCGGGCACCTAGGAAATCGGCTAGCACATCTAAGCCGTGACCCGCAACCCACTGGAGCATGAAGGTCGCCGCCGATTCGCCCCCCGACTCTCGAATGATGTCGGCCTCGGGCTCCTGAGCGACTTTGATACCCGACGCGTCTAGGCATGCTAGAGCGATCTTTCGTTCTTCGGTCGAGACCCGGTAGGAACGGAACTCAACTTTTGTGGGCTTTGTCCGCGCGCGAGCTATGGCTCTACTCCTGCAACCTCCTCGACCCGATAGACCCCCATACCCCTCAACACGACCATCTCATCGTCAACTCTTTCAATTCGGCCGACGACTTCTTGGCCTGAGCGAAATCTGAGGGTAACATCGTTGCCGATGCGAACGAAAAGCAGTCGCGCCATGGTGTTGTGTAGTTTGTCAATGTCAGCCAAAGCAAGTCTCCTCCCAAATGATCCTCCAACGTAGCGCACCGCAAAAGCGAGGTCGCGGGCTAGATCAAGCCCAACTCGCGCGCTCGCGGCCATGCGCTCTGCTGCCGGAGGCAGGTGGCGCATCGGGCCATCGGCGTGCTCGAAACGGTCCGCGGATCGCGCCCAACGTTCACACAAAGATTGTAATCGCCGACGTCCTCCCAATCTACAAGAATGCCGTTCAACTTCATACGGCGCGCTATGTCCAGTAGGTCGATATGTCGCGCGCCGTTCGAGACACGTAGTACACCACGCCCGTCGCGACAATCAAGTTTCGGGCCGCCGCTCCGTGATGCACGTTCACGCATGATCCTAGTGAAGTCTTTCTTGTTCTCCGTGACAATGATCGCTTCCCGGTTGCTCGCCGCCTCCGCGATCTGCTCGTCCCCGGCCGTTTCCTGCAGGCCGACATCATGCAACCGGAACATCCGATGTCCTCGGAACGCTTCGGCGAGATGGTTACAGCAGTTGTCGATCAGAAAGTTGGCCACTGTTCCCTCTTTCGCGACAGCATCGTAAACGACTCCTTGTGCGACACCCTACCGCCCTCGCGAGTCCGCAAAGGATTGCGCGACAAGGACCGATTTATCCGACCCGAGAAAAATAGTAGACACGGAGGCGGAAGCGACATCATGTTGGATCAAGCAGTTCATGAGCGAGGGCTGTACGCCGGCGGCGAACTCCTGCGCATTCACTGTGCGATGGGCGGGGAAGCCGACCCCAATGGCGGAGTGGCGCGCGCCAGAGACGCCATCTGTGTTTCGTTGCCGGTCCTGAAAGCGATCAACGAGCGTCTACTAGCCAGCGCCCCGGCTCGGGAAGTCGTGCGGCAGTTCGGGCTTCATCTCGAAGCCGCGTTGTGGACGGACGAGCTGCGCGCAGACGACCCGACCTCGATGAAGTGGGTCATGGGTACCGCGGCGTTTCACCGGGCCAGGCTAGCGCGATAATAGTTTGCTTACGCCGGTCAACCTAGCCGGCCGCGACCTGAGGCAGAAACGATGACGAGGGCACGCGGCTGTTCGATCGACGAAATAGGTCTGATCATCTGCGACCGTTGCGACGTCGACTCTGCAGAACGCTTTTGGCCAAACCCTAGCGCCTTCGCGCAGCACTACAGGCGTATCCATGGCCAGCTTCAACTGCCGTTGATCGAGGGTCGCGTTTTCAAGACCGACGAGGAGTTCGAAGAGTTCATCGACGCCCGCCAGGCATGAAGCACCGGCGCCGGGCCATCTTATTCGTGGACTCATATTTGTCCACAGGCATGCACAATGAAACAACGGGGCGGCCGGCGTACGTCCTGTCATGTAGCCCAAAAAGCGGAGCCGCGCCGGCGCGCGCGCGTGATCCAGAGAGAACATTCTGGGAACCCCTTGACGCATTGTGCTAAAATAGAATTGACCAAGGGAGCGCCACCGAAACTCGTCGCGACACGCCGGTCTAGCCGGTGAACGATGAGCGATCAACCCCAGGGGAGATCGGGTGAACCTGACGTGGCGTAACCGACGGTAAAACGGTCCCTTCATGCCGGGGCCGTCACCCTCCGCGATACCCCGGTCAAGCCGGTGAGCGAGGGTGGGGCGATACTCCGGTCAAGCCGGTGAGGCCAGTGGCGAGTTAGCCGCTGGTTTTTCGTTTACGGCGGCTCTCCGGAGCTGAAGCCCATGCGCCTAGGTCAGCCGAATCGGTTTTTAGATATCGCATTCCGGCATCGTTTAGAACTCATGACAAGACCCGACCAAACACTCGAGACAACTCTCAGGCTTTGGGGGAGCCTGGACTCGTGCGTTTCCCAGCGCAGAGCCGATCGCTGGTCGCGCATTCGGGTGGGTCTTGCGGCGCTTAATGCGTTTGTTTGCGCTGGCTGCAAGCGCTTGATGGGTTTCGGTTTGCTCAAACCGCCCTGGCGACTAGTCTTTGAAGGCCGAGCCTTTCTGATTCGCTGTGAAGGGTGCTCTACAAAGTATCGATTTTCCAGACACGCATTGCCCACGAGATTTGGGTGGGCAACGGCCGACTTCGGAAATATCGGCCGAGGCAATTGGCTCGTTGTTCCCGAGGCCGTCACAGAGTTGCTTCAGTACGTCGAACGCCTCGGCGGACCGGTCGTGTTCGGTGTACTCAGTCATGAATTTGACGCGCTGGGACATATCGGTGAAGCGGTGCAGGCCGCTGTGAACGAGTGCCTGCTCAAGGTGAAGAACAGCGCATGGCGCTTCAGAACGGCAGACGAAGCGTCGGCAGCTCGCAAAGCGCGACTACTTGCAGCCGAGCGGCGCCGACACGACTACGTCGATCCCGAAACAGTCGGGCTGATGCGCCCCAACAATGACGGGAACCGCGATCCGAGGCGCAAGTCCGGCGTGGTGATGCCCTACCCCGGGAAGAACGACTACATCCTAGGACGGCTGTGCCAGCGCGACCTGGCAGTTCATCCGCTTTCGCGGTTGCCGCGGCATGAGCATGCCGTCAACGGCGGCGCTGACGAAATAACACCCCCCATTTGCTATAATGGGGTAACAGGATAGATGTTGATGAGCGCGTCAGAAACTCCACCCGTGACGATGTTGCGTCTCGTGCGCGAAGCCCTAGGCCTCAGCCAGATGCAACTCGCTCTACGTGTGGGTGTGAGCCAGTCTCTGATCAGCAGGATCGAGTTGCTTAAGTACGAGCCAAGTCCCGAAGCCCGAGAGCGGTTTGTAGCCGTCCTAGGGCATCAGTGGCGCGACCTGGCTGTGTGTGCAGAAATAGCGGAGGTTTGAGATATGAGTCTGATTATTCGACCCAGGAGCACTGATCGTCATGTGAATCTAGACGAACCGCATGGTTCAGAACGCGACGGCCGGCGCCCCGAAATCCGCCTCTTGACGCCCGACGTCGAATGGCGCAGCGCGCCGAGGGATCCGTCTCAAGATTCCGCCGTAACGGCACCCCGGCGGTAGCGGTGTGCGCCCTTTCCGCGTCACAGTGACCCGCTCTCCTGGGGGCGGGTCATCTCTTTTTCTCGATCTACAAAACGGTGGTTCAACCATATGGCTAAGACAGCGGCGAGAGTGTCTGATGCGCCCGACTTCCTTCGGATTTCAGAGGCCGCCGCACTCCTGCGCGTAAGCCCGGCACGGCTATACGAAGACATCGCCGCCGGCACAGCTGGCACAGTCAGAGCGCTCCGGTTCGGCCGGGCGATTCGGATCTCGCGCTGCGAGGTCGAGCGTCTGCTCAGCGGACACAATTCATGAGCCAAACTCGAGCCCCATACATGAAATTTTACACCAGCGACTGGACGGACGATCCGCCCGTCATGAAAATGAGCCTCGCGGAGCGCGGGCTGTACTTCGACATGTTGTGTTACTCTTGGCGACACGGCGCAATTCCCGATGATTCCGCAGAGGTGGCCTTGGCGATTCGCCGCCCAATCGATGAAGTCTCGGCGGCCTGGCCGGCCGTAGCCGCGATGTTCCAGCGAGGCTCCGACACCATGCTCAGAAACGCTCGCCAAGAAGACGAGCGCGCCGACATGGCAGCGCGTCACCAAGAACGCAAAGCGTCTGGTAAGAAGGGCGCCAAGGGTAAATGGGGCAGCCACGCAGGCCAAAATGGCTCAGCCATTTCCAACGCGGGTGGCTCAGCTATTAGAGGTGTAGATGGCGAACAGAAGCAGAGCAGAGCAAAAACAGAGTCAGAAAAAGAGCAGCAACAAGAAGGCGACGAGGCTGCTGCTGAGTTTGAAAAAATCAAGGGCGACTTGGTATCAGACGGCGTTGACGGGCCGACAGCTGAGCGGTTGGCGCGTGAGGATCCCTTAGAGTGCCGGCGCCAACTTGAATTTCTTCCGAAACGATCCAAGATTGAGAATCGGGCCGCCTACTTGGTGGCGGCGATCAAGGGAAAGTACGACCTGCCGGTACGCCCCAATGGGTCACGCCGCGAGGTGAAGTACCGCAGCTGGGATCCGCCGTCCGTCCGCGACGCGCGCCTTGAGGATCTCGCATGATGGGCCGAGAGGTGGGAGCATGAGCTTTTCCCATGCCGAAAAAGCCGAAATCCTGCGTGGCTCGTTCATCCGGGACCTAATGGCAGAGAATGGCCTTCCGGGCAACGCGCATGCGGCGCTCTATCACTTTCGACGCGCCGGCCTGGACCTAGATTGGGTGCTTCGAGCGTGGTTGCAGCGCGCGCGGCTGGGCAAATGGAATCTTCCTCGCGCCGAAGATGTCGCACTCCTTGATCAGGTCGACGCGATCGTAGCCGAGGTGGCCAAGCTGACATTTGCGCCCGGAGACAATGAGCTGCCGTGGGCGCGGCCGGACGCGGAGTAAGCGTTGCCCCGACGCTGCTCGGTCTGCGACCATATCGAGAGAAAGTCCATCGACGCCGCAATCGCAGCAAATAACGATTCAATTCGGAGCATAGCGAAGAAGAACGGGCTGACCTCGGCCGCCGTGCTGCGGCACAGGGATAGCCATCTGGGCCCCCGGCTCGCTCGGGCGCAAACGGCACGCGAGGAGCAGGGCGCCGAAAGCATCCTAGATCGCCTTGGCGCGTTGGCCCAGACGACGCAAGAGCTGCTGAGCCAGGCGATCGACGAGAAAGATCGCGGCACGGCAGCGAAATTGGTCCGCGAATCGCGTGAGAATCTGCTGGCCATAGCGAGGCTCACCGGCCAATTGCGCGATGGTCACGGCAATTTGAACGTGGCGATCGACGCTCGAACCTTGGCGCTCATCGGTGATCTCGATGCCGCGGACTGGAAGTCGCTGGCCGCCGAGCTGAGCACGCGCGCCTTGCCGGGGACGAAATTGGTCGAGCAAAGCGTGCCTTGAGCGCGCGAAGCGCAAGGGCCCGATTTGCGCGCTCAAGCGACGGGCCCGGTGCCCCACAGCCGGACGGGGAATCGTCGCGCAGCGGCCTCGGTAGCGCAAGGGAGGGCCATCCGCATCGAACGTATGTTCGAGCGATAGGCCGGAATGATGCGCGTTTGCCAGTTAGCCAGGCGCTGCCATGTAGGCAATCCCTGTGTTCATCAAGGTTTGAGGTGCGGCCGCGCAGTGAAATACCCGCAGCTTGTACCCCCGTCTCTTCCTTCTAACGACCGTAAAGCCGGACCCACGCCGGCAACCTTAGGCGGCGGCTCCGAGCCGGGCAACTCGGCCAGGTCCACTCGCCGCCTGGTGAGCCGCGTCGATCGGGAGAGTCGGGCGTCGACGTCAGAGGGGGTGGGGGTATACCTCAAAATGAGGCCCCGGGTAGGCGGTGTGCCCCCTCCTCGAGCAAGGTCCAAAATTTTCTGAATTTGCCTCGCGAGGATTACCGGTTGAAATCTGAACCCGAACTTACGGCGCGAGCGCGCGCCGTCATCTCGAACCCAAAGGCACGCGCAGCGGCGCAACAGATGATCGAGCTTCGCGCAGCCCAGACCGATCTGCTCGCCTTTTGTCGGCGCATGGACTCCAAGTTTCAAACGCCGGCTCACATCGTTCGCATCGCTGAGCTGCTCGAGGCAGTCGAGTCGGGCGTACTCAAGCGACTGATCATCAATCTGCCCCCGGGGCACGGCAAGTCGCGCTTGCTCCAATTGTTCGCGGCTTGGTACCTCGGCAAGGATTCAACGCGCAAGGGGATCTTCACGGCGAACAGCGCGGCGCTCGTCGAGCGAAATAGCCGAGAGACGCGCCTGCTCTTCGAGGATTCGCGCTTCCCGTTCCAAGTCAAGCTATCAGCGGATTCGACGGCGGTCGGACAGTGGACGGTCACGCCAGGGCGCGGTGGCCTCTACGCGATCGGCGTCGAGGGAAAGGTCACGGGCTTTCGCGGGAACCTCATCGTGTGCGACGACATCGAGCATGACGCGTCCTCAGAGAGCGAGCAAAACACGACCTGGACCTGGTTCAGCGAGGTCTTGATGCCGCGGCTCGAGCCGGGAGGAGCCGTCGTCTTGATCGGTACGCGCTGGTCCATGACCGACGTCTTCGGCCGGATCGCCGATTCGCCTGATGCGGATGCCTGGAAGGTGCTCCGTGCTGCGGCAATTTCGACTGATGACGAAAGCGACCCATTCGGGCGCAAGTCGGGCGAACCACTGTGGCCGGGCCGCTGGTCGAGCGCGGAGTTAGAACGCAGGAAGGTCGAGATGGGAACGCGCGCATTCGACGCGCAGTACCAATGCGACCCGACTCCGCAGAGCGGTTTGACCTTCAAGGGCGAGTGGTTCGCTAACGCTCCGCGGTTCGAATACGATCGCTTGCCGGACGGGCTTTTCGTCGTCCAATTCTGCGACTCGGCCTGGAAGACCGGTGTGCAAAATGACTGGTCGGTGATCGCAACCTGGGCCACCAACGGGCGCGATTACTACATAGTCGACGTCTGGCGCGGCAAGGTGCAATACGCTGACCTCAAGCACGTGGCAAGACGCGTTTTTTACGAAAGCAAGTTCAGGCCAAGCGCACTGTGCGTTGAAGAGACCGCGGCCGGGTACGCACTGATCTCGGAATTGAAACGCGATACGGGGATTCCGGTGATCCCGATCCAGGTTAGAACGCAATCCAAAGGCGCGCGCGCCGTGGCTACGACTCCGTACTTCGAAGCTGCTCGAGTTCACCTTCCCAAGAGCGCACCGTGGTTAGAGCAGTGGATCTCCGAACATCTTCGCTTCCCGGCCGGCCGAAACGATGACATGGTTGACACAACGAGCATGGCCCTCAACTGGCTGCCGGAGCGCGTGCGTCCCCAAATACAGCTTCAAAGCGTCGCAGACTACTACGGCGGTCCGGGCATCGTCGGTTTGACGGGCGGACGCTAAGGGCTACTCGGCAATCTCTGGGCGCTTGAGCGCGGCAATGCCGTTGTCCAGACGCCCACGATTGAGCCGAAGAGCCCGATTACGAGTCGGCATGGACGGCAAGATGAGTATGGTTCAAGAAGTCTCCTGGAACGGAGGTTTCACTTCATGTCCAACGGCAAAATGCGACTTAAGAAAGCCCTGCTTGACGAAGTTGAGGACTCGACCACCGGTGACAGAATCTTCAACAAGGTCGTGATCGAAGTTCTCGCTGACATCCGCGACGCGCTCGTAGTCGTCGCCAACGGCGCAGGACACATCGCGGCCTCTTCGCACGGCAAGCGCAAAATCTAGAGGCCACTGAAGGCCTAACATCTCGGTCTCCTTCGAAGTAAGGAGTCAGTTAAGCGTACCCTCTGGACGACTCACGTCGCCGGGCTGGTGAGTCACACAGGTTCCCCCTAGAGCTCCATTCTTTTTTGAAGAGGTACTAACTCTTGGACTACATTCTTGCAACTATTAAAGCTGCGGCCATCGAAGCCGGGCTCGTTGATCACGACATGATCGCTCTCATCGAGCGGTCGAAGGTTTCAATGGACGAGCACGGCGAGGTCCACGGCGCCGCGGAAGCGGTCGCGGATCTCAAGGCTAGAAAGCCGCAGCTGTTTCGTTCTGAACGATTCAAAACGAACTCTCAGGCCCTTGATGCGGAGTGGGAAGCACTCGGAAAGCGAGCACGGTAATGCCAACAATCAAACCCGTAGCGCGAAAGATGATGAACCGCGCAACGGTGCAAAGAGTCCTCGCGCGAATGCGGTCCCCGGAATCCTTCGTGGAAGAGCTCGACATGCCTCGGAAGATGTCCAAGCGCAGTTCGCCGCCGGCAGGAAGCCGACGAAGTGGATCGTGCTCAAGGAATTTACCTACCCGTCGGCGTTCTCGGGGCCGATACGGTTCCAACGTGGCCAGCACATCGATGACCCCGCGACCGCCTACGATATCCAGCTCGCCGGCGGCGAAATTCGCGCGATAGCGTGAGCCCAAATTCCGAGAGCCCGTATGGCGATTTTTTCGCCCAAGCCTTGCGTTGGGCGCGGAAAGGCGATGTCGTGCTGACTCGGGAGAACCTCGAGCGCTTCCAACACGCCGGGCATCGGTTGTCAACGAAACGTCGTGAACGCATCGACGCGGCACTGCGCCGCAACGGACGCGCGCTCGACGAAGGAGTTGCATAAGTGATTTCGGGCAGCGAATTTGTGGTGGCCGTGGCTTTTAAAGCCATGTCGAGCCTCGGCGTCACCGCGACGCGCGACGCCGCAGCGATCGCTGGCCTTAACCGACAAGTCGTCGGACTCAACCGGAACATCGCCCTCACGGGACGCTCCTTACCGGCTGGCTGGCAGGGCGCCGGCCCATTCTCGAACATCGCTCGGGGCGCCACGATGGCAAAGGGGGCGTTGGCCGGTCTCGGTGCCTTGGTAATCGGCGGCGGACTCGTGGCGGCCGTCAACAACGCGGCTGATTTGGAACTCGCCCTGAAAAAAATTCAGTTGGCCAGCGGTGCCACCGGCGACGAAATGGCCAACATGAACACGCGAGTGGTGGCGCTTTCCGCCGCGACCGCGCAAAGCGCTACAACGATCGCTGGGCAGATGCTGGCCGTCCTTCAGGCCGGCATGTCGTTCAAGCAACTGAATTCCGAGGTCGGCACAACGCTGATCAAGTTCGGCGATATCATGCAGCTCACGCGCGGTATGAATCCGGCTCAAGCATCAACCATGGCCGTGCAGATCGCCCATCTTTTCGCGAAGTATCAGCCCGGCGAGATCAAAACGATGACGGACCTGATATACAAGATGCAGCAGGTCCAACCGGAGGGCCTGAATCGCGTACTGACGCAGTCTGCTTATGGCGTACCGTTTGCCAGCGTGGCCGGCGTGTCGATCAAAGACACGATGATGTTGCTCACCATGATGGGCCAAGTCGGACTCTTGCGCGGTAAGGGCGGCACCGGACTGGCCAACACGATTTTGCAGTCCCTCGGAGTTCAGCAACTCACGGGGCACCGGCAGGCCGCACGCGATAAGGCCAAAGCAGCACTCGGGCTGACGATTGGTGGCGCGGACCAATTCATGAAGCCCGACGGCAGCGTGGATGTGATGAAGATTCTCCACATCGTTGCTGCTGCCTCGCTCGTGCTACCGAGAAAAGAACTCCTCAAGGACATCTACAACACGTTCGGCATGCAAGGCGGTCGCTTCGTTGCGACGATGATGAGGCCGGAAGCCTTGGAGCAACAGCAGAGAACGTGGACCCGCATGGGCCAAATGGAGGGCCTGGATGAGGCGCAGCGCAATGTTCTGCGCAGCACGTTCCGGGGAACCATGCAACTCATCACTACTGACATCGCAACCGACCTGGGTCAGATGGCGCTCCCCGTTCTGCAATATCTGCACACCCCCATGAAGAGGATCTCTGATCAGCTCGGTCGCCTGGGTGTGTTTTTCGCCACGCACAGGGATGTGGCGATAGCCGCATTTACGACATCGCTTGTAGCCGCGGTCGGATCGGCTACCTATGCTTCCATCTGGTTGCTACGGCTTGCGGGCTCGATCAACACCGTCGCCTTGGCCTCGGCTCGCGCGACTGCGGCCAACGCGACGAACGTGGCCAGTGGATTCCGCGGCAAGTCAGCTCTCGGCGCTATGAGTTGGGCGTGGGGACTTGGGCCAGCGGCCGAGGGCGCCGCGGCCGGCGGTGCCGGAGCGGCTGGTGGAGGATTGCTGCGGCTCCTCGGACCCGTAGGCGTCATCATCGGATTGCTCGCGCTCGCCAAGAATCTGCCCGACATTTCCGCGCATGTCAAACAGTGGTGGTTCGCGAGCTGGCCGAAGGTCGAGTACACGATCGCCTACGGCATTGGTGCGACAGCGCGTCTGCTGGTGCAAGGCCTTCAGTACATGTTCCAACAGGGCATGGGGGCCATCCGAGGTGCGTCGTCACCGAAGGGCATGGTCGCGGCGATGCTGTTGGCCAACCCGCTGACATCTGCCGCTGGCCAGACGTTGCTCAGTCAAGCGATCGATGACGCCATGGCGAACGTGCCTAAACCGAACTGGGCAAATATGAAAGCGGCCCAGGCTTGGGTTCAGTATGGCTGGGACCAACGCGACTTCGCCAAGGGAATGCCGCACCTCACCGGCTGGCAACTTCCGAAAGGGTTTGCGAACACCGCCGGGCTTCCGGGCCAATTCCACGTCGAGGTGATTTTCAACGGTCCGGTGAGCCAACCAAAAGACGTCGCCGCCAGTGTGGAAAAAGCGATTAGCGACAGCCTTGTCAAGTTCGGGAAGTTTGGTGCCAGTAGCACCGGAAGCCGCAGTCCTATCGGTAATCTGCTGTTCGCCGGCGGAACGAGCGGGTTCTAGATGAATCAGCTCCACGCTAGCGGGATCTTTGTCCGTCAGGCATTCGCGCATCTCGGGTACACTTGCGCGGTTGTCAAGTACACGGTCGCGTGGTCTATCGGCCGGGCTGCGCGCTTCTTGATGCAGGCCCTAGGCATCATCCGATGATCTCCCTGCACGGGTCCGCAAAGAAGCCGGCCCTCCTCGACCCGGGCGATAAGCCGCTACGTTAAAAAGGGCGATTATCCGGCGCGCAAGAAAGCGAAAGTCTTCAAAGCAAAAATCGCGGTGAAAAAAAACCAAAGCAAATGATTACCAAGGTCGCCCTGCCCTGCGCCCTCATGCTGTTCGCAGCAGGGTGCGCCGCGCCCCGGGAGCCGCGTGTAGTGACGCCACCTACGCCAGACCGCGGCGCGTACGATGTAGTCCAGCGATGGGATATTCCTTGCGGTGGCTACGGTGGGTTTGGGGAACGTGTCATCGTGCGCTCACATAAGGTCGCCGATCTCATCGCGGCGTATCACAAGTTCATAGCCGTCGTCGGTAGCGGGAGCGATCGGTGTATCACGTTTATTGCCTTCACGTCCAAGGCGGACGTTGCCGTGGATATGGCCCCCTTCGACCAGCAGACGGACGCTAAGGTGAACGCCATGGTCGCACACCGTTTGATGTACGTCAACAATCCCGGCGGTGAGGAGTGGCTCGAAACGCCCAACAAGGCTGATCCCCAAGGTTACGTCATTCACCGGATCCGAGGGAAGTGATTTCGATGAGGATTAAACCGTTGGTGTCAACAGGCAGACAATCGCCCTAAAAAGATATCGCAATCTTACCCGATCTACCGAAAGACAACAGCGAAGCGGGTATTGTTAGCGTAAAGCTGCGCTTGCCGCTAGGCACCTCAAAAACAATGTCGGACGTGCGCGGAACGCCGGGCTGCACTTGCGAGTCTAGCCACGACGCATTCTTGTCACCCGTCATTGCGAGAGCAGCATCACCCGTATCCGAGGTCTGATAGACGGTTCCGCCGCCGTCGGTCAGCGTGCATACGGTCGGATTCACGGTCCGAGTGCGGTGGGTGTTGTTTACCATCGCCAGCGAGATTATGACGTAGACCCCGTTGGCACGTGAGCCTCCCATTGCCGGATCGCCAATGGTGTGTGTGGCGCGGACATGCGAAAGCGTGTAGACAACGCCATTCACCTCCACCGATTGGTCGGCCATCGCGCTCGTCGTGTGCAGTGACGCCACGATAAGAGCCAACAACGCCCAACGTAGAGTCCTCATGGCCAGACCCTCCCCATCTCTGAACCCAATACCAGAATGGCTACGACCCACCTCCTAGACCATTTGTGGACGCAGTGTCCTGTCGGCGCCGCAGACCGCCGCCTCTGCGGCGCGCACTGAAGGGGCCGACCCCACAGGCATGGGAAGCGGCCTTGGGACCGTCGGTCCCCCGGGGTGGTCCACCAACGTCCGTGAATACAGTAGGGTATAGGAGGTATATTGAGACACAAAGGCAAACGCGAAGGGGTGAAAACCAGCCTCTACCTGCCGAAGGACCTGTTGGAAAAGTTCCGCATCATCGCATGGTACGAACGTAAAAATGCGTCCGAGCTCATGAGAGAGTTAATGCTCACTCACGTTTCTCGCTACAAACGCATTCCACGTAAGCCCTAAGGAGGTTCGAGGCACGCTTCGTTTCGGAAGGAGAACCACCGTGGCTGACTACGATGCTCTACAGGCCCTAGCGTTCAACGCGATTAGCAAGACCATGAAGACAACAGAGGACGACGAGGAAGCTGCCGACTATGCCGCCGGCCTGGCCTACCGCATCCTCTACAAGGAAGGCGACAACGAACTGCTCGGCGGCTGCGACGGCAGCACCCAATTCGCGGTGGGCTTCGACACTGCGATGAGGATATGCGCCGGGCTCACGGATGATCCGCTCGCAATTCCTCGGACAGAGGTCAAATTTGCATTCGACGACGCAAGGGTGTTGCTGGACGAGTGGCGAGACGATTTGAGGTATGCGAACGTGGCTCGCCGTCGGAAGATCGCATAGGGGCGTTGGCCGATGCAAAAACCAACGTCAAAATCCGATGAGGCTTCCAAGGTCATCGCCCTGCCCGTTCAAGTCGATCACCTCGCGGAAGCTCAAAAGCACCTTAACGCCGTGTACCAACGCCACGGCCTCGAGTCGCCGGCGCACTTACGTGAAACGACCGAGTCGGAGGCTATTCGGCCAGAGCGGCCGGGTGTGGTCCTTCAGTTCAGACCCAGGTCAGACAAAAACCGGTGATGCGTTCCAAGAAAATCCGTCTGGCCGACATGCCCGACTTTCTCGGGATCGCGGAGGCGGCTGCGGTTCTTCGAGTACACCGGACGACTGTTCGTCACATGCTCGACGACGGTCGCATAAAGTATCTTCAGTTGGGCCGCGTGGTACGCATTCCCAGAGCGCAACTGGAGTGTATCGGAAGGGAGGAGACTTCATGAACGAACCAACGGAGACAGTCAAACGAAAACGACACTACACCGGAACGCGTAAGCGTGAGCGACGCAACGCGGACGGATCCAAAGCGATCTACTGGGAGGGCAGAATCGTCGTCAGGGACAGCCTAGGCCGAGTTCGCCGGAAATCCGTCTACGGTAAGACCGTTGAGGAAGTCAGGGCCAAGATGCACGCCGAGCAGGGCAAAAAGATCGCGTCCTTCGACGCGCTAAATGAAACCGCCGGCGACTTTCTTGACCGGTGGCTGGAAACTCGACGCGGCCAGTGCCAAAGACAAAGCGTAGCGCACGTCGATTCGAGCTGGCACCCAAGACGCTCGATGCGCTGCGCGTGCATCAAGGAACACAGCGACCGAAGTCAGACTGGCTCTTTCCCGATGAGGCCGGTCGGCCACGCGACCAGGATTCGGTCAGACGCGGCATTTACAAACTCGTGAAAGCCGCCGAGCTGCCACCCATCCGAATCCACGATCTTCGACACACGTGCGTGACCCTATTGCTTGCGGCAGGCGTGCCGGTGCACGTGGTTTCTCAGCGGGTGGGGCACGCATCAGCAAAGATGACCCTCGACACCTACGCACACTACATGCCATCGATGCAAAAGCAAGCGGTGCAAGCAATCGATGCGATCTATGGCGGACTTCAAGCCGCTTAGGGGTACTTTGGGGTATTTCGCGATGAAGGTAAGACCTCAGAAGCGGCGGAAACTCAAATAGAATCCAGCATTCCCCGATAGCTCAGCTGGTAGAGCGTCTGACTGTTAATCAGAATGTCGTTGGTTCGAGTCCAACTCGGGGAGCCATGTGAGAACCCGCAAGGCACAAAGCTTTGCGGGTTTTCGGTTGATTTGCTTCAAAGTCTCAGAAAGTCAGGGCGGGAGAAACACAATGGGAAGCGTGCAGCTCGATGCCGTAATGAGGAACGTATCCGCCGGCCGATAAAAAGCGGATGGAGGCAAGAGCATGGGGCTAGACATGTTAGAGCTCATAATGGGGATCGAAGAAGAGTTTCAGATCGACATCGATGATGAAAAGACTGCCGAGCTTCTTACCGTAGGTGACCTTTATAACCTCATCGTGAGCGAGCTGGATAATGCGCATCGTCTTGGACGTGGCAAGAGCTGGACTAAGGAAGAAGCATGGGAAGCGATGTGTCGCGTCATAGTCGCGCAAATCGGCGTGAAGCGCGCCGAAATCAACAGTGAAGCGAGAATCGTCGCCGACTTGGGAGTTGACTAGGCTCTCTGTTTGCGGGTTACTTCTTCGTCCCGACAGCGCCCCGCTAGGTATACCTACGTCAAGCCGGAAAGGGCGTTGCTCACCAATCATCCGGTTACAAGAAGATTCCTGGAACACCTAACTTAAGGGGAACAATGATGGCACAAGCAATCTCCGTGCGGGACGCGATTCCCGTCATGCCTGGCGCGAGCGACGCGTACAAAAAGGCGCGAGAAGAGCTCTTTCGCGCCGAAGACGCACTTCGAGAACAGATCGGAACCGTTGCGGCCAAGCGCCGGACGCTTCCCGCCGGACCCGAAGTTCAGGACTACGCCTTCATGGCGGGCGAGCGGCGCGTCCGGCTATCCGAACTCTTTTCGCGAGGCTCCGAGCTGATCGTGTACCATCTCATGTATTGGGCCGACGACGACGAGTTCTGCCCGATGTGCTCGATGTGGATCGATGGATTGAACGGGGTTGCCAAGCACGTCGATCAGCGCGCCAACATCGTGGTGGCCACGCGAGCGCCCGTCGAGAAGCTGCAGGCGTGGGCGAAGCGCCGTGGTTGGGATTCGATTCGATTGCTCTCCGACGATGGTCCAACATTTGCGCGCGACACGGGCGCCGAAGACGCCAACGGCGATCCGGTCGAAACGGTCTTGGTATTCTCGAAGGATGGACCCGCGATTCGGAACACGTACGTCTCGCACGCGTTCATGTTCGGGCAATTCGGCGGCATCGATTTATTGAGCCCGGTGTGGCATTTGTTCGATCTGCTGCCGTCGGGCCGCGATGACTGGAGTCCCTCGAACGACTACGCCTAGTCGAGAGATTAATGCGCCGATTTCATTGGGGTCGGCGCTCTTCTGCGGGCGTTGCCTATAGCGACAATGTTTGTCGCTATTCGTAGCGGTTGTCCCGCTTTCCTCTCAAAATGAGAGGAGTGGGGATTGACAGGTTCCTCTCAAAATGAGAGGATTGTGTTTGTTAATACTTAACGGGTTTTAGATGCTGGTCGTAGGCGCGGCTGTGTTAGAAGAATACGCCATAACCTACCCTGACGCTAAGAGACAGCTAAAAACATGGTTGACGGTGGCGGAGGGGGCGGCATGGAGCAATATCATCGAACTCAGGAAGACCTATCCGCAAGCAGATTACGTCAAGCCGTACACGGTCTTAAACATCAAGGGCAATAACTACAGGCTCATCACAATAATTGATTATCAGCGCCAACTAATCAACATCGAGCAATTCTTGACGCACAGTTCGTATAATAAGGGAAAGTGGAAACGATGACGACCGCAGTCCGCGAGAAGTACCGCACGATTCTCACCGAGCGTCTGCCTCACGTGATCCGCACCCGCAAGGAGTACGACGAACGTCGGGCCGAGCTCAGCGCTTTCATGCTGGAGGAGAACGAGCTCGAGGAGAGCGGTCGGCACCTCGACGAGGCGTGTGGTGATTACCTTGATCTGCTCGTTGCGCTTATCGCGGACTACGATCGCCGCCACGTAAGAATCTCGAAAGCGACGCCGATCGAGGTTCTACATGAGCTCATGGAGGCCCGTGAAATGAAGCAGGCCGACCTCGCGCGCTTTACGAGTTCGAGCGGAACCGCATCGGAGATTTACCACGGGAAGCGGCCGATAAGCGTGAGTCTGGCGAGGAAGCTAGCACAGCATTTCAACGTTTCTGTGGCGGTGTTTATCTAGCACTTGGCGGGTTTTTCATTGCCAGAATCCATCGGGGGTGGTCACTCTTGCTACAACGCGCCGATTTGGTTATCATCAACGAATGAGAAGCGTAAGCGACCGAAGCGTGGAGAGCCGGGGCGGCCTCCGGACGAGCCAACAACGGAGCGGGTGTATTTCACATTCGGCAAAAGGCATGACGATAGAGCAGATGGCCGCCGAGATTGATGCCTTGCACGCCAAGCACTTCGGAGTAACCGATAGCGCTATTCCTGCAGTACCCGGTGAACGAAAGAGATTGCAATCGACCCTTCGCCGACGGCGGATGCGACGCGCTTGATGCTCCCGCCGCGCACGTCGCCGACGGCAAATACGCCCGGCACACTGGTTTCAAGCAAGAACGGCTGCCGCGCCAGGGGCCATTTGGAAGCGCGCAGATCCTCCGGCGATAGATCGGGACCCGTCTTGATGAAGCCTTTCTCATCAAGTGCGACACAACCGTCAAGCCAGCGCGTGTTCGGAGCGCCGCCGGTCATGAGGAACACGTGACTGATCGCGTGCTCTTCGCTCGCAACGGTTTCGCTGTTTTGCCAAGTGACCGATTCGAGGTGATCATCGCCTCGAAGCGCGGTGAGCTCAGTGTGCGTTCGCAGTTCGATCGCCGGCGTCTCCTCGATCCTGCGGATCAGATAGCGCGACATGCTCTCGGCCAAACCCGCTGACCTGACGAGCATATATACCCGCGACGCCGTGCGCGCCAGGAACACGGCTGCCTGCCCTGCGGAATTCCCTCCGCCTACGACGACCACTTCGTCTCCGGTGCACAATTGCGCCTCAACGAAGGTTGCTCCGTAGTAGATACCGGCGCCCTCGAAGCGGGCCAAGTTCTCTAAGCGTGGCCTTCGATACTCGGCTCCGGTGGCGATCACGATGGCACGCGCCGGGATGCGAGCGCCGTTGTCGGCTTCGACGATGTTTGGTTTGGGGCCGCACCAGAGCCGTTTGCCCGTCGCCATCAGCAATTGTGCGCCGAACTTTTCCGCCTGGGTGAAGGCCCGGCCGGCGAGCTCCTGCCCCGTGATCCCAGTGGGGAATCCCAAATAATTTTCAATGCGAGAGCTGGAGCCGGCCTGACCGCCTGGCGCGTTTGTCTCCAGCACCAGCACGTCAAGGCCTTCCGATGCGCCGTACACGGCCGCGGCCAAGCCTGAGGGACCTGCGCCGACGACGACCAGATCGCGCATGTGCGTTTGGTCGATCGTTTCGTTGAAGCCAAGGCAATCCGCGACTTTCTGATTCGTCGGATTTCGAAGCACGACCTGACCACGGCAGATCACCACCGGTATCTCGCCGGCCTCGATATGGAAACTCTCAAGCAGGTTCTGTACGTCAGGGTCCCGTTCGAGGTCGATGTAGGAATACGGATGGCCGTTGCGCATCAGAAATTCTTTGATGCGAAGCGTACCGGCGGAATGCGTCGATCCCAGGAGCACGACGTCACCCATACCAGCCGCTACCAGCTCCACCCGGCGGAGAATGAACGCTCGCATCAAGATCTCGCCAAGCTCGGCGTCGGTCTGCAACAACGCCAGCATCTGCTGACGATCGAGCTCGATCACCTCGCCGGACTTGGAGACGCGCAAGCGCAAGATGGCGGGCCGACCCGAGAGAGAGTTGACTTCGCCCGTGAACTTCCCGGGGCCGAAAACGGTGACAAGGGTTTCAGTCCCGGCCCAAAGGCGGACGACCTCGAGCTCACCGGAGACGACGACAAAGAACGGGACGGGGGTGGCTCCCGGTTCGTAGAGCACGGTGCCGGCTTGAATCGCGCGCACCCGCCCGTGTGGCGCAAAGCGACGAATCTGTTCTGGCGTCAAAATCGGAAAGACGTGTTCAGCGAGAGCGCTGGTTACCGGAAGTCCACTCATAGCGAACTCCCCTGCTTAGCTAGCTGCGCACGGCAACCTTTCATGCGGAGTCAAGGACCTTTCGTTTTTGCACGGAAGACGCGACCGCATCATGCAGACTTCTTGCCCGCCGCACACCGCAGCGCTGCTGCGCCATTTCGTCGATTTGCGCGACGGCACGCATCACGGCGTCACCGCCCGGTCGGATAAGGAACGCCTGTTCACCAAGGCCGTCGCCCTCGTCGATCCATACGCGCGCCAAACGCTCGAAGAATTAAACACATGTCTGTTGCTCGGTACCGGCGAGGTCACAGCGACCGGTGTTCAGCGCTCACCTAACGCAGGAGTTGAGGCGATTTGGGCGCTTTCCTGGCCACAGCAGAAGACCGCCGGCATCAACCCGATCATCATTCGCGCGTACTACGGCAGCGGTTTCCTCCATCCGCATTTGCGAAGCGGAACCGTCGGTGATTGGCCCCTCAACGTGTTCGATGAGGAGCAAGCGGCGGCGGAACTGCCCACGCTGCGTGCGATTGCGTCGACCGACATTCACAACCTCGTCTTTCAACTCCGCGGGGACGTACGCATCATTCCGGCGATCCTTTGAACGCAGACGTCATCGTGGTCGGTGCCGGCGCGGCGGGCTTGTCGGCTGCGCGGAGCCTCGCCGGCCGGTCGCTGCAGGTGATCGTACTGGAGGCGCGTGACCGCATAGGCGGTCGCGCGTGGTCGAAGCCGTCGGTGCGAAAAGCGGTGGCGGAGGAACTCGGCGCGGAGTTCATCCACGGCCGGGCCGAAGAGACGATGGCGTTGCTTCGCGATGCCGGGACTGCCGCGATCGAAACCGTCGGCGATGGGTGGACATGTCGCGAGGAGGGGGACCTGCGACGCGACGAAGCCGACTTGCGATCGGCCACCCGCATCTTCGAAAAGGCTCGCGCGCTCGCCGACGATGAGAGCGTCGAACGATTTCTGCGGCGCTTCGAGAACGACAAAGACAACCGCGAAGCGGTGCGAGCGGCGCGCGCATTCGTCGAAGGATTCGAAGCCGCCGATCCGGCGATCGCAAGCGTGAAAGCGATCTCGGACGAGTTGTGGTCGGGCGTCGATTTTGCGAGCGCGCGGCCGCTCGGCGGTTACGGGCCGATGTTCGAGCGCCTGCGCGACGCCTGCGCCGCCGCAGAAGTTCAGATCTCCTTGTCGACGATCGTGCAGCGGATTTCGTGGCGGCGCGGCGCCGTCGCCGTCGCTATGAAAAGTGAGTGGGGGGAAGCACGGACGATTCATGCGCGAGCAGCCATTGTGACGCTTCCGGTCGGCGTCTTGCGCCATAACGGCGACGAAACCGAGGTCGTGTTCGATCCCGACTTGCCCGCAGCTAAGCGCGAAGCGCTTCGGAACATCGAAATGGGCCACGTGGTCAGGGTAGGGCTTTGGTTCCGAACGGCGTTCTGGGAGCGGATTCGAAACGGACGCTACCGCGACGCAGCATTTTTCCGCTGCCTAGAGCGGCCGTTCGCGGCGTATTGGACGCAGTTGCCGGTGCGCAGCGAGCTGATCGTGGCGTGGGTGGGCGGTCCGAAGGCGACCGCATTGGGCAGCGCCTCGCAGGCAGAGCTCATCGAGCGCGCGCTCGACGGCTTTGGGACCTTGGTCGGCGAGCCCGCGCTCGCGCGTGAGGAGTTCGAAAGCGGTGTCATGCACGATTGGAACCAGGACCCGTTCTCGCGCGGCGCATACAGTTACGTCGCCGTCGGTGGCGGGGATGCGCGCGCCGTGCTCGGGGCGCCCGTCGACGATGCGCTGTTCTTCGCAGGCGAGGCGACATCGAATGATGGGCAAGGCGGCACGGTGAACGGGGCGCTTGAAACGGGTGAGCGCGCCGCCCGGGAAGCGGCGACCGCGCTCGGAGCCAAGGCAAAATAAGATGGCTGAAAACGCGTCGTCTTTCCTCACTCCGTGGTCGAGCTTCTACGTCATGACCGGCTCGTCGGCTGCCGCGCTGACCGGGTTGATGTTCGTCGTGATCACCCTGATCACCGGAGTGGAGCGCGTGCGAAGGAACCCAGACGGGATCTCGACGTTCAGCACGCCGACGGTGGTGCACTTCTGTGCGGCGTTACTCATCTCGGCGATCATCAGCGCGCCTTGGCACTCGCTGGTTCAGCCCGCCACGTTGATCGGACTTGTCGGTCTGTTCGGCGTTGTGTACGTGTTGCGTGTGATGCACCGGACGAGGCGGCTGACCTCATATAGTCCGGATCTCGAGGACTGGGCCTGGTATTCGATCCTGCCGTTGCTTGCATACGCCGCCATCCTCGCAGGCGGTATCATGTTTCCAGGCAGTCCGGTGAACGCGCTGTTCGCGCTCGCAGCCGGCGTCATATTCCTGATCTTCATCGGCATTCATAATGCGTGGGACATCGTGACGTACATCGTCACGGAACTCCTTCAGGAACCACCGAGTTCGAGCTAGCTACTTCGCGAGCGGGCCGAAGGTCCGCACGGGCTGGTAGAACTCGAAGGCGTCGCCGGTTTCGCCTACGGGTCCGATCACCTTCGTGGTCGCTGCGGATTCGCGGAACGCGGCCAAGCTCTCCTTATGTTCCCAACGGTGCATCAAGTAGCTGTGTGTTCCGTCATCCGCGCCAAACACCGCCGCACCGACAAACCCCGCCGGATGCGACTTTGCGATGACGTTCAGCACTTCATCGGCCCTCGCGGCGCTAAGGCTGAGTCTCTCGATCGCTGAAACGGTGTGCGCTCCCGGCTCGATCGTCGCATCGCCGGCGACCGCAGTGACGCGACATAACGACAAGTCGCGCTTTTCCACGGCTTCGCGATGTTCGCGTTCAAGGTGATGCTTATCCCAAGCATGCTGGAGCTTGGCATAGGCATCGTGTCCGGTGAGCCAGACAAACGTCGCAACGCGTCGTTTGTGTCGCGAAACGAAGATCGCGGCCGCCTTCACGTCGACCTCTTTGCCGAGCAACTCGATAAGCGTTTCGCTTGCGGCGATAGCCGCATCCGCGCGATCGCTTCGCGCGTGGACCAGCTCGACTGCCGTCCATTCGGTCGCCCCTGCGCGCAGCACTAGCGGCGGCCCACCTGCGCGGTGGTCGACGGGCGTATGCGCGCGCGTCTTGCGACTACTCATCTATGCTGCTCGCCTCGCTTTCTATGCGAATCGCGAGACGACGAAAAGCCCGCCGCCTATCGCCACAATGTCCTCCACAAGAGCGACCGCGAAATCCGGCGCCCCAAGGCCTTTGACCAACTGCGTTCTGGCCTCGTACCCTCCGAGAGTGCCCGCCACCGCGCCCAAACCGCCGAGAAGTGCTCCCGCTGCGGCAGAGTGCCGCGCCGCCATGCATAGTGCTGCTCCCGAGAATGCGCCCAAGACGATACGAGCAGCGAACACCGGCGGTGTTTTCCGGCTCGGCGTCTTCGGAAGCTTATCCATGATTAGTTCGAGAATCGCGAACGCTGAAAAGATGTAAGGAGTCAGCGCGTAGCCTAAGAAGGCCAACCAGCTATGTTGGAGATTGAGCCAGCCGAGGCGCGCAGCCCAACTGACGACCGTGGGCGCCATGAGCGACCGCTGCCCGGCGACGATGCCGAGCGCAAACGCGAGGATGAAGATTTCCGAGGCGTTCACCGCAAGAGCACGAATCTGCCGCCGTTGGTGAACAGGATGACGAGCAGCAACGAGATCAGCGTCAAGTCGTACGACCAGCCAAATCCATCTTTGCCCCAAAACCCGGTCTTCCACACGAAGATCTTTTTCTGGATCGCGCCGAGCATGACGAGGATCAATCCGATCGCGGCCAGCTGCTGGAGCACACCCAAGATAAGCGCAACTCCGCCGGCCAGCTCGGCCACGGCGAGGAAAACCGTGAAGCTCTTGGGCATTCCGATGCTTTTGCTGCGCGCGTCCGGATCCTTGAGGTCGTTGTAGCCGCTGTTGGCATAGATCGCGCCGGCCATAAGTCTAAGGAACAGCAAGCCGTAATCAGTCAAGTGAGCGAGCTGAAACATGCGCCGGTGACTTAAGAAGTTGTCGAGCGAATGCCTCCGGCGTGGCTTTCTGGGACACATAAGTACGACCCGCGCACAAAGATGGTTTGAAGCGTCCCAAACGTGGGCATGCTTGCTATATAAGAATCAAAAAATTGGCGTTTTGATTTTTGACTCATTCGCACTCGTGTCGCCTTTCGAACACTGCCGGTAGTCCCGCACCTGCCGCAGCCGACCATTTCGGATCGCATGGCACACGCCGATCCCCCCAAGGATGGCACAACGTGGCCCGATCCGTCTCCGTTGCGGGCGCGCCGAAACCGCCGAAACCGCGCGCGAAATCTCCGGTGCTCCTCCACGTCGTCGCGCCAACGCATGCAATAGAGCAGACGATAACGCCCGACGACCTCACCCCGGACCAAGCCCTCGCCGAGCCCGCGCCCGTTAACGCAGAGCTCGAGCGACGCCTGGCCGAGCGCACGGTCGAACGCGACACCGTCGCTCGAGACGAAGCGCTCACCGAACTTACGCGGACCAACGCTGAGCTCACGCGACGTCTCGCCGAGCGCACGATCGAACGCGACACTGTCGCTCGGGACCAAGCCCTCGCCGAGCTCACGCGCACCAACGCAGAACTGAAGCAGCGTCTCGCTGAGCGCACGATCGAACGCGACGACGTCGCTCGGGACGAAGCACTCACCGAACTCACGCGGACCAACGCCGAGCTGACGCGACGTCTCGCCGAGCGCACGATCGAACGCGACACCGTCGCTCGCGACGAAGCACTCGCCGAGCTCACGCGCACCAACGCAGAACTGAAGCAGCGTCTCGCCGAACGCACGATCGAACGCGACGACGTCGCTCGGGACGAAGCGCTCACCGAGCTGGCGCGCACCAACGCGGAACTCAAGCAACGTCTGGCCGAGCGCACGATCGAACGCGACACCGTCGCGCGAGACGAAGCTCTCGCCGAGCTCACGCGCACCAACGCAGAACTGAAGCAGCGTCTCGCCGAGCGCACGATCGAACGCGATGACGTCGCTCGGGACGAGGCCCTCGCGGAGCTGGCGCGCACCAACGCGGAGCTCAAGCAACGCCTGGCCGAGCGCACGATCGAACGCGACACCGTCGCTCGCGACGAAGCACTCGCCGAGCTCACGCGCACCAACGCAGAACTCAAGCAACGTCTGGCCGAGCGCACGATCGAACGCGACGACGTCGCACGGGACGAAGCGCTCACCGAGCTGGCGCGCACCAACGCGGAACTCAAGCAACGTCTGGCCGAGCGTACGATCGAACGCGATGACGTCGCTCGGGGAAAAGCCACTGCCGAGCTTGTCCGAACGAACATGGCCGAAGAAGAGTTGCATGCGCATGCGGCCGACCTCACAGCTCTTAACGCCGAATTGGAGAGCTTCAGCTATTCGGTTTCCCACGACCTCCGCTCACCGCTTCGCGCCGTTTTGAACTACACGCACTCGATCGAAGAGGACCACGGTTCCCAACTCGACGACGAAGGCCGGCGTCTTCTTTCCGTCGTCGCCAGCGAGGCGTTGCGGATGGGCGATCTCATCGACGACTTGCTCGCCTTTTCGCAACTGGGGCGCCAGCCTTTGGTGAACGCGCCGGTCAACATGACGAGCTTGGCCCGGGAGGTCGCGGCCGAGCAGGCGCTAGCGGCCGGCCAGCTGGCCTCGATCTTCGTCATACCCGACCTTCCCGTCGTGCGCGGTGACCGCGTCCTGCTGCGCCAAGTGTGGGTGAACTTGCTCGCCAACGCGATCAAATACTCGAGCAAGAAAGCAGATCCACAACTGCGCGTTTGGGCGACGCAGGAAGCGTCTCGCGTCGTCTATCACGTGCAAGACGACGGGGTCGGCTTCGACATGAAGTACGCCGATAAGCTCTTCGGCGTCTTTCAGCGCCTTCACCGAAGCGATGAGTTCGAAGGCACCGGAGTGGGCCTCGCAATCGTAAAGCGGATCATCCAACGTCACGGCGGCACGGTTTGGGCCGATGCCCGGCTTGGCGAAGGAGCCACATTCTCATTTGGTTTGCCGATCGGAAATGACAAGTGAACGACTTCGATGACGTTGAGACCCTCCTCGTCGAGGACAGTAAGCACGACGCCGAAATGACGATGCGCGCGTTGAAGAAGGGGAATTTCCTCAACAAGGTGTTTTGGGTCCAGGACGGCGTCGAGGCGTTGGAGTTTCTTCGCTGCGAGGGCGACTTTAAGAGCCGCGATCCGCAGCAACTCCCGAAGTTGATCCTCCTCGACTTGAAGATGCCGCGTCTTGACGGGCTCGACGTCCTGCGCGAGCTGAAGAAGGACGCGCGAACTCGTGCGATTCCGGTCGTTGCAATGACCTCGTCAAATCATACACGCGACATCACCGCGAGCTATCGGCTCGGGGCTAACGGCTATGTCGTCAAGCCGGTGCAGTTCGGGGCGTTCGTCGAGACGGTGGCGCAAATCGGGATGTTCTGGTTGTGCGTCAATCGGACCGAAGTGACGTGAACGCGACCGTCCAAGGCCTCGAGAGCGCCAACGCGCGGTTAAGCGCCGAGCTCGAAGTCGTCAACGCGGATTTGGAGAGCCTCTGCTACTCGGTATCCCACGACCTGCGCGCTCCCGTGCGCGCCGTCATGGGATACGCGCGCGCTGTCGTGGATGACTACGGCTCTGCGCTCGACGAGGAGGGCCGCCGGCTTCTCTCGGTCGTCCAAAGCGAATCGGTGCGCATGGTGGACATGATCGACGCCCTGCTCGCACTTTCGCGCCTCGGCCGCCACGCGATGGAGAGCGTCACGGTCGACATGATGGGCTTGGTCCAAGGGGTCGTGGCCGAACAGTTACAGCTCGCTGGCCGGCCGCAACCGATGGTCGAAGTGGCCGATCTCCAGGCCGTGCGCGGGGACCGCGCGCTGCTCCGCCAAGTGTGGACGACCTTGATCTCCAACGCCGTCAAATACTCGAGCAAGCAATCCGCTCCGCAGCTCCAGGTCTGGGCTGCTCTTGATGCGGCTCGCGTCGTCTATCACGTCCGCGACAACGGGGTCGGATTTGATATGCAGCAAGCCGGCAAGCTCTTCGGTGTCTTCCAAACGCTCCATCGTCGGCCTGAGTTCCCCGGTACCGGCGTCGGGCTTGCCATGGCGAAGCGGATCGTCCAACGCCACGGCGGCACGATCTGGGCCGATGCTCGACTCGGCGATGGCGCTACCTTTTCATTCGGCCTGCCCAAAGAAAGTGTTATATGAACGACTTCGACAATATCGAGATCCTTCTCGTGGAGGACAATCACAACGACGCCGAGATGACGGTGCGCGCGCTGAAGAAGAACAACTTTCTCAATAAGTTGTTCTGGGTTCAGGACGGCGTGGAAGCTTTGGATTTCATCCGTTGCAAGGGGACCTACGAAATCCGAAATCCGCATCAAGTCCCAAAGCTGATTCTGCTCGACCTGAAGATGCCGCGCCTCGACGGGCTGGACGTACTGCGCGATCTGAAGGGGGACGAGAAAACTCGCCGGATTCCGATCGTCGTGATGACCTCGTCAAATCAGGAACGCGACCTTGTCGAGAGCTATCGGCTGGGGGTCAACGGCTTCATCACCAAGCCGATCCAGTTCGGAGATCTTGTGGACTCCGTCGCAAAGATCGGGATGTACTGGCTGATGGTCAACATGGTTCCAAAATAGTGAACGCGATCGCCGAGAGGCTGGCGCCTCTGCCTGACGGCACGATCAAGATCCTCATCATTGATGACTCGCCGATCGACGCCGAATTGGCGACGATGGAATTTCGTCGCGCCGGGGTTGCGACGGAGTGCGTGATCGCCGCGGACAAAGCGGAACTGACCGCCGCACTCACCACCTTTGCCCCCGACGTGATCCTGTGCGATGTCAGCTTCCCGGGCTTCGATGGCTTCACGGCGCAGCGCATCGTTCGAAAGGCGTACCCGAAGACGCCACTGATCTTCGTGTCTGGTACGATCAGCGAAGACCGGGCCGTCACGGCTCTCCAAAGCGGCGCGGTCGACTACGTCTTGAAGTCGAACCTGACGCGTTTAGCGAGCGCCGTACAACGTGCCGTCCGCGACGCCAGGGAACGGAAGCACCTCGAGGGCTCCCTCGAATACTCCGAGACGCGGGCGCGCATAGCGGCTGAACAGGCGGAAGAGCGCTCGCGGCAGCACGCCGAGCGGCTTGAAGAACTGTGGCGACTCGTCAACGATCCGAGCCTGCGCGAAGAAGAGTTGTGGCTTGCCATGCTCGGTCAGGCCGCTGCCGCCATTTGGCCGGGTCAGGCTTCCTGGGGAAACCTATGGCGCGTCGGCGGAACCAATTTGATCGTGGAGGCGCTCAGCGACTCTTCCGAACCCCTTCTCTCTGATTCTCGTGCCCACGCAGGGTCGATCATTCCGATGGAGACGACGGCCATCGGCAGGATCCTGAGAGAGGGCGGCGGTGCGCGATCGTGGGACGACATCCAAGCCAGCGATTATTCGAGCGCGCTCGAGCGCGAAAGCGGCACGCGCGCCTTCGTCGTCACGACGTTCATCGCCGGCGGTGCGACCTGGGGGGTATCCTTTTCATCCGCCAAACCGACAAGCAAGCCATTAGGACCGAACGAACTCGCATACGTCGAAGTTCTCGCGTCATTCTTCGCAAATCACGTGCAACAGCGCTGGCAGTTCGAGCGGATCCAATACCAGGAGTCCCACGATATCCTGACTGGGCTCCTCAACCGATCCCAATTCCGATCGCAAGTCGGTGTGGCAACGCGTGCAAGTTCCCGCTTTGGGGTCATCCTCGTCGACGTCAACGATTTTCACGAAATCAACGAATCGTACGGAACGACGATCGGCGACGCCTTGCTCGTCGAGATCGGCAACGCTCTCTTAAAACGAGCATCTCGCGGCGAGATGGTTGGTCGCGTGGGCGGCGACGTCTTCGCCGTCTATGTCGCGAATCCGATCTCCCTGGAATTCCTCCGCTCTCGAGCGCTGGTCTTCGCGCAGGTCTTCGCACACTCGTTCGCGACCGGCGAGCGTGAAGGAAAGGGACTCATCGCACGCACCGCGTGCCTCGGGGTGTCGCTGGCTCCGGAGGATGGTTCGGACATCGACGCCATCCTTTCGCATGCCGACGCAGCGCTGTTCGCCGCTAAGGAGCTTGGACACGGCTCGGTCATCTTCTACGAGGCCGGCATGGAGGCCAATGCGCAGCACCGCGCCGCGCTTCGGAACGAGATCGGCGAGGCGATCGGCTGCGACCAGTTCACGCTCTATTATCAGCCCCACATCGAGGTGAGCACCGGCGAGGTCACCGGCTGCGAGGCCTTGATCCGCTGGAATCACCCCGTGCGAGGGCTCCTTGCGCCGAGTCATTTCATCCCGTTCGCGGAGCAGAGCGGCATCATCACGAGCATCGACGCCTGGGTGATGCGGAGAGCATTTGCCGACGCCAGGGAGTTGAGCGCTGGGCGGCCCGGCTTCCGACTGTTCTTCAATCTCTCGGGCCGCCAAGCGGGCGATCCGAAGCTGATCCGCGCATTCACCCACGCCGCTCGCAATGGAGTGGCGTTGAGCAACATCGGCGTCGAGATCACCGAATCAGACGCGATGCGAGACGTCGAGGCGACGCGGCGCGTTTGCCGGGCCCTGCGGCGCCTCGGCGTGCAGATCGCGATCGACGATTTCGGTACGGGATATTCCTCGCTATCCTTCCTGAAGCGGTTGCCGATCGACATCGTCAAGATCGATCGGAGCTTCGTCTCCGAACTGCTGAGCGATCCCCACGACCAAGTGATCACCGAAACCATCATCTCCATCGCCGAGCGCTTTGGTTTTAAGTCACTGGCTGAAGGCGTGGAGCGGCCCGAGGAGCTCGAGTGGCTGCGGCAACGCTGCTGCCGTTACGCGCAAGGATTTGCGATTTGTCATCCCTTGCCGCTCGGAGGCTTCACGTCGTGGCTAGCCGCCCGCAGCGCTTAGCTGCTTGGGGGCACGTGACGCTTGGTGCCCAAGAGCATGAAGCGCTCGAGCGCGCGCACCAGCCACATGGCGCGGTGCTCCGAGCGCTCGATCGGGTCCGTGAGGATCGCGCTGATGCCCAACAGTTTGGCGGCGAGCACGTCGGCGAACATCTGGTCTCCGACGACCACCACCTCCGAGCGAGCAACGCGCAGCTGCTTGACGGCTTTGATCACGCCGAACGGCAGCGGTTTGAGCGCGTTGTGCACGTAGGTCACGATGCCCATCAGCTCGGCGATGCTGCTCACCCACGCGCGCACGTTGTTTGACACGATCGCGACTGCCAAGCCCAGCTCTTGCGCCCGCCGGACCCACGCCGCAACCTCCGCCACCGGCTCCTTGAGTCTGTACCCGACGAGCGTATTGTCCAGATCGATGATGATCGCGCGGATCCCCTGAGCCTTCAGTTCGTCAAGCGAAATCGACGTGACGCTTTCGACCCAGCGAAATGGGCGCAGCATCTGGCGGGGGTTGCGAAACCTCACGCTTCGCGTGGGCTATTCTCCGGCACGAAGACGGTGACGGCGCGCGGCACGACCTTGACCACGGCGGGCGTCATCGAGACGATCTCGCCGTCCGCTTCGATCGGCCTCGGCCTGCGCGTTTCAATCTCGAACCTTCGCCCGTGGAGCGTGAACACACAGCGCGACGTGTCGTAGCGGTGGCTTGCCAGCGCCCAGAGCGCCTCGACATACGACCACCAGTGCCGCAGCTCTACGCTGTACAGATCGAGCTTGCGGTCGTCGATCGCCGCGTCATCCGTCGTGACGAAGCCGCCGAAGTTGGTGCTGTTGCCGATCGTGAGCTGCGCCGTTCGCAGGACCTGCTCTTTGCCGTCGCACGTGACGCGCGCTCCAAAGCGGCGCATGCGGCGCAAGATCCAAAGCGCCCGGCCCAAGATGGCAAAAATGCCGAACGTCGCCTTAGCCTCCTTGGAGAGCACCCGCGAAACGGTCGGGCTCATGCCGATGCTCATTTCGCTGAAAAAGTATGTGCCGTTCACGCAACCGACGTCGATGCGCCGCGTATGCGCCTTTGCGATCACGTCGCACGCCTGCTGCAGATCGAGCGGGATGTTCAACGATTTGGCCAGATCGTTGGCGGTGCCGAGCGGTAGAATCCCAAGCGGCAGATCGGTGCCGACGATCCCTTGCAGCACCCTGTTGAGAGTGCCATCACCGCCGGCGCTCACGATCAGGTCAACGGACTTCGCATACTTTCCAATGATTTTCTCAGCATCGTCGCGGGACGAAATCTCAGGCTGCACAAGTTTATAACCGGACGCCCGCAGTGCCTCGACCACCGCATCGGCATCCTCTTGGACCTGGCGCGCCTGCTTATTGAGCACGAGCAGCACGGTTCGGCCCTCGTGTGATGAGCCTGCGGCCTCCGATGTCTTGGGGGCGGTACTGGTCGTCATGAGTTTGCTCCCTATGATATGCCCATGCGCACACTCCCCGAACCGTTTCGCTTGAAAGCTGCGTTCTCAGGAATGGGGGAGTCTTCGGCGTCCAGCCTTTCAGAGGCGTTTTCATGTGGGTAGGATGACGCGATTGGGCGCTCGAAAATAACGACAAATGTTGTGCGACCTTTGCCGCCGGGAATCCCAGCAGATCATACGGGTTGATAGCATCCAAGTATGCCAGTGGTGCGTCAGCAACAAGGTGCTGGAACATGCCTTGGAGGTGCGCGAGAATATCAGGGTGCTCCGCGATGCCGTTGCGACGGCAAGCCTGAGCCATAAAGATGACGTGAAGCGGACGAAGAGCGCTGAGACGAGACTGAAGGCGGCGTACTCGGAACTTGAGGGCGCCATGAAAGAGCTGGCGGCAGTGACCGATGAATCCAACAAGAGTTTAGAGCAATCGCTTGTCGCCGTTTCCAAACTGAAAGAATACCAGACAGAAGAGCAGACGAAGACACGCGAGGCGCGCGACTAACTTCCCATGAGTGACACCAAGCATGTCGTCGCCATCGTGCAGCATCCGCCCGCGATGTACGACCGCGCCGAAACGCTGCGCCGTGCCGTCGGTTGGGTCGACGAAGCGGCGGCAGCCGGCGCCCGACTGATCGTATTTCCAGAGACGTTCATTCCCGGATATCCCGATTGGGTGTGGCGCGTGCCTCCAGAGAACTATAAGCTCAACGCGGCCGTCTTCTCGCGCCTGCTCGCCGGCTCGATCGACCTCGCAAGCGACGATCTCAAGCCGCTGCAGGATGCCGCGGCTCGGCGCAGCGCCACCATCGTATGCGGCATCGACGAGCGCAATGGGGCGTACAGCGGCACCACGCTCTACAACACCATCGTGACGATCGGGCAAGACGGCTCGATCCTCAACCGCCATCGCAAGCTCATGCCTACCAATCCGGAACGCATGGTTTGGGGCATCGGCGATGGCAGCGGCTTGCGCGTCGTGGACACACCCTCCGGCAGAGTCGGCGGCCTCATCTGCTGGGAGAACTACATGCCGCTTGCGCGTTACGCGCTATACGCGCAAGGCGTGCAGATCTACGTGGCGACGACATGGGACCAAGGCGACGGGTGGCTTGCGACCATGCGTCATATCGCGCTGGAGGGCCGCTGCTGGGTCTTGGGCTCGGGCAGCGGGATCCGTTTCAGCGACGTCCCCGCCGATTTTCCGTTCCGCGACGAGATCTACGGTGACGTCAAAGGTGAGTGGATGAACGAGGGCGACTCCGTGGTGGTCAATCCGTTCGGCGAGATCGTCGCCGGGCCGATGCACGAGGCGCAGGGCGTGCTCTACGCGGAGTGCGATCCCGCAAAGGCGATCGCCGCTCGCCGCACGCTCGACACGGCCGGCCATTATAGCAGACCTGACGTCTTCGATTTGAAGATCAATCGCGAGGCGCCGGGTCCCGCCGCGTTCGTCGGCAACGGGTTTGCGGCCACCCGCAAAGCTTAAGACCCCTAGCCGCCCGCCATCGCGCCCACGACCAAAAAAGGCTCCGTCCCCTTCGCGACCGCATCCGGCAGCGCGGTGTCCTGGGCTTCATGTGAGAGATCCTGTTCGCAGGCGTAGAATCTGACGAACGCGCGGCGCTCGTGCGTGACGTGATCGCGTATCGTTCCGCGCAGCATCGGATACCCGCTCTCGAGCGCGTCGAGGACCGCGCGCAGCGTGGCCGGACCCTTGACGTCGAGCTTCACCTCGCCGTCGACGTGCGCCAGCGTGCGCAGATGCGGCGGGAGCACGACGCGGATCATGGCAGCGTCTGGGCCTCGACGGACAGCACTGGTGGAAAGTCTCGAACGATAGGAGCCCAGCTGTCGCCGGCATCGCGCGATCCATAGACCTGCCCGCCGGTCGTGCCGAAGTACACGCCGCACGAATCGAGGGTGTCGACGGACATCGCGTCGCGCAACACGTTGACGTAGCAGTCTTTTTGCGGCAGACCCTTCGTGAGCGCTTCCCACTCGTTTCCGCCCGTGCGGCTGCGATAGACGCGCAGCTTTCCGTCGGGCGGGATGTGCTCGGAATCGCTTTTTATCGGTACGACGTAGATGGTGTTCGGCTCGTGCGCGTGCACGTCGATCGGGAACCCGAAGTCGGTCGGCAGGTTGCCGCTGACTTCTTTCCACGACTCGCCCCCATTGTCGCTGCGCATGACGTCCCAGTGCTTCTGCATGAACAGCACGTCTGGACGCGAGCGATGCATGGCGAGGCGGTGAACGCAGTGGCCGACCTCGGCATTCGGGTCGGGGATCTGTTCGGAACGCAGCCCGCGGTTTATCGGCCGCCAGGTCTTGCCGGCGTCGTCGCTTCGAAACGCGCCCGCCGCAGAGATGGCGATGAACATCCGCTGAGGATGACTCGGGTCGACAATGATCGTGTGTAGGCACATCCCTCCGGCGCCCGGCTGCCAGGCGCGCGCCGAGTCGTGTTGGCGCAGCCCGGGAAGCTCCTGCCAGGTTTTACCGGCGTCGCTTGAGCGGAACAAGGCGGCATCTTCCACCCCGGCATAGACCGTGTCCGGATCGGCCAGTGAAGGCTCGAGATGCCAGACGCGCTTGAACTCCCACGGGTGCGGCGTGCCGTCGTACCACAAGTGCGTGCCGGTGGCGCCGTCGTACACGAATTCACTTCCGACTTGCTCCCAGGTCTTGCCGCCGTCGTTGGAGCGCTGTATGACCTGTCCGAACCAGCCGCTCGACTGAGACGCATACAGGCGATTCGGGTCAGCAGGCGATCCCTTGACGTGGTAGATCTCCCAACCGGTGAAGTGGGGACCGCTGATGTCCCAGCGTTCGCGTTTTCCGTCCGATGTCAGGACGAACGCGCCCTTTCGTGTGCCAACCAGCAGCCTTACTCCGCTCATGCATTGCTCCTTTACGAGGTGACCCGTTCTTCGCGGCCAACGACACTCGGCCTCCCGGACCGCGAAGAGGGTAGGCAGGGCGGTATGCGCGAAGGCCGCGCGCTCTCATCGTAAAGGAGCCGTGCCATGCCAGTGGTCGTCGGAATTTTCCCCAGCAACTCCGCCGTCGAGAAGCTCACCGACTCGCTCAAGCAGGGTGGACTCGATCCGGCCCGCCTCACCGTCATCTCGGGCGACGAAGCTTCCGGCAAGCTCATCTCCAGCGGCGTGCAATTCGTTTTGAGCGGCGAGGCCGAAGAAACGACCCTCGCCGGCGGCACCGGCATCATCACGAGCCACGGCGGACCGGACGTGCCGGGTCTGTCGAAGCTTAGCACCGACGTCGGAGAGATCGAGGAGGCGCCCGAGCTCGAGGCGCTCTCAGACCTCAATGTGCCGGATGGCCGCACCGATGATTACGCCGAGGCGCTCGAGAACGGGCGCGCCATCGCCGGCTATTACGCGGATGATGCCGACAAGGTCAAAGGCCTTTTCACGTCCGCCGGCGCGACCTCGGTCGAAGTCTTCTAATACTGAAGGTGGATGTCGCTCCACTTGCCGGAAAACGTCGGGCTATCTTGCGTGAGCGGTTGCCATTCCTGATGGCTCGGGGCGTAGCTGATCACGCTCGAAAAAGGCACGCCCGCCTGGCCCGGCCCAGTCACCCGGATGTCGAACTCCGACTTGTCGCCGTAATGCCCAGGCGTCATCACCCTCTCGTATACTCCAGGGCCGACCTGCGCCCACGGCGGGGGATAGCCGGAAGTATCGGGCCCGCTTTGTGAAGGCGGGGCAAGCGTGCTTGCAACCACGTGGTAGTTATTTGCATTTGCGAGAATCGTTTCGCGCGCATTGCGGATGTTGAAGATCGTCTGTCCGATATCGCCCATGCGGCCGATCGCCGAATCCATCGAAGGCAATCCCGGGATCGTGCTCGACAAGGTGTTCCACTGACCCTGGACCTGTTCGATGAAACTGCCCGCCGCCAAGGCGCGGAAATCCGGGATGAGCGCGTCGAAGAGCTGGCGCGATGCGAGCGGCAATTCATCGTAGCGCATGCCTGCCTGCATGGCCCATGAGAGCGATTGGAGCTGCTGGAAGTCCACGTTTTTCCCGGACGCGCGCGCGTACATGGCGGCCAGGAGGTTGCCGCGCGTGCCGCGCAGCGGGCCCATCAACCATAACGCTCGGCTGCCGCCGTGCCGATGGATGTCGGTGCAATATACGCGCGTCTCAAGCGCGTAATCGCCGGGTGGCAGGTTGACGATGCCGGTGCTCGAGTGAGCGAGCTGCCCCTGGATGAGTTGCCGGATTCTGGCGACACTAGCGGCGTCGCTGGCCGGTGCGAACGGCGCGCCCGGCAGCGTGTTCGTGTTCGGGTACAGCGCGCTCCAGTCCAAAAGAATCGGCTGGTTGGCGCGCACCCACGGCGCCATCTGCTTGATGGCCGCATTGATCGCCACGGTTTGCGGATCGATGCCGGGTACGCCCGGAATGCCCGGGATCGGAAACCCGACCGCTCGGCCGCCAATGAGGATGGACGAGACAGCGGCCGCAGCCGCCGCAAAAGCTAAAATGCGGTGCATTTTCATTGCGGGTACCTCACGGGTTAGATTAGGGCGGGTTTACGCCGAGGTCCTGCCAAGCGATCACGAAGTATAGATTCGTGTCCGGGAAAAACGGCGGCGGCACGACCGCGGCGCGCGCGTCATAGCGGTATTGATCCGCGTAGCCCTTTTGGTTGGCGCCGCCGATGGGGTCGCCCTGGAAACCGGGGATGTTCTCGACCAGGCTTCCATAGATGGTCCAATCGCCCAAGTTGCCCGAGGAGGCGATGTCGGGGTTGTACCACGTGCCGTCGCCGCACGGACTCGACCCTGACGTCGTCGTGCATTCACCATTGGACCCCGTCAGCAGGTTGCCGTCGAACTCGACGTTTTGATCGACCTTGTCCTTGATCAGCACGTCGTTGGCCCAGACGCCGAGCATGTCGGTCGAGGCCGGGTCGATGCGCGGATCGTCTCGGTACTTCAGGTTGCCGAGCAGCGAGATCGTCTCGCCGTTCACCGGCGGATCGGGCGTGCCCAGGGTGAATTGGCCGTGCATGTAATCGGTCGTGCCGTTCTGCCCCAAATTGACGCTGCCGTCGACGAAGATGGCGCCGTTGGCCTGGTGTCCTGCAGACGCGTTGACCTGCTGACCGTTGGGCAATCCGGTGTAGGTGAGCGTGCTCGTCGGGCTCGACACCCCCGGTCGTCCGGGAGGCGCGTAATAGTTCACCGTCGTCTGATTCGAACTGAAATTGAGATTGACCGTGTACGAGCCGGGGATCGAGTTCGGGTCACCGGCGACCGGCGTGAAGGTGAAGGTCTGGTTGTTGCCCGGATCCACGTTGGGGGATTGCGCCTGCGAGGTCATGTTTACGTCGCCGTAGATGTACAGCCCGCTTGCGATCGCGCTGCTCGGCCCTGCCGAGTTGGCAAGCGACTGATTCACGTACAAACCTTTGCCTGAAGACGGCGCGACGTAGCCGCTCGACTGCGTCAGGCTGGAACTATTGCCCGCCCAGGCCTCGCTCGCGAGAATGAAATTCTTGTCCGCGCCCGGCAGCTGCAGCCCGTTCGGATCGACCAAAAAATCCGGCTTGCCGCCCTGTAGAACGTTGTGCCAAGCGCCGTCGGGACTCGGCGTGGCCGAATCTGGCGAGCTTGATCCTGCCGGCGCCTGGTCGTTCCAAATCGGGACTTGAGCCGTGCGGACCTTGCCGAGGAAGATCGGCAGAAGCCCCGGAGTCGAGCTGTAGTTGATGTGCATCGGGCCGCCGGAATACACCGGTCCCGTGATCGCCTCGTCCTGGATGTAATAGTGCTGACAGCGCCCGCCGCCGTTCTTGAAACACTCGGAGATCGTGAAGTTGCCCCAGTACGAATAGGGCACCGTCTCGAGGATGGCGCGCACGTAGCGGACGTTGCCGCCGGCTTGGCCGCGCGACGTCACGAGAAAATACTTGTTGCTCGAATTCCACGTCTTCTCGAGCGTGACCGTATACGCCATGCCCTGCGGATCCGACGAAGACGTGGTGTACGTGTAGCTGGACGCCGGGTTGCCGGCCGTCACTTCCATCTGCTCCGTGAATTCCTGAATGCCGGCATCGGCCGCGTACAGCGCGCGATTGTCGAAGCCGCGGTTGCCGACGTCACTGAGGTCGCCGGCGATCTGGACCAGCAGCGCGCCGATGAGGATCAACATGACGACCGACATCAGCAGCGCGGTGACGAAGGCGATGCCCCGTTGCGCGGGAGCGTGGATGCGTTTGTTTTTCATGGATAGTAACTCACATAGACAGACGAGGTGAGTTTAAAGGATTGGGCCGTTGATTGGTTGCCGCTGGCCGGCGACGTCACCGTCAGATCGAATTCGTATTCGCTGCCTTTCGGCGTGACGACGAAATTCGTGACGTTTTGGCCGATGACTTCCGGCGCCGGCGACGGTCCCACAAAGGTCGCGGCGACGACGTATTGGTTGAGGTGCCTCGAGGCGGCGTCGTACGAGATGATCACGCGATCGTACGCTGGGGTCGGGCGCCCGTTCGTGACCGGGATCGAGCCGGGAGAGCCGCGCAGATCGCGAGCGCGATAGAAGGCGACGCTCGTGTCCTGGCTGCCCGTTTGATCCGAGGGCTGGCAGGTGCCGGGGCACAGCGGCGACACGACCGGCTGTTGCGACGTCGGGTTGTCGGTTTGATCCGGCATCGCTTGACGGAACTCGTCGGTGACTCGCGTCATGACGACCCGAGCGGTGCGCTCGGCATCCAGCTGCTGCGAAGAGCGCGAAAAATGCGACCACACCTGCGGGAACTCGACCGCGGTAAGGGCCAGCACCAGGGCGAGGATCGTCAGACTCACCATGAGCTCGACGAGCGTAAATCCGGCGGTTGCGGAGGTCTTACCCAAGGCGCTTCTCCGTCACGACCTTATACACGCTGCTTCGTCCGTCCACGTTGGTGTAGATCCATATCGTGATGGTCGCGTCGTACGGGAAGTTGGAACCGGCGCTGTAATCCTTGACGTCGGCACGCCACATGAACTTCCATTGGAAATCTCGTCCGGTGCCTTTGTAGTTCTGAAGGTACGAGAGGTCGCCGCACGCATAGCCCGGCTCCCAGGCCTGCTGATCTTTGCTCTTCGATGTGTCATAGCTATCGTTGTAGGCGTTGACGTTCTGGCCGGGTCCAGGAGGCACGCCGAGGCCGCACGGCTGCCCTGGAACAACGTTCCAGCAGTTGCTGCCTGTGCTGCAGCCGTTGGGTCCGTACTCGTCCCAGAAAAGCGGATCGCGCCGGACGTTCTCCAGCAGCGCGTTGGCGATGGAGATCGCCTGCGTGTGTTCTGCTGCAGTGTTCGCGGCCTGCGTAGCGATGATCGCACCGGCGGCCCATGTGAGGAAGACGAAGACCAACAGGGCAGCGGCCAGCAAGACCTCGACCAGCGTTGACCCGCGCTTATTCAAAAGACGAATCACCCTTCCATCATAATGTGTCACGGGAGGTTTTATAGACTTCGGCTCGGCTATCCGGCAAAACTGCAAGCGCCGTCACACTTCGTGCGACGGGCTATTCCGATGCGAGGGACGCCTGAGGACCTACAGCTTGACTTCGATGTTGAGGATGGCGTCGATCGGCTGCTTGGTGAACGCGTTGCCGTACGGATACTTCACAAGCCGCTGGATCGGATCGCCGGGATTGTAGATGTTCCCCACCGGAGGCAAGTGACCGGAGATCGTGTCGTAGCCGCACGCCGCGCCGCTGTCCTTGGTCCAGGGCATTGCGTCGCCGCCGCTGCAGGTCACGAACAAGTTCACCAGCGTCAGCTTGTACGAGACGCGTCTCGATGCTTCGTAGCCGATTTGCGCGTGGCCCGAGAAGAACGACGGTTCGCGGAATGCGCCCGGCGCGTCGAAGTTGCCGCTGAACTGATCGGGGATGACCATCGTCCCCGAGCAGGTCGTGGCGTCATATGGATTGCCCGAGGTGCTGCCGGGCGGATAGCGCGGATCGCCGGCCAGCGGAGCGGCGAGCGGCCCGCACATGGATGGATTGATCCCGATCTGCTGCTGCGGCGAACCGTAGCGGCTGCCTGCGATGTATTGGAACACCGGTGCGAACGTCCAGCGGTTGTGCCGGTAGTTGAACAGCAGCGTTGCGTATGACGGCACCCCGAAGCTAGCGGACGAGAGCTGGGTCCCCGTCGGCACGATATGGTACGTCACGTACGATCCGTTGGGATCCAGCAGCGCTCGGGCCGGCGCGTTGAAGTACGGATTGGCGACGGTGCCGATGCCCGTGCAGGTCGGATCGGGCGGCCCGGGCGAGCTCACCGAGCCGGGCGAGAAGCATGGCGACGCGTTGGCGTTGCCGTTGACGCCGCACAGGCTCGCCGGGTTGGTGGAAGGCGTCGCGCTCGAGCACGCGGAGGTGAACGAGTTGTAGAGCTGGATCGAGGCGTTCGCCGGCGTGAGCAGCGTCGAGCCGTTCGCCAACGTGTCGTAATGCACGCGGCTGTACGTGTACGTGTACGCCAACTGCACGGAGAGCCCGTTGTTCGCGAGGTCGCCCTTGGTGAGCACGAACTCGAGGCCGGAAGCGTTCTGATGTCCGGCATTGATGCCGGAGAACGTGCCGGTCGAAGGATTGACGAAGAATTGCTGCTCTTGATCGTGAGTGGTGCGGTAGAACGGCGTCAGCTTGAACGCGACGTCGCTCTTGCCGAACCGGTGTTCCCACGATGCGTCGAGATTGTAGGAGACCGGAGGACGGATGTCGTGTTCGGGTGTCTTGAACCCGAACGCGTAGAAGAGCGGGCCGATGAAGCCCGGCAGATCGTTCTGCAGGGTGTTGTACTGTTCGAACTGGGTCTCCGGCGGCAGCGCGTACTTGCCGTACGAGAAGCGGATCACGTCGTTCTCGCCCGCGGTGAACGTGCCGCCGAAGCGCGGCTCGAGCTGCGTGAACGTCACGGACGAACCGCCCGCGGTGGAATTGGTCAAGGTCGCCGGCTGCAGCGCGCCTGCGGGAATGCCGGGCCCGGAGATGGCCGCGCACGGAGTTCCTGGTGCCGCGCCGATCAACGTCTCGTCGATCGGATTGCCGCCGTTGATGCCGGGGTTCACGCACATCACGTTATTCCAAGCGTTGAACCAAAAGGCGCGCGACGCGCCGCCTGCAGTGGGCGGCATGTTGAACTGGAAGCGATCGAAACGCAGGCCGAGATTGAAATGCAAGCGGGTCGACGGCGTCCACTGATCCGATGCGGACAGCGACGTGAAGCGCGGCGAAACGCCATTGACTTGGCCGGAGGGTCCGCTCTCCACCGCAAGCCATTCAAAACCCGTCGGCGGCGGAATAAAGGGTCCGCCATACGTCAGGAACTTCTGGGTCAAGAAAGGCGAAGGCGAACCGGTCATGCACGACACCGGAACCGGCGCCACGGGGAAGATGAGATTCATCGCGTAGCACGTGCCGTTGGTGGGCGCCGAGACGCTGACCAACGCCGCGAACACCGTCTGCGGCGACGGGAAGAACGGCGCGCCCGGCGTCGAGTTAGTCATCTGCGTATTGTCGAAGAAGGTCGTGTTCGCCGACGTGTACGATGCCTGGAGATCGAACAGATGGCGCGGGCTGATCTGCGCGGCGTACTCGGCCGAGAAGCCGCGCTCGTGCGTGAACAACTCGCGGTCGAGCGAGTTGCTGATATACAACTGCCCCGTGCTGTTCGGGCTGTGCACGAACCAATCCGAGTAGTCGGTGAAGCCGTAGACGCGCACGTAGGCGGCCGGGCTGAAATTGTGCTGGTATTGCACCTTGAAGATGCTCTGCCCGTTCGAGACGCCGTCGCGCTTGCTCCCCGCGATCTGGCCGTTGGCGCCGAACGCCGCTTCGCTTGGGAACACATACGGGATCATATTGTCGATCGCACCGAACGGCGCGCCGCTTGCAGGCATGAGCAGCGCGCCCGTGTACTGGAAGCCGGCCTGGATGGTCGGATAGGCATACGTCGGCGGTGGCGCCATGGAGTTCGTGTGGGCGCCGAGTTGCGCGCCGGCCGCACTCCAAAACGGTACCCCGCCCCAGTCGTTGAACGACGAGTATTCGCTCGTGAAGATCGCCGACGTGTCGTACAGGACCTGGACGTCGTCATTGATCCCCTGGCCGTGCGGAAAACCGAAGTGGAGGTTGACCATGCTTTCGCGATCGGTGATGCGCGAGTTCTTGCCCATGTTGTACGGCCCCAGGATATAGCCGCCCGGGCCGACCGGCAGTGCGTTGAAAAAACCGTGGTTCGCATAGCAGCCCGCGAAGTTCGAGCCGTTGGGCAGCGGCGGGCAGCCCGGCGCGCCGACCGGACTGTTCGGGCCGAGCGCGAAATTGGCGAGATCGAACGGCTGACCAAAGGTTTGAGAGAAGAACGGCCCGTTGAACTGATCGACGTAGCGATAATCTTGGTCGAAGCCGCCGGTCGCGGCGTAATAACTGAAGCGATGGTCCGGCGTTGCCCCGCCAACCTCGAAATTCAGCTTATTGTATAGCGCTGGGGCGCCGACGCCGAAGGTCACGTCCGCGAAACCCGGATACGTGCCCGTGCGCACGACCTGGTTGATATAGCCGGACAGACCGTGCGACTGCGCGTCGGCCGGTGCTCCGCCGGTGTAGATCTGGAGCTGCTGCTGGCCGAGCGTCGCCAGATTGGTGGTCGTGATGTTGTCGAAGAAGCGATTCAGCGGCACGCCATCCAGCTCGTAGCCGACCTCGGTGAAGTCCCCGCCGCGCAGAAAGATGGGCTGGTTCCAGCCGGTTTGGAACGGCGGCACGAACGTGCCGGGGCTGGCCGCGATGGCGGAATACGCAAAATCGAGATTGCCGCCGCCGCCGAGTGCGACGAGTTTGGAGCCGAGGCGCTGGTTGACCGAATACACGTTTTGCACGGTGCCGGCGCGCACCAGACTCGGACTGGCCGAGACGTTCACCGTGCCCAGCGTCTTGGTCTCGCTCTCCAACACCAGCCGAAGCGCCTGCGTGTTGTCGGCGAAGACCTCAACGCCCGGTTGCGAGACCGCATGGAATCCCGCTTTGGTCGCGGTGACCGCGTATACGTCCGGTAGCAGCGAGACGAAGGTGAAGTGGCCGCGTGTGTCCGTGAGCGTGGATTCGTTCTCAGCGGCGGAAGTCACGGTGATCTTGGCATCGGCGACCGGGACTTGGCCGCCGGTCACGACGTCGCCGACCAGCGCGCCGGTGGTTCCCGCGAGAGAAAGGGCCGGCGGCGCCGCGAAAAGCATTGCGAGCAGAGCGACGCAGGTCAAACGAAAAATCATGCGTGGTCCTCCAAGCCTGTCGAGAAAAGTTGCGCCGTCATGTACCCACGGACCTTTAGGTCCGTGAATTCCGTTCTTCCAGCCCCGCAAGCGCCTCGATGGTCTCGCGGAAGAACGTCGCCTGAAACGCGACCATATCGCGCACGAGCGGGAACTGCGGGTGCGCTCGCTTTTCGGTCAGCCGGTAGCGTCCCGTGTCAAGAACCAGTGTGCCCAAACGGACCATGCCCATGATGGCTGCGCGCGCCATTCGCTCCGGATTCGCTTGCAGTTCTGGATCAACGCGCGCGCCGGACGGCAGGCTTTGCACTCGGCTTGAGACCGCTTGCACTGCTTCGTCCGCATCGAAGGAGCCGTGCCCGTCAAGGATCCAGGCGCACAGCACCTGACTGACGGTGATGGGCCGCGCCGCTTTTAACGACGCGCGCAAATCGTCCGGATCGGCGGGCTCGCGCAGATTGTAGAGCAGCGAGAGCCGCGAACCGACGTAAACGTCGTAGCTCACGCCGATGACGTAGATCAGATCCGCCAGCGGCACGAGCCGATGCAGGGACTCGCGGAAACGGTTCAGGCGGCCGTGCGGGGTGTAGCGGCCTTCGGCGGTGAGATAGAAGGTCACGCCCTCGCGGAACTTGCGCTCGATGCGGTCGAGATCGGGGCCGATCGTGCTTCGGACGTCCGCGATGAGCTCGCTTCGGAACGGCTCGAGCAGCCATTTCACTCGTACGCGGCGTTCATGTGCGACCCGGAAGGCATCCGCGCTGAAAAGCCACGAGAGGCGCTTCTCGCTTGCGCTGTCTTTGAGTTCCCCGAGCGCGTCTGCGCTGAAGACGTCGGAGATCGGCAGGTCGCCATGCCCGCGATATGCCCACGCAGCAAAACTCGCGAGTTCGCGCGTGCGCAGTTCGTTCTCGATCGGCAGCACGCCGAGCGCGCTGAACAACCTAGTGGGATCCAAGCGGCGCAAGAGCCACTCGAGCCACTTGAGGCGGAAGCCCATGAAGCCCGGCTCGAACATCCGCCGCGAGCCGGCCGAATAGATCGTCTGATTCCACGGGCCGTCAAACGTCATGTGCATGAGCGACGCGGTCACGTCCAGATCGTGCTGGTGATTGGTGATGACCAGCGTCGCCCCGCGCGGCCACGGCAAGCGCCCCCAGCCGCCGATGCGGTACGCCAGATGGTAGTACGGCCACGCGATCACGCCGCAGAAGCGCTGGAAGGATGGCAGCCACGCGAGTGTGCGCGGCCTCGCGCCGACGGCCAACACCACCAGCGAGCCCAGCAAAAACGCGACCCCGGCGGCGATGAACAGCGCTCGATAGCCGGTACGCGGGTCTGCGAAATGCGACAGCAGCCACGCGCCGTTGACGGGCGCGAAGATGCCGGGCAATCCGGCTGCAATGCCCCAAATCCCGAGGTCGCGCGCGACGTTGCGAAGCTGCGGCACCGAGTCGAGTCCGAGCGCCCAGCCGGTCGAGACGAACGCGCCGTATCCGAACCCGAAGAGCAGCGCCCACACCGGCAGCCAATGCAGGTCGGGAGCCAAGCCGATGCTCACGGCGGTGATCGCCATCGGGATGCCGGCAAGCGCCACCACGTACTTGCGGACCAGCCGATCCGATATGTGTCCGATCCAAATGGCCGACACCACCGCGCCGACCAGCGCGAGAATGCCGAAGAAGGCCGTGCCGCTGGACGGGTTGTCGACCTTGAGCACGTCGCGGAAGAAGTACAAGACGAACGTCATCAACAGCGTCAACCCGTAGTTCGTCCAGAAACGCGAGATGAACGCGATGAGAAAATCGTACCAGTTCCGGACGTGCGCGTGTTCGGACTCGTCGATCCGGCCGCCCTCGGGGACCAGCAGCACCGTTAGCGATCCAAGCACGACCGCGACCGCCGTCCACAAAAACGTGTGGCCAGGATCGAAGACGCTGGCGATAGCCAGGCCGGCGATCCCTCCCAAGAGCGAAGCTGCCCCCTGGAATCCGGATGCATGTCCCCAGTCGCCGGGCGCGACGACCTCCGGGATGAGCGCCGAATACGCCGCCACGCTGATGTTCTGCCCGACGGCGGCGAGCACCACGGCGGCGCCGAGCATCAGATCCGAATTGACGGTGCTCATCCAGATGAGGCCCAGCGCATTGATCGCGGCGCCGGCCAGCACGATCGGGCGGCGCTGCATGCCGCGCTGGTGCAGCCGGTCGGACACAGCGCCGGCGATGGGCGGCAGCACCATGGAGATCGCGGCGACCAGACTTGCGAGGAGCGCCAGCTCGGCGACGTGGTTGTGCGCGGACAAACGCGCGAGCGCGGCGGGCACGGCGATCGTCATGAGCGCCGTCGACTGCAGGTTGATGGGGATCCAATACGCGTTGAGCAGCGTCTGGTCGCGCAGCCCGCGGCTCATAAGGCGAACGGCGACGTTCAGAGCGCGGTTCCCGCCTTGCGCTGCGTTGCCTCATCGCTGACCGGATGGAGTTCGGTCGGCGCCGACGCCGGCTTCGCCATGGTGCGCTTCGGCCCGAGCCAGACGTAGAAGATGGGGATGATGAGCAGCGTCAGCAAGAGCGAGCTGGTCAAGCCGCCGATCACGACGATGCCGAGCGAGCGCCGCGACTGCACGGCCGGATCCAGCGCAAGCGCGAGCGGCAGCATGCCGCTGACCATCGCGACGGTCGTCATCACGATCGGACGAAAGCGGATGCGCGCGCTCTCGCGGATGGCGGCGAGGCGGTCCAACCCCCGCTCGCGGAGCTGGTTCGCATAGTCCACGAGCAGGATGCCGTTCTTGCTGACCAACCCGATGAGCAGCACCGTGCCAATCAACGAGAAAGCGTTGAGCGTCTCGCGCGTCAGCGCGAGCGCGCCAAGCGCGCCCACGACCGCCAGCGGCACGGACAACATGATGATGAGCGGCGACAGATAGCTGTTGTAGAGCGCCACCATCAAAAGGAAGACGAGCAGCATGGCGAGCACGAGCGCGGTGGCCATGCCGGTGACCGTGTCGCTCAGATTTTGTTGATTGCCGCTGCTGTTGGCCGCCACGCGCACGCCGGACCCGAGATGCAGATCGCCCAGCCGCTTGAGAAACGCGGCTTCGACGTTTGACAGCGCCGCGCCCGGGGCCACGTTTGCGCTGACGTGGACGACCGTCTGGCGCTCGACCCGGTCGATGATGCGCGGGCCGAAGGTGTACGCCAAGCGAGCGATGTCGCGCACGTGCACGATATCACCGGTGGCGCTGCGGATCGGGATATCCTCGAGCTGCGCCTGCCCGTGCTGATACGCCTGCTGGTAGATGACTTGGACGTCCTTGAGGCCTTCGGGTCCCTCGAATTGCGTCGCCCGCACGCCGCCGAACGCAGCCCGGATGGCGAGGGCGGCGGCCTGGATGCTGACGTTGAGCTTGCGCGCCTTCTCGCGATCGAAGGTGACGTTGAGCTGCGGCGCGAGACTGGCCGCGGAACTGTACACGTTGACCGCGCCGGGCGTTTGCCGCAGCGCGGCGTAGACTTTTTGCGCCGGTATGGACGGGTCGCCCGCCGTGTCGGTGACGAGATAGTCGATAGGCTGCGTGTTGCCGCCGTGCGTGTTGGTCGCAGGTATGACCAGCGGCTGTGCGGCCGGCGCTAGGCGTTCAGCGGTGGCGCGCAGTTGCGTCACCCAATAGTCGGTCGGGTGCCGGTGATGGTCCTTGAGGTGGATGTCGATCTGCCCGACGGCGGCGTCGACGATATAGCCGCCCACCGGCGATACCGCAGCGCCCGCCACGGTGGATTCGGAGCGGACCTCGCCGATGGCATTGACCGCGCGCTCGATCGAGCGCACCGAGTCGCGCGTCTTCTCGAGGGGCGTGCCGCTCGGATAGTTGAGCTGGACGAAGATCTCGCCGACATCCTGCGCCGGATCGAATTCGAAACCGACGACGCCCAGCGGCACCAATAAGATCGCCCCCACCAGCGTCACGATCGCGATGCCGGCGACCAGCGCGCCGCGCGCGAGGCTCCACGGCAGCGCGCGTTCCGCGTACCAGGCGCGCAGCCCCTCGAAGCGCTGCACGAACCACTCGACGGGTCTTGTGCCGCGCGCCTTTGAGAGCAGCGACCAGTTGCCCGCCAGCGCCGGAGTGATGGTGAAGGAGACCAGCAGCGACGAAAGCGTCGCGACGACGACCACCACCGCGAACTCGGACAAGAACCTGCCCACGATGCCGGGCAAAAACGCGATCGGCAGGAACACGACCACGTCGACCAGCGTGATGACGATAGCGGCAAGACCGATCTCGAGCCGGCCGTTGATCGCCGCGGCAGCGGGTATTTCGCCTGCTTCGCGGTGACGTTGGATGTTCTCCAGTACGACGATCGAGTCGTCCACCAAGATGCCGGTGATGAGCGTCATGGCGAGCAGCGACACCGTATCGATCGTGAAGTTCCCGATCTTCATCACGAGCAGCGTCGCGAACAAGGACGTCGGAATCGCGATGAGGACGGCCACCGCATTGCGCCACGAACGCAGGAAGAGCAGCATCACGATGGCGACGAGCACGATGCCTTCCAGCAGCGTCCGGATGACGCCCGATACCTGACGGCCCGTGTACAGCGAGCGGTCGTCGAGCACCGCGAACGCGATGTCGGGAAAACGTTGGCGCAAATTCGGCAATTGCCGCAACAGCGCTTGCGCGGCGTCCACTTCGCTGGCATCCGTGGACTTTTGCACGTTGAGGACCAGGCTTGGCTTGCCGTTGGCGAACGCGTAGATGCGCTGCGGTTCGTTGGTGTCGCGCACCCCGGCCACGTCGGAGACTCTGACGGTCTTGGACGGCGTCGCTACCTGAATGGGAAGCGCTGCGACGCCCGCCGATCCGAGGATATCGCCGCGGATGTTGATGCCGGTCTCGCGCCCGGCGCCGTACAGAATGCCGCCAGGCGCGCGCACGTTGCTGACGGCGATGGCGCTGACGATGTCGTTGAGGGTCAGCTTTTGGTCGTCGAGTTTTTTCGGATCGACCTCTACTTGGATCGAAGGCGTGACGATACCGTAGGCTTGCACGTGCCCGATGCCGGGGATCTGCTCGATGGCGGGGACGACTCTGTTGTCGACCATCGACGAGAGCCGGCCTGCGGACAGGCTCGAGGAGCCGAGCGCGAGCGAGACGACGTCGGATTCGCCGGGATCAAACGTCTCGATCGTGGGCGTGGTCAGGTCGGAGGGCAGCAGCGACTGCACCGCCTGGACGCGCCGCTGCACCTCGACGAGATCGTCGGTCTTCTTTGACTTGAGGCTGAACTCGGCGGTGACCGTGGCAAAGCCTTGCTGCACGGTGGACCGGAGATGTTCGAGGTTCGGCGCGCCGGCGAGCTGGTCTTCGATCGGGCGCACGATGCTGTCGCGCATCTCTGCGGGCGACGCGGCCGGATAGAACAGGATGATGACGACGTGCGGCAGGTCGACGTTGGGCAGTTCTTGGACCCGCAGACTGAACCAGGCGAGCGCCCCACCGATAGCCAGCAGCGCGACGAGGACGGCAGCCAGTGTCGGCCGCGTGACAAAGAGCTTCGTGAGCATCAGCTAGGCGTTTTTGTGGATTTGTAGCAACGGACCTTTTAGCGCTAGGTATGTAGCGACCCGAGCGCTAGCTCGGGTGTAGCGTTCCGAGTGAAGCTCGGATGTAGTGCCGGGGCTTTAGCCCCGGATGTGGTATGCCCGACTTTAGTCCGGCTCCTCATGCTACGCCGAACGCACTCTCCTCAGCCGCCGGCCGCGGCTCGTCCAAGCGCAACGTCAGGCATTTCGCCGAGCCGCCCGCTTTCATGAATTCGGAGAGATCGCTTTCAAGCGCGCGCAAGCCGCAAGCTCGCAGACGGCGACGCAAGTCCGCGCTGGCCTTGTTCATCACGAGAAGGTTGCCGACGTTGATCGCGTTGCATGCGAACGCCAGCGCGTCTTTTTCCCCGATGGGAATGCGCAGGGGCGCCGGCACGCGATCTTCGATAAGCCGGTTGGACGCGCGGTCGAAGGCCTGCGGGAAGTACATGATGGAGCCGCCCTCGATCGGACAGAAGCATGTATCGAGGTGGTAAAAACGCGGATCGACCAGGCGCAAAGCCAGGACCTCGACGTCGAGGATGCTCTCGACGAGGTCGAGCGATTGGCGCGAGGAGCGATGTCCAAAGCCCGCCCAGACGCGGTGCTGACCTCGGTCGATAAGAGCATCGCCGGCGCCTTCGAACGGGATCGACTCGGGCAATTTGATCACCTTGAATCCGCGCGAGGCGAACCAGCGCTCGAAATGGCGCTCTTCGCCCTGCCGCTCGTCGTACTTGAAGCGGCTCAGAACGACCGAGTTGCCGAGCACGAGGCTGGCGTTCGCGGTGAACGGCATATCGGGGAGGCCGGGTCGCGGCTCTACCAGTTCGACGCGTGCGACGGAGCTGACGATGCCGAACAGCCGCTGCCACTGCGCCGCGGCGATTGCGCGCGCCGCGCGGTTGACGTTGCCTTCCATCCACGGATTGATGACGTACGAGACATCGAAAAAGTCGGGCCTGCACATCAGAAAGCGAAGCCGATCCGCCATTTCACCTCCAAGCCAGTTTGTAGTGCCGGGGCTTTAGCCCCGGATCTAGTCTGGCTTCATGACGGGCTCTATTCTTGCAGAAAGGTAGGAGCGCGGCCTTGCGTCATGTGGCGAAGACGCAGGCCGCGCTGTTGGCCCAAAGGACGGACTAGGCGGCGTCTTCCTTGCGCTGATGGAGCAAGAAGAAGTTGCCTTCGGAGTCTTGGCAGGCAAGCATGTAGCACCCGCCGGTGTCGATGATCTCGTCATCGAGCATCTTGACTCCTCGGCTGCGATAGTGCTTTTCGGCCGCAACGAGGTCGGGGACGGAGAACATCACGCCGGAACCCAAGTGCCACGTGCCGTCGTGCATCTTCCAGACGCCGAACGTAGAGCCGTCGCTCAACTGGAACTCGGCGCCCTGTTCGGACTGCCACGTCACGGGTAGGCCGATCGCGTCGCGGTAGAAGGCGATCGCACGCTGCGGATCCTTCACGAGGTAGGTGTGGACGTCGATGCCCGTCACTTTGACCGCGGCGGCGGGCTTGGCTGGAGCGGTGGCTGAACTCATGTCAAAAAATCTCCCTTCATCAACCCTAGTACTTGGCGTTCATCATACGACCCGATACTTGACAAATGATGTCATATTTACTTTAATAAGGCCATGAAATCCGAGCGCCTCCTGGCTATGCTCTTGCTGCTGCAGGCGCGCGGCCGGCTACCGGCTCACCAGATCGCGGAGACGCTGGAGGTGTCCGAAAGGACCGTCTATCGCGACCTCGATTCGCTGAGCGCCGCGGGCGTGCCGGTGCATGCCGAGCGCGGTGCGGGCGGCGGCATCGTCCTGGCCGAGGGCTACCGAAAAGCGCTCACCCAGTTCCATGAAGAGGAGATACGAGCGCTGTTCGTGTCGTCGGCAAATCCGCTCGCGGATCTTGGTCTTGGCGAGAGCCTTGCGCACGCGCTGGAAAAACTCGCGGGCGCTCTGCCGGAGACGCAGCGGCGCGCGGCGCAGAAAACGCGCGATCGCATCTATGTGGATCAGCGCCGCTGGAAGCAGATGGCGCAGCCGCGCGAACATCTTGCGACGCTGCGACGCGCCGTCTGGGACGACCGGCGCGCCACGTTGCGTTACAAGGACCGCAACGGCGCCGTGACCGAGCGCGTCATCGACCCGCTGGGGCTTGTGGCGAAGGCCGGCATCTGGTATCTCGTGGCGCGCTACCGCGACGAGTTCCGCGTGTTCCGCGCGGAGCGCATCATCGGGGTGGAAGAGCGCCCGGACAAGTTCGAAAGGCCCTCCGATTTCGATCTCGATCGCTTTTGGGAAAGCTCGGCCGTGAGCTTCGAACAGAATTTGCCCGCCTACCCTGTCACCCTGCGCGTGCAGCCCGAGGCGCTGGAAGAGGTCACGGCATATTGGGAGACGGAGATGCTCGGCGATGGCGTAACGGAAGCAAGCGGCCGCCTCGTGCGCATCGTCTTCCCATCGCCGGGGGCGGCGCTGTCGCACGTCATCGCTTGGGGCAATGCGGTCGACATCGCGGAGCCAGCGGAACTGCGCGAACGCGTGGTCGCGCGCGCGCGCGATGTGCTGGCCCACTACAAAGCTCGGATGTAGTGCCGGGGCTTTAGCCCCGGAGAAATGCTCGACCTGAATGCCGACTGAAAATGAGCGCCGTCAGACCGCCGAGCGATTCGCGGCGGCGCTCGATCGCGACGACTTCGGCGAAGCGTCGGAACTCCTCGCGTGGGACTGCCGTTATGAGATAAGTAACACCGAAGCGCTGCTAGGGCCGGCTGCGATCGTGGGGTCGTATCGGGCGCACAGCGAAAGAGCGAAGCAAAGCTTCGACGAAGTATCCTACGAATCCCAAGTGGAAACGGAAAAGGATGGGGCGATCCCCGTCCTCTTCATCGATAAGATCCGCAAAGGTTCAAGACACCACGTCTACTCGTGCAGGCAATTCGTGAGCATAAACGCCGCCAACCGGATCACCAAGATCCGCCACGAAGAGCTGCAGGGCGAGCGCGAACGACTCCGACGCTTTTTGGAGGAAACATGATCGCATTCAAGTCACTCGCGGTTGGCGCGCTCGCCGCCGTTTTCGTCGCTGCGCCGATCCCAGGACCCGGACGGATGATAGACGTGGCGCACTCTTCGCTGACCGTGCACGTCTATAAGAGCGGACTGTTCGCGTTCGCTGCCGACAATCACATCATCAACGCGCCGCTCGCGTCCGGGGTCGTGGACGAAGGCTCGAAGACTGTGGAACTCAAGGTCAATGCCGCCGACCTGAAGGTGCTGGATCCGAGCATGCCGGCCGATCGCCGGGCCCAAGTGCAAGCAAAAATGGTGAGCCCGGACGTGCTCGACGTCGTGAAGTATCCGACCATCACGTTCAAGTCGAAGGCGCTAGTGTTCGGCGCCGGCGGAAAAGGCGACGTCGTCGGTGATTTGACGCTGCATGGCCAGACGCAGCGCGTCACTGTGCACGTCACGCGCGTGAGCGTGGGCCATTACAAGGGTTCCGCCACGGTGCATCAGTCGGATTTCGGCATCAAGCCGATTCGGATCGCGGGCGGCACGGTCAAAGTGAAAAACGACGTCGACATCGACTTCGTGATCGTCACTCGCTAGCGCGCTAGCAGCGCCCGTCCAGACCGATCAAGCGCCGCCCGGCCTGGGGCCATCCATCGGTCGGCTCCTCCGGCATCTCTGCACAGATTAACCTACTAACCGATTATACAGGTTATGGGTAACTTGTCAAGAAGCTTTGAAGGTTATATAATAGGGGCAAGCATGACAAGACCCAAAGCGCCTGGCGAACTCGAGCTAGTCCAGGACTTCATCAATACGCTCGATTGTGAAACCGGAAAGGACGAGTTGGCGCCGCCCGGTGCGCTTAGCGCTTGGCTTGCCGAGCATGGCATCGGACACAGTCGCGGCAAGGCTGCGCCCGGCGACCTGGATCGCGCGAAAGCGCTGCGCGAAGCGTTGCGCGACCTGGCAGAGTCAAATGCGGAGCACACGCCTCCGAACCCCAAGGCGATCAAGACCCTCCGAGATTCGATGCTTCACGCGGGCGTACGGGCTGAGTTGGACGACCAAGCGCGGCCGACATTCGTCGCGACGACCCCGGGCATCCCAGGCGCACTGGGTTATCTGATGGGCATCGTTCTCAGAGCGATGAACGACGGCACGTGGGCGCGCTTCAAGGTGTGTCCACGCGAGACGTGCCGCTTCGCATTTTACGACCAGTCGAAGAACAAGTCCGGTACCTGGTGTTCGATGGCGGTTTGCGGCAATCGTGAGAAGGCAAAAGAATTTCGCCTCCGCCACGCACACGCGTCTTCATAGATTGATCGATCCGGATCCTGAACCCGAAATCCCCGCGTTCGCCGCCCTCTGGAACGAGGGCAGGTTCTTCGAAGCGCACGAGGTGCTCGAAGGCCTGTGGATGCGCCGCCGCGACAAGGGATTGCAGGGGCTGATCCAAGTCGCGGCTGCGCTTTATCACGTGCAGCGCGGCAACCTGCGCGGGGCGCGCACGATGATCGATCGGGCGACGCCGCGCCTGCTGAATCCGGACAACGCGCCGTGCGAGATCAACCAGAAATCGATGGCCGATTTCGCAGCGCGCGTCAAAGCAGCACTCGACTCACCGGAACTCAACGCGCTGATCGCCTCCCGCCCCCGCCTCTGACTTGGACCGCTAACGGCGGTGCAGAATGTGCACGCCTTGCGGAACTGCGGTCAAATATCTGTCCAAACGTCGGCTGAAAATCACGTTTGAGTCAGGTTGAACGCGGTCATTGAAATACAAAACGAATTCACCATCGAAATCCATTGGAAGGCCGACGCGCTTCCTATAGTCCGCCACGCCGGCGATGTATTCCACAACGAGCCCGTGATTGGGGAGCCGCTCGTAACCCGAGCGCCCTGGCTGCACGCGAAACCAGACGATGCTCTCGCGTTCGCCGGCCGGCAACATCGCCATCACCTTTCGAAGCACGATGCGGTCATTTCGTGGCACGCCGGCAGGGATGTGCGCGTCAATCTGATCGTCCGAAATCGAGACGGCTGGGATCGGCGTATTGACGTCCGACAACGGCGGCACCACCTGCGGTGCAAAGGTCACTGGGAGACGAAGCGTTACTGGCGAAACGCTGCGTGAGGGGCGGCTGCAGCCGCTGCATAGGAGAAGGCCAACCGTCGCAATGACCAGACACGCGGGAATGTTTCGCATATGCGTAGGCTACTTGGCTATGTGGCTACGTGACTGCGCGCGTTCGAGCGTCGTGCGCTCAAGAACGAATTCATACAACGCGACGTACAGCTGCGCGACGCCAGCCCATCCGAAATCCTGACGCATACCGGTGCGCTGCAACTCCAACCAACGCTCGCGCTGACCATACAGCTCGAGCGCTCGCCGCAGCGCTTCACGCAGCGCGTTGGCGTTCGGCGGATGAAAGACGAACCCGGTCGCGGTGCCCGCGGACAAATTCGCCTCGCTGGCGTCGACCACCGAGTCTGCGAGCCCGCCGACCGCGTGCACGATCGGCGGCGTTCCATAGCGTAGGCTGTACATCTGATTGAGCCCGCACGGCTCGAAGCGCGAGGGCATGAGGTACATATCGCTGCCAGCCTCGATGCGGTGGGCCAAGCCTTCGTCGTAGGCGATGCGCACCGCGACTCGCCGCGGATGGCGCGCGCCAAGTTCCAAAAAGCGCCGCTGCAGCACGGGATCGCCCGTGCCCAGCAGCACGAATTGCGCGCCGCCTTTGATGAGCGGCGGCAGCGCTTCAAGCGCCAGATCGAGCCCCTTTTGCGACGTGAGACGGCTGATCACCCCGATAAGCGGCGCCGTCGGCGCTGCATCGAGGTCCATCTCCGCCTGCAGCGCGCTCTTGCAAGCCGCTTTGCCGCTCAGGTCCGCAGCAGAGTACGGCGCCTTGATCTGCGCGTCGACCGCAGGATCCCACACGCGGTAGTCAACGCTGTTGAGAATGCCGCTCAAGCGGTCGGCGCGCGCCCGCAACAGGCTGTCGAAGCCAAAGCCGAACTGTGGCGTTTGGATCTCTCGCGCGTACGTCGGGCTTACGGTCGTCAAGTGATCCGCATAGACCAGACCGGCTTTGAGTAGCGACACCTGGTTGTAGTACTCGACGCCGCCCGCGCTAAACGCCTCTTGAGGCAGACCCAGCAGCGGAAACGTCGACGCCGGAAAAATTCCGGGAAAGCCCATGTTGTGAATCGTGAAGACGCTTGCCGGCCGCGGCTCAGGCCGCGCGGCCAGCAGCGCGGGCACGAGGCCCGTCTGCCAATCGTGCGCGTGCACGACATCGGGCAGCCAGCCCGAAGGCGACGTCGCGACCGCGAGCTCGGCAGCGGCGCGCGAGAGCATGCCGAAGCGCTTGACGTTATCGGGCCATTCTCGCCCGCGTTCGTCTTGGTACGGACCACCCGCACGATCGTATAGCGTCGGACAATCGATGAGGAAGATCGGCAGACCCGAATCCGGCGTGCGCGCTTCGATGACGTTGGCCTGTCCAAGCCCCGTGAAATCAGCCAACGGAACGCTCTCACGCTTGTCGACCACGGCGGCGAGCGCGCCCGGATACGCCGGCATCACCAAACGGACGTCGACACCCGCCTCGGCGAGCGCGCCGGGCAGCGCACCGCTCACGTCGCCCAACCCGCCGGTCTTGGCCATCGGGAAGATCTCCGGCGAGACGAAAAGCAAGCGCACGCTACGAGGCTGATTCAGGCGCGGGCGCGAGGATGACGCCCGCCAGCGGCGGCACCGTCATCACGATCGAATAGTCCCGCTCAAAACTTCTGACGCTCTCGGCGTCCAGCCGGCCGAAGTTGCCGAGATCGGATCCGCCGTAGTGACGCGAATCGCTATTGAAGATCTCGCGGTACTCGCAGAGTCGCGGGACGCCCAGCCGATAGTCACGATGCGGCACCGGCGTGAAGTTGAGCACGGCGATGACAAATGCGTCCCCGTCGCGGCGGATGAAGGAGATGATCGAATGGTCGGCATCGTGGCAGTCGATCCACTCGAAGCCGCGTCGTTCGAAATCAAACGTGTGCAGCGCCGGCAGGTCGGCGTAGAGCCGGTTCAGATCGCGGCACGTGTTTTGCACTCCGGCGTGCGCATCGACGTCGAGAAGCCGCCACTCCAGCGCGCGGGTGGCATTCCACTCGCGGCCCTGGCCGAACTCGTTACCCATGAAATTGAGCTTCTTGCCGGGATGCGTCGCCTGATAGGTCAGCAAGAGCCGCAGGTTCGCGAAGCGCTGCCACGCATCGCCCGGCATTTTGTCGAGCAGCGAGCGTTTGCCGTGCACGACTTCATCGTGGGAGAGCGGCAACAAGAAGTTCTCAGAAAACGAATACATCAGGCCGAAGGTCAAGTCGTTGTGGTGGTAGCGACGGTGCACAGGGTCGCGCGCGATGTAGCGCAGCGTGTCGTTCATCCAGCCCATGTTCCACTTCATCGAGAAACCGAGGCCGCCCAGATGCACCGGGCGTGAGACCATCGGCCAGGCCGTCGATTCTTCCGCGAAGGTGAGCGCGCCCGGGTGCCTGCCGTGCACGAGCACATTGGTCTCACGCAAAAACTCGATTGCTTCGAGATTCTCGCGTCCGCCGAATTTGTTCGGCCGCCACTTGCCTTCCTTGCGCGAATAATCCAAGTACAGCATCGAGGCGACTGCATCCACGCGCAGACCGTCCACGTGATACTCTTCGAGCCAGTAGAGCGCGTTGGAGATCAGGAACGAACGCACTTCATTGCGGCCGTAGTTGAAGATCAAGGTGCCCCAATCCGGATGCTGGCCCAACATCGGATCCTCGTGTTCGTAAAGAGCGCTCCCGTCGAAATCGGCGAGCGCCCAGGCGTCGCGTGGGAAATGGCCGGGCACCCAATCCATGATCACGCCGATACCGGCCGCGTGCAGCGCGTCGACGAACGCGCGGAAATCGTCCGGCGAGCCGAAGCGGCTGGTCGGCGCGAAGTACCCGGTGGTCTGATAGCCCCACGATTCGTCCAGCGGATGTTCGCTGATCGGCATCACCTCCACGTGCGTGTAGCACATCGCGGCGCAATAGGAAACCAGTTGCGCGGCCAGCTCGCCGTACGAAAGGAACGATCCATCCTCAGCCCTGCGCCACGAACCCAAATGCACTTCGTAACAGTTGATAGGCCTATGCTGCCAGTCCCATTGCGCGCGAGCGCTCATCCAAGTTTCGTCGCGCCACTCATAAGCGGCGGGTGCCACGACCACCCCCGCAGTCGCCGGGCGGAATTCAAAGCGCCGTCCGTACGGATCGACCTTGATGAGAATCGCGCCGGTGAGCCGGTTGCGCAGCTCGAACTTGTAGAAGTCCCCGGCCTTGACGCCTGGGACGAACAGTTCCCAGACGCCGGAGCCGCCACGCGCTCGCATCTGGTGGCGCCGGCCATCCCATGCGTTGAAGTCGCCGACGACGCTCACGCGCTCCGCGTTCGGCGCCCACGTCGCAAAGCGCACGCCGGCCACGCCGTCAACCTCGACGAGATTCGCTCCAAGCGCACGGTGCGCCGCGAACAATTTGCCTTCATTGAATAGGTGCAGATCGGATTCGGAGAGTTGCGGCCCAAAGCAGTACGGATCGTACGAGCGCTGCCGCCGGCCGTGCTCGGTCCATTCCAGTTCATAGGGTGTCGGCAGCGCGTTCGGCAAGCGCAAACAGAACAGACCTGCCTTGTGCAAGCGCTTCATCGGCTGCGCGCCGTCCGGCGTGATGACAAACGCCGCGCCCGCAGCGGGCAAGAAAGCGCGGATATCCCAAGCCGCGCCCGTTTTGTGCTGCCCGAGAAAGGCGAACGGGTCGTGGCTTCGCGCCGCTACGATCGCCTCGGCGTCTGCGTCCACTACGCTTTAATCTTCAGCCCGCGACGAGAAGTCGCGCGAGCGAGGGCAGCCCCTCGGCGAAAGTCGGGTGGATGTGCACGGATTGCTCGAGCACGTGCCACGTGGAGCCCGCTTCCATGTGAGCGATGAACACGTGAACCAGTTCCCCCGCTTCGTACCCGACCAGCGTCGCGCCAAGGATCTTGCCGCTGTCGTCGTCCACCACCATGCGATAAAAGCCAAGCGTGAGGTCCCACTCGTACGCGCGCGCGACCTGATCTAGCGGCAGCGTCACCGCGCGCGCTTTGAGTCCCTTTTTCTGCGCCTCATCGAGCGTCAAGCCCGCGCGCGCCACCTGCGGCTCGGTGAACGTCGTGTAGCCGAGAACGCGGTCGCTTCGCGAGCGCGCCTTGCCCGCGAGAATGCCCGTGAGCCGGCGATAGTCCTCCCACGACACGTGCGTGAATGCGGGCTGGCCGGCGACATCGCCGACCGCGTAGACGCCTTCGCATGTCGTGTGGAACTGGTCGTCGATCTTCACGTAGCCGCGCGCATCGAGCTCGATCCCGCTCTTAGCAGCGGCGAGCGCCTGCGTGTTGGGCGTGCGTCCGGTGGCGACCAAAAGCGCGTCGCCGGCGACGCGCGTTCCGTCGACAAGCGTCACGGCGAAGCCGCTTGCGCCGTGCTCGACCTTTGCGGTCTTCGCGTTGAGATGGAGCTTCACGCCGTCTTGCAGCAGCGACGTCTCCAGCGCGGCCGCCGCATCCGGCTCTTCACGCGCGAGCACGTGCGCGTGATGGTCGACGACGTGGACCTCGGCGCCGCAACGAGCCATGCCCTGACCAAGCTCCAAACCGATGTAGCCTCCGCCCATGACGACAAAGCGCGCCGGCAGCTCGGTCTGCTCGAAGAAACTGACATTGGTGAGATAGGGCGTGCCGGCGAGGCCGGGCACGTCTGGGATCGTCGCCGACGTGCCCGTGTCGATGACGACCAGCGGCGCTTCGACCTTCACCCCGCCGCCCTCGACCACGCGCGTTCCGGCAAAGGCTGCCTCGGCCCGCACCAACCGTATGCCTGACTCGGCGACTTTCTTTTCAGTCCCATCATGAAACTCGTCGCGAATGCGGCGCGTGCGCTTCATCACCGCGGGGAAATCGACCCTGACGTCGGCTTGGACGCAAAGACTCGCAGCGCGCCGCGCGCGCCCCGCCGCGTGCGCCGAACCCAAAAACGCCTTCGACGGCGTGCAGCCGTAGTTCGCGCAACTGCCGCCAAGTTTGTCGCGCTCGAACAGCACGACGCGTTTGCCCGCTTTCGCGAAGTCGAGCGCCAGCGGCACGCCGCTCTGACCGCCGCCGATGACGATGAGGTCTGCCTGTTCCATGTCTACAACGGATCCTTTTCTTGGCCGCAATACTCGGCGCACTGCTGCAGCAGCTTGGCCACGAGGCCGGTCCAGCCGGTCTGGTGGCTGGCGCCGAGACCCGCACCGCTATCGCCGTGGAAGTATTCGTGGAAGAAGATGTGGTCGCGCCAGTCGGGATCGTTTTGGAAGCGTGAGTCGCTTCCATAGAACGGCCTGCGGCCCTCGTCGTCGCGAAGGAAGATGTCGATGAGCCGGTGCGACAGCTCCGTGGCCACCTCCCACAGCGTCATCATCGTGCCGGAACCGGTCGGGCACTCGATCAAAAAATCATCCCCCATGTAGTAGTGGAACTTCTGCAGCGATTCCACGATCAGATAGTTCGCCGGAAACCACACCGGTCCGCGCCAGTTCGAGTTGCCGCCGAACAGACCCGAGCGCGATTCAGCGGGCTCATAGTCCACCTGGTAGCGTTGCCCATCCACCTCGAGCACGTAGGGGGACCGCTCGTGCGCCTTGGAAAGCGAGCGAATGCCGTGCGCTGAGAGGAATTCGGACTCATCGAGCATCCGCGCCAGCATGCGCCGCAGCCGATCGGAGTTCACGATCGCAAGCAGCCGGCGCTCTCCGAGGCCCGGGCTTCCCATGTGATGACAGTTCGCGTACAGGTCCGGCCGGTTGTTGATGAACCAATTCATGCGCTTGTTGAAGCTCGGTAGGTTGGCGAGTTTATCCGGCTCCAGCGGCTCGACCGCGAAGAGCGGGATAAGGCCCACCAACGAGCGCACCTCGAGCGGCTTGCGCCCGACTCCGGGGATGTGGATCGTGTCGTAGTAGAACCCGTCACGTTCGTCCCACAAACCGTCCGCATCGTCGCCCATGCGATTCATCGCGTCGGCTATATAGAGGAAGTGCTCGAAGAATTTCGAGGCGATGTCCTCATACACCGGGTTGGTCTGCGCGAGTTCCAACGCGATCGTGAGCATGTTCAAACAATACATGCCCATCCAGCTCGTGCCGTCCGCCTGGTCGAGGTGTCCGCCGTTGGGCAACTCAGCGTTGCGATCGAAGACTCCGATGTTGTCCAGACCGAGAAAGCCGCCTTGAAAGATGTTGTTGCCCTCGGCGTCTTTGCGATTGCACCACCAGGTGAAGTTCAACAGTAATTTTTGGAAGACGCGCTCGAGAAACGGGAGATCGGCTCGGCCGCGCATTTTCTTGTCGATCTTGAAGACGCGCCATGCCGCCCACGCGTGCACCGGCGGATTGGCGTCCCCCAGCGACCATTCGTATGCCGGCAGCTGTCCGTTGGGGTGCATGTACCACTCGCGCGTCAACAGATCCAATTGGCGTTTGGCGAACTCGGGATCGATGAGCGCAAGCGCTATCGCGTGGAAGCCAAGATCCCAGGCCGCATACCAAGGATACTCCCACGTGTCCGGCATCGAGAGAATATCTTCATTATACAAGTGCAGCCACTCGTGGTTGCGGCCCCGCTTGCGCTGGGGCGGAGGCCGTGGTCCGGCTGGGTCGCCCTCAAGCCAATCCCTGACGACGTAGTTGTAGTACTGTTTGCTCCAGAGCAGCCCGGCAAACGCGCGGCGCTGAACCGCGCGCGCGTCGTCGGACAGCGGATACGGCAGCACGGCGGCATAGAATTCGTCGGCCTCGCGCCGCCGCTGCCCCAACACCGCCTCAAATGTGGTATGCCAGACTTTAGTCTGGCTTTGCGCCCCGGGGTCGGTGTCCGTCAACCGCAACCGTATGGTCCGCGCTTGACCAGGCGCCAGATCCAGGATGTAGTGCGCCGCGGCCTTGGTGCCGCGCTGTTGCGGATTCACCGCGCCCTCGACCCCGTGCACCACGAAATCGTGGAACGCGTCTTTCACGAACGGCGTCGTATTCGGAGTCCCGAACAGCCGCTCGCTGTTGGTCTCATTGTCGGTGAATAGCCACGCATTCGGCTTTTGGCAATGCAGCCAGCGCCGGCCAAGCGTGGGATGCTCGGCTTGAACGACACCGACGTCTCCGCGCGCCTCGGCGATCGTCAGCAGCGGTTTCTGCGCGTTCGGAAACCAGGCCCACGAATTGCGAAACCACAAGGTCGGGAGCACGTGCAAGCGCTCTTGTTCGGGACCGCGATTCGTCGCGGTGATCTCGATCAGGATGTCGTCCGGGGTCGCCTTGGCGTATTCGATGGCCACATCGAAGTAACGATGCTCGTCCAAGACGCCGGTGTCGATCAGTTCGTACTCGGGGTCAAAGCGCGAGCGCGCGCGATTAGCCGCGCGCAGCTGCTCGTAGGGGAAAGCGCGCTGCGGGTATCGGTAGAGGCAGCGCATGTAAGAGTGCGTCGGCGTGTTGTCGAGAAAAAAGTAGTATTCCTTGACGTCCTCGCCGTGGTTGCCCTCGTGATTGGTCAGGCCGAACAGGCGCTCTTTGAGGATCGGGTCGCGTCCGTTCCACAGCGCCAACGCGAAGCACAAGCGCTGGTGGTTGTCGGAGATGCCGAGCAGACCGTCCTCGCCCCAACGGTAGGCGCGCGAGCGCGCATGCTCGTGGGGCACGTATTCCCACGCCTCGCCGTCCGCGCTGTAGTCTTCGCGCACCGTGCCCCATTGGCGCTGGCTCAAGTATGGGCCCCAGCGTCGCCAATGCGCCGTGCGAGCGCGCGCTTCTTCGAGGCGATGGTGTTCGGCGCTCGCATTCATCGCGCCGCCTTTCGGACGTTGCAGCAACGGACCTTTAGCTCCGTTCATCCAATATTATTCGCATGGCAACGCCCGCCGCTCAACCGCGTTTCGTCAGCCTACTCACCAAAGCGACGTTCGCCCTCATCCTGGCGGGCGGGCGCGGCTCGCGCTTGATGCACCTAACCGAGTGGCGCGCGAAGCCGGCCGTCCCCTTCGGCGGCAAGTTCCGCATCATCGACTTCCCCCTCTCCAACTGCATCAACTCGGGCATCAGACGCATCGGCGTCGTCACCCAGTACAAAGCGCACTCCCTGATCCGGCACATCCAGCGTGGCTGGGGATTCTTGCGCGGCGAATTCAACGAATGCGTCGAGTTGATGCCCGCTTCGCAGCGAGTCGAAGAGTCGTGGTACAAAGGCACAGCCGACTCGGTATACCAGAACCTCGACATCTTGCGGGCTCACAACCCTGAATTCGTATTGGTGCTCGCGGGAGATCACATCTATAAGATGGATTACGGCCGCATGCTGGTGCGGCACGTCGCAAGCGGCGCCGACGTCACGGTCGGATGCATCGAAGCGCCGGCCGAGTCGGCCGCTGAACTCGGCACGATGGCGCTCGACGCCAACGATCGCATCGTTGCGTTTTCGGAGAAGTCGCCGGAGCCGCACGCGGTTCCCGGCTCGCCGGGCACCGCGATGGCGAGCATGGGCATTTACGTGTTCAACACCGAGTTCTTGTACGAGCAGCTGGCACGCGACGTGGATGCGCACGACTCGACGCACGACTTCGGGCGCGACCTTATACCGTACATGGTGCCGCGTTATCGGGTGATGGCGCATCGCTTCAGCGAAAGTTGCGTAGGAGCCAACGAGTCAGGTCCGTACTGGCGCGACGTCGGAACCGTGGACGCGTATTGGGAAGCCAACATGGAACTCACCAAGGTCACGCCCGCTCTCAACCTCTACGACAACCAGTGGCCCATCTGGACGTATCAGGAACAAGTGCCGCCGGCGAAGTTCGTGTTCGACGAGGAGAACCGGCGCGGCATGGCAGTGGACTCGCTCGTCTCGGGCGGCTCAATCGTCTCGGGCTCGCCGGTCCATTCGTCGCTGCTCTTCAGCAACGTGCGCGTCAACTCGTTTTGCTCGATCAACGACGCGGTCATACTGCCCGACGTCAGCATCCGCAGGCATTGCAGGCTGAAGCGCGTCGTCATCGACAAGAGCTGCGATCTGCCCGAGGGCCTCGTGGTCGGGGAGGATGCAGAAGCCGACGCGCGGCGCTTCTATAGGACGGAGCGGGGCATCACGCTGATCACGCCCGAGATGCTGGGCCAGAGAGTCCACCACGCCGGCTGACGATGCACTGTTCCGAGCGCTAGCTCGGATGTAGTGCCGGGGCTTTAGCCCCGGTGTTCCGAGCGAGCGAAAATGTAGTGTTCCGAGCGAGCGAAGCGAGCTCGGAGCGGAGCGGAACGCTTCGTTGACGTGTTGAACGCGGAGCCGCGTGGCCGATAAACTCGACGTCATTCTCTGCTGGCACATGCATCAGCCGCAGTACCGCTCGCCGCTGACCGGCCGCTATCATCAGCCATGGGCGTATCTGCACGCGATCAAAGATTACTGCGACATGGCGTGGCACCTCGAGCAGGTGCCGGCCGCGCGCGCCGTCGTCAACTTGACGCCGATCTTGGTCGAACAGCTCGACGACTACTGCGCGCAATTCGCAGCGGGGGAGCATCGCGATCCGATCCTGCGCGCGCTCGCAACTATGGATTTCGGCACGTCGCAGGAACGGCGCGAGCTCGTCGAGTCGCTGTTCCGCTCCAATCAAGAGCGCGTGATCGACCGCTTCGCTCCGTATGCGGCTCTGCAGGCGAGTTACAACGCAGCCGCCAGCACCGGCAAGCCTGACTTTTCCGACCAATATATCGCCGATCTGCTGGTGTGGTATCATCTCGCGTGGTTCGGCGAGTCCGTGCGCCAGCATCACCCGGTGGTCGGCGAGCTGGCGCAAAAGGGCGAGGCGTTCACCGCTGAGGACCGCCTCAAGGTGCTCGCGCTCATCGAAGAGACGATCCGCGGCATCGTGCCCCGCTATCGCCGCCTTGCGGAGCGCGGTCAAGTCGAACTGTCGACGTCGCCGTACGCGCACCCGATGATGCCGTTGCTGATCGATCTGCGCTGCGCGCTCGAGGCCATGCCGGATGCGCCGCTTCCGCGGGCGCCGAAATATCCCGGCGGCGCCGAACGCGTGCGCGTTCATCTCGAAGCCGCCAAGCGCTATCATGTGGACAACTTCGGGGTTGCCGCGCGCGGCTGCTGGCCGTCTGAGGGGGGCATATCGGATGCCGCCGCCGCCATGTTGGCCCAGGCCGGCTTTGCCTGGACAGCAACCGGCGAAGGCGTCCTCTCGCACACGCTCGGCGCTCAGAACGATACGCCCGCCGCGCGACACGCGTATTTGTATCGGCCCTACGACATCCACACTGCCGGCGGGCGCATCGCCTGTTTTTTCCGCGATGACCAGCTGTCGGACAAGATCGGATTCGTTTACTCCACCTGGCATGCCGACGACGCGACCAACAATCTCCTCGTGGATCTCGAGCATATCCGCGAGCAGACCGCCGAGCAGGAATCCCCCGTGGTCAGCATCATCCTCGACGGCGAAAACGCGTGGGAGCACTATCCCGAAAACGCGCGCTATTTCCTAAGAGCGCTATACGAAAAGCTCGCAACCCACCCGCATCTTCGCATGACGACCTTCTCGGACCACCTCAAGGCCAACCCGCCCGTAAGCCAATTAGATCACATCGTCGCAGGAAGCTGGGTGTACGGCACGCTGTCGACGTGGATCGGCAACCCGGACAAGAATCTCGGTTGGGATGAACTGATCGACGCAAAGCGCACGTATGACGAAATGGTGCCGAACATCGAACCCGCGCTTGCAAACCGCATCGAAGCGCATTTGCGCGCCTGCGAAGGTTCCGATTGGTTCTGGTGGTTCGGCGACTACAATCCGGCGCAATCCGTGCGCGAATTCGACGTGCTGTATCGCGCGCATCTGCACGATTTGTACGCGATGTTGGGCAAGCCGGCGCCGGCACTGCTGGAGCGGGTCATCAGCGAAGGCCACGGCGACCCGGCGCACGGCGGCACCATGCGGCGTACATCGTGAGCGGCCCGGTCAAACTCTTGCTGGGCCTGCACGCGCACCAGCCGGTCGGCAATTTTCCCTTCGTCATCGACGATGCGCTGCAGCGCTGCTATCGGCCGTTTCTCGAAACGCTCGAGCGCCATCCGGGCGTGCCGTTCACGCTGCACGTCAGCGGTTGGCTCTTAAGCGAGCTGCGGCGGCGTCATCCGTCCGACGTCGCGCGTCTGCGCCGCATGGTCGCTCGCGGGCAGGTCGAGATGTTCGGCGGCGGCGACATGGAGCCGGTGCTCGCCGCGATCCCCGAACTCGACCGGCGCGGCCAGATAAAAGCGATGTCGAGCCGCGTGCAGTCGATGTTCGGTTCCCAACCCCGCGGCGCGTGGCTAGCCGAGCGCGTGTGGGAGTCCACCGTCATCCCGCCGCTTGCGGGGAGCGGAATACGCTACACGGCGGTCGACGATTATCATTTCCTTTGCACCGGCAAAACGGCGAACGACCTGGGCGGCTACTTCGCGACGGAAGAGGGCGGCGCGCGGCTCGATCTGTTCCCGATCTCCGAAGCGCTGCGCTACCGCATTCCGTTCGAGCCCGTGCGCGACACGATCGCCTATCTCGAAAACCTGCCGGACGGCTGGGCCGCCGTCTATTTCGATGACATCGAAAAGTTCGGCGTGTGGCCCGACACCTACCAATGGGTATACGAGAGCGGCTGGCTTGTCGAGTTCCTCAGCGCGCTGCAAGCTTCGCCGCGCTTGGAGCTGCTTCGTTATGGCGATTATCACCGGCAGTATCCTGCGCGCGGCGTCATCTATCTGCCGGCCACGGCTTACGCCGAGATGAATGAGTGGACGCTGCCGCCGCGCAGCGCGCGCCGTTGGGAGCGGCTGACGCGCCGCGCCCGCGCCGAGGGGACCTTAGACGAGGACAAGCCGTTCCTGCGCGGCGGCGTGTGGAAGAATTTCTTCTGTAAATACCCGGAGGCGAATTGGATGCACAAGCGAGTGCTGCAGGCGTCGCGGCGGCTGCACGCGCTCCCCGCGAAAAAGCGCACGCCCGAGATGTTCGCATACCTGCATCGCGCGCAAGCCAACGACGCGTACTGGCACGGGCTCTTCGGCGGCCTGTATCTTCCGCATTTGCGCCATGCGGTGTATGCAAATCTCGCGGGGCTCGAAGCGCGCCTAGAAGGCGTGGCGCCCCGCGCGCGCGCGGAAGTCTCCGACGTGGATCTCGACGGAGAAATGGAAGTCGCGCTGCGCAGCCGCCGGCTTCAGGCCGTGCTGCGCCCCTCCGCCGGTGCGAGTCTGTGCGAGCTGACGGACTATGGGCTGCGGCACAACTTCGGCGATGCGCTCACGCGGCGCGATGAGACCTATTACGATCGCATCCGGCGCGGCGGCGCTCCGCAGCACAGCGCCCCGCGGGTTCCGCGCCGCGACCGCGGCATCGCTACGATCCACGGCCGCGTGGCGTTCAAGGAGAAGATCGAACCATCCGATCTCGCGGTCGACGACGCCCCGCGCGCGCTATTCCTGGACCGCTGGCAGGCGCTGCGCAGCAAGCGGCCGGAGGTCATCGCGTACACGGTCGCCTGCGACGAACGCGGCGCGTCGGCACAATGCCGCGCCATCGGCGCATCGTTTGAAGTGACGAAGGCGTATAGGGTCGAGCAAGCGGTGTTGCGGGTGCGTTACGACCTTGCAGCGACGGCGTCAGCCGCCGGACGTTTTTCAGTCGAGATCAACCTCGCCATGCCGAGCGGCGCAGGGCCCGGCGGCACCTTCGTTCGAGACGGAGAGTTCTTTGGCGGGTTCGGCGCGACCCACGCGTGGGGCAGTGCCACGTCGCTGCAGCTCCACGACGCTGAACTCGGCGCCGCGGCCGCGATCGAAATATCGCCGGCATGCGATCTCCACGTCGCGCCGCTGTACACCGTATCGCAATCCGAAGGCGGCTTCGAGAAGGTCATGCAGGCGGTGACGCTGACGCTCACGTGGCCCCTGGCGCTGGAAGCCGGCGATCGCTTGCAGATCGAGACGGTGTTGCGATTCGTCAAAGCCACAGCATCAAGCCGAGCTCGAAGCGGTGGGCGAGCAGCTTGGAGTACGGATACGCGCGCACCCGCAGCGGCGCAGCGCCAAATTCGTCCGGGCGCAGGCTGAGCGCGAAGCGGCGCTCGTCACCGCCGTCCACAGCGCCCGCGTCGTCGAGCGTGATGCTGCGCTCGCCGACCAAACCGTCCACGCGAACGTCGGCGGGCGAAAGGCCGTTGAGCGTCAGCGCGACCTCGAACGGCTGATCGCTGATGCGGCGGATCGCCACGCCGGGCCAGCGTTCGCGCACGAGCGCCTTCCATCGAGCCAGCGATCGCGCGGGCTGGAAACCGTCCTGTGCCAGCTGCCTGCCGTGGACCGAAGCCGGCCGGTAGAAGCCGGTCACGTACTGCTCGACCATGCGCGCCGCGGAAAAGCGCGGCAGCAGCGTCTTCATCGAGCGCTTCGCTTTTTCAAGCCAGCCTCGCGAGAAACCGGACGCCGTACGCTCGTAGTACAGCGGCACGACTTCTTTTTCCAGGATGTCGTAGAGCTGAGCCGCCTCCGCGCGATCGCGCCGCGCGGAATCGCCGATGGGCGCAACGGGTTTGATCGCCCAGCCGTTTGAGCCGTCGAAGCCCTCACCCCACCAACCGTCGAGCACGCTGACATTGATGCCGGCGTTCATGCCCGCCTTTTGGCCCGAGGTGCCGCTGGCTTCGAACGGATACTCGGGCGTGTTGAGCCATGCATCCGCGCCGCGCACCATGCTGCGCGCCAGCGCCATGTCATAGCCTTCGACGAGGAGCACCTTGCCTTCGAACTGCGGACTTTGAGACCATCGCCAAATCGACTGTATCAGCGCTTGCGCCGGCAGATCGGCTGGATGCGCCTTGCCGGCGAAGACGAACACCACCGGACGATCCGCCGCGTTGCACAACGCGGCGGCTCGCGCCGGGTCCTCGAACAGAAGTCCGGCGCGCTTGTACGTGGCGAAGCGTCGCGCGAAGCCGATGAGCAGAACATTGGGATCGCCCGGATCCAGATGACGCAGCGCGCGTTCGAGACGACCCGCGTCCATGCCGTTGCGCGTGTACTGCTGCGTCAAGCGCCGGCGCAGGTCGGCGAGCAAGCGCGCTTTGATCCATTGCCGGGTGTTCCAGAAAAGCTCGTCGGGAATGCGCTCGATGCGGTCCCAGAAGTCGACGGCCGTGAGTTGGCCGCGCCACTCGCTCCCGAACTGAGCGTCGAAGAGCGTCGCCCACTCCGGGGCCAAGAAAGTTCCGACGTGCACGCCGTTGGTCACGTACGAAACGGGGTTTTCCAGCGGCGGCACCTGTGGCCACAACGACCGGCACAGCTGCGCCGACACGTCGCGGTGGATGCGGCTCACGCCATTTTGAAAACGCGAGCCCCGGATGGCAAGCGCGGTCTGATTGAAGCCGTCGCCCTGATCCGGCTTGAGCCCGAGCGCGTGCAGGTCTGCCGCCGCCAAGCCCAGCGCGCCGCAGAAGTGGCTGAGGTAACGCTCGATGAGCGCGGGCGGAAAGACGTCATGGCCGGCCGGCACCGCCGTGTGCGTGGTGAAGACGCATGACGCAGCGCACGCCTCGAGCGCGCTCGGAAAATCCAGACCGCCGGCGACCAACTCGCGACAGCGCTCGAGCGTGGAAAACGCCGCGTGGCCTTCATTGATATGCCAGGCGGTGGGATGCAAGTCCGCGGCGCGCAGCGCGCGTACGCCGCCGACGCCGAGCACCAGCTCCTGCTTGATGCGCATCTCGACGTCGCCGCCGTAGAGTTGATAGGTGATGCGCCGGTCGTGCTCCGAGTTTTCTGCGACGTCGGTATCCAGCAGCAGCACGCGAACGCGCTCCGCGCGGGCGTTCCAGACCCGCGCAGACACCAGGCGCTCCGCGATCGGCACGACCACGCGCAGTTCTCGGCCACCCGGGTCCAGCGCGGGCGAGACCGGCAGCTCGGTGAAATCCGAGGGCATATAGGCGGCGTGCTGCGCGCCGTCCGCGTCGATGGTCTGCGTGAAGTAGCCCTGGTGGTACAGCAGCCCGACCGCCACCAAGGGCAGGCCGAGATCGCTGGCCGCCTTGCAGTGGTCGCCGGCCAAAATGCCGAGACCACCTGAATAGATGGGGAAGCCTTTGTGCAAACCGAACTCGGCGGAGAAATACGCGACGAGATCGTGATAAGACATGCCGAACTGAGTCGCGAGCATTACGCGTCGAGGTACGCGGTCGTCGCGCCCATTCCATCTAAGGAGGACCTGCAATTGAAACGCGATCGAGTGTCGAGCGGCTCGCCGTGGGAATCGGTGGTCGGCTATTCGCGCGCGGTGCGCGCCGGCGCGCACGTCTTCGTCGCGGGCACGACGGCCAGCGACGAGAACGGCGACGTCGTGGGCGGCGCCGACGCCCGCGCACAAGCTTCACACGCGCTCGAGAAGATCCGCCGGGCGCTCGAGGCTGCAGGCGCGAGCATGAACGACGTGGTGCGCACCCGCATGTTCGTGACGGACATCTCACAATGGCGGCGCATCGGGGAAGCGCATGCCGAGTACTTCCGCGATGTCCGGCCCGCATCCACGATGGTCGAGGTGCGTCAGCTTCTGGATCCGGCGATGCTGGTGGAGATCGAGGTCGACGCCGTCGTCGGCGCTGAATGACTGTCCCCGGCGCGCATGGAATGGGGCGGCAATGCGGACGCTCACCGTATGGCTGTCTGCGCTTGCCATCGTATTCGGTTTCATAGCGGCATACGTCGATCTGAACACCGCTGAGGTGCAGGTCACCGTGTCGTTGTTGCTCGTCTTCGGCTTCATCCTGGGCTTCGCGCAGCCGAACAGGGCATGGCGCTGGGCCGCCATTCTCGGCGTTTGGGTGCCCATCGCGCAGATCACGTCGCGGCTCATGGATGGGACCAGGCCGCTGACCCCCGACTACCTTTTGTCGCCGCTGCTGGCGTTCGTGCCGGCGTTCGTCGGGACGTACCTAGGCGTTTTCATGCGCTTGGCGGCGCGCCGTCCAGCGGTCGTGAAAGACTAGTGAAAGCATGTGGTATGCCAGACTTTAGTCTGGCCGTAGTAGGTGGTATCCTCTGCGCGGTATTGTCGCTTCCCGCGATCGCGAACGCTGACGGCGACCACCGCGTTCTCTTCGCCGCCGGCCGCGCGCATCGTCACGTCGCGCGCCCCCACGTCTACGATCTCGTCAACGTGAAAATCCTTGCGACGCTCGACGAAGCGAATCGCTCCGTCGACGGCGACGTCACGAATACGATTCGCATGGTGCAGGCGGGCGGGCGCTCCATCGACCTCGACGCATCCGGCTTGCGATTCACACGCGTTGCGCTCGCAGGCGGCTCGTCGCTGCGCTACGAGACGCACGCCGACTACGTGCGCGTTTACCTGCCGCAGGCTGCCGTCTCGGGTCAGACCTACGCGATCGAAACGCGCTATCAAGCGCGGCCGATCAAAGGTCTGTACTTCGAAGGCCCCGACAAGTTCTACCCCAGACTGCCGCGCGAGGTCTGGTCGCAAGGCGAGCCCGAGGACAACCACTATTGGTTCCCCACCTACGATAACCCCGACCGCAAGGCCCCAAGCGAAACGGTCATCACCGTCCCCGAGGGTCAGGTGGTCATCAGCAACGGTTCGCTGGCCAAGGTGACGCACGATCGCGCTCGCAGGACCGCCACCTTCGATTGGGTCGAGAGCGTGCCGCACTCGACCTATCTCATCTCGATCATCGCGGGCGCGTTCGCCCAGGCCTCCAGCCACGCCGGCCCGATCCCGGTGACGTATGACGCGCCGGCGGACGCCATCGCCGAGGCGGCGTTCACGTTCCGCGCGACTCCGGATATGATCAAGTTCTTCTCCGACTTCAACGGCGTGCCGTATCCCTACGAGAAGTTCGCGCAAACCGTCGTCACCAATTTCCTGTACGGCGGGATGGAAAACGTCTCAGCGGTGACGCTCACCAGTCGCTCCCTGCACGACCGGCGCAGCGAGCTCGACGCCGACGGCGAAGGCCTGCTGGCGCACGAGCTTGCGCACCAGTGGTGGGGCGATCTCGTGACCGGCGCGGATTGGGGCCAGTTCTGGCTGAATGAAGGCTACGCGGAGTATTATACGATGCTGTACGCCGAACATGCGCACGGCATCGATGGATTCGACATCGAGCGGCGAAACACGCAGGCGGAATACTTCAGCAACGATGCGACCTACCGCAGGCCGGTCGTGACGCAGATGTACGGCGATCCGTTCGATATGGCAGACGACACGACGTACGGTAAAGGCGCGCTGGTGCTGCATATGCTGCGCACGGTGGTCGGCACCGACAGCTACCAGAAGGCGCAGACGGCGTTCCTCACGCAGTACCGCGAAAAGTCCGTCGACACCGCGCAATGGCAAGCCGCGATGGAGCAAGCCTCGGGTAAAGACCTCGGTTGGTTCACGATCGAGTGGCTGTACAAGGCGGGCTTCCCCGAATACAGCGTCTCGTACAGATATGATGCGACCACGAACACCATCAGAGTGGCGGTCGATCAGACGCAAAAAACCGCATGGAACACGCCTGCCGTGTTCGTCATGCCGATCACGATCGCGCTGCTCGACGGCGACGGAACGCCGCACCCGACGCTGATCCAAAACGACAAGCGCCGTCAGGTGTTCACGATCGCCGCGCCGGCCAAACCGGTGGCGCTGCTCTTCGACCCGGGCCACACCATCGTTTCGAAGGTGCGCTTCCCGCGCAGCGACGACGAGCTGGCCTTCATCGCGCGCAAGGCGCCATCGGTGTTCGATCGCCTCGATGCGTTCGACGCGCTGATCGCGCCGGCGAAACCGGATGTCCAGCGGTTCGCTGCGGCCGAGACGTTCCTGGCGCACGATCCGGTGGCCGACGCCCGCGCCTACGCGGCGGCGGGCTTTGCGAAATTCGCGCCGGATCCGCGGGCCGCCTCGGCGCTGCGTCAAGCGATGGGCGATCCGAGCGCCCACGTGCGAGCGGCGGCGGCGAAGTCGCTGGCTCTCTTCGGCAGCGACATCTCGTCGGTCGCGGCGTTGAATCTGCACGCCACGTACGATCCGTCCTACGCCGTCATCGCGAACTCGGTCGAGTCGCTCGCAGCCTCGAAGGCTGCGGGTGCGGACGCCGTGCTGGCCAAGGCGCTGCAGCAACCATCCGACAAGGGAGTGATCGCCTCGGCGGCGCTGCGAGGTTACGCAAAGCTCAAGGGTGCGGACGTCATCCCGCTCGAGGAACAGTATGCGCGTTACGGGGCTCCACTGGACACGCGAAATGCCGCGATCGACGCGCTTGGGGAGATCGGCAAGGGCAACGCGCAGGTGACGCAATTCCTCGGCGGCCTGCTCGGCGACCCTAACGCGCGCACGAATAGGGCGATCGTGAGCGCTCTTACCGGCCTGGGGGATCGCGCGGCCATCCCGTACCTTCAGCGCTATGCGCAGAGCGCGAAAACCTCGTTCCAACACCGCGCTGCGCTCGAAGCCATCGCGGTGATCGAGGGCAAGGCGCCGCGCGCGCCGAGGAATCCATGAGCGACCAGGGTCCTCGCGAAAACCGCTTCAAGTTCGCGCGTCCGATCAAGGTGGCGTTCCGCGACATCGACGGCATGCGCCACGTGAACCATGCCGTGTACTTGACCTACTGCGAGACCGCGCGCAACGAGTACTGGATGAAGGTGTGCGAGCTGCAAGATGTGTCGGAGTTCGATTTCGTCCTCGCCGAAGTGACCGCGCGCTACCACGCGCCGGCCAAACTCGGCGACGAACTGCTCGTGGGCGTGCGGATCACCGAGTTGCGCCGCTCGTCGTTCCTGTGCGAGGCCGAGATCAGCAACGTCGTGACCGGCCAGCTGGTATGCGAGGTGAACTCCGTGCAGGTGATGTACGACTACGCCACCGGCAAGTCGGTCGCTATCTCGGATAAACGCCGGCACCAAATCGAGGCATTCGAGGGCAAATCGCTCACCAGCGCCCCGAAGAAACTCGTGCGGACCAGGTCCAAAGGAGCGTAATCGAACGTAGCGACCCGAGCGCTAGCTCGGATGTAGTGCCGGGGCTTTAGCCCCGGAAGGCCTAGGATGCCGCCGAGTACTTGGTAAACACTGGCCCCGTGGAGCACCGTGCGGACAAGCGGTAAGCGGCTCGGTATAATCGCTATTGCGATCGTCTTCGGGGCGGCGCTCCTGTTCATCTGGCTGGTCCAATGGCAGATCGAACCTTCATTCAATCGCGCAGAACGCATCCAGGCGGCCCGCTCCAGCATTCTAGCCCTTGAGGCAAACCTGCTCGACCAGGACGCCAGCGTGCGCGGCTTCTCCGTCTGGCACGACCAGCGCGACCTGCGCTCGTACTTGACGGATCGCAACACGTTTGACGGAACCATGCGCAAGGCCGGACTTGAAGTCGCCGCCCTGCCCTCCTCTTCGGCAGCCACGTTCAACCGGTTCTACCGCGGCTATCATCGCTGGCTGAGCGGCGTCGCCCGGCCGTCGATCGAGACCAAACCGGCGACGGCGGAGCTCGTCGCGATCCGCTCGCGCGGGGCGCGTTTGATGCGCGGCATGCGCGCGGACCTGTCCGCCATGCTGAGCATGGCGGACGACGCGGCCACGGCGGAACTCAAGCGCGGCGAGGAACTCGCCGGTGCGGCGGCAGCGACCGCGGTGCTGGCCGTCCTTGCTTTCATGATCATCGCGCTGCTCTCGGAAGGCCGCCGCGAGATATTGGAGTCGGAGGGCATGCACTTCGTCGAGGCCGTGGACGACCTCGTGGCGGTGGTCAACTATCAAGGCTACTTCTTATGGACGAATCTGGCGTGGCAGCGCGTGCTTGGTCACATGCCCAAAGATATGAAATCGCGGCCGTTCACCGATTTCGTGTACCCGACGGATCGTGCCCCGACCGCCTACCAAATGCTGCGCCTCAGCCGCAACGAGCGCGTGCGCGGCTTCCGCAACCGCTACCGCGCCAAAGACGGCTCCTATCATTGGCTGGTCTGGAACGCCGTGCCCGATCCGAGCCGGCGCCTGATCTACGTCGCCGCGCGCGACGAGACGGATCACGTGCGCACCGAGACGCAGCTCGCGCAGCTGTCCAACAACGATCACCTCACCGGCTTGCCGAACCGGCGGCATTTCATCCAGGAGCTGAACCGGTCGATCAATATCGCGCAACGCCACCAGCTTTCGTTCGCGGTCTTGTATTTCGATCTCGACGGGTTGAAGGAGATCAACGATAGGAAGGGCCATGCGGCCGGCGACGACGCGCTGCGCGGAGTCGTCACGAGCATCGCCGGGCGATTGCGCGAAAGCGACCTCTTCGCGCGAGTCGGTGGAGACGAGTTCGCCATCCTCACGCCGCCGATCACGCTGCCGCGAGACATCGAATCGATGGCGGAGAAAATCGTGGAAGCGGCGCGCGACAAGATCAAGGTCGGCGACGAGACGCGATCGGTCGGGATCAGCATGGGCGTCGCGGGTTTTCCGAAAGACGGGACCACCGCGAATGAGTTGATCGCCTCCGCCGATAGCGCGATGTACTCCGCGAAGCGCTCGGGCGGCAACAACTACGCACGCTACGGAGAGTACCTGCGCGAATCTCCCCCCGGCGCCTGAGTTACACGCGCAAATTGACGCCCTTTTTGGTCATCCAATAAGCGACGCTAAACGCGATGACCGCGAGCACGCTGACGACGACGGCGTCGATGCCGGGACTGATGTCGGCAACCCCGGTGTATGAGTAGCGCAAGCCGTCCACCATATAAAGCATAGGATTGAAGAGCGAGATCTGCTGCAGGAGGGGCGGCAGCAGATGGATGCTCGAGAACACGCCGCCGACGTAGGTGAGCGGCGTGATGATGAACGTCGTCACGATGGCGAGGTTGTCGAACGTCTTCGCGATCAAACCGCCGATCATGCCGATCGACGAGAACAAAAGCGCGGTCACGAACATGAAGAAGCTGAAGACCGGGATGTTGCTCGGCCCGGCATGCACGACGATGAGGCCGATGCCCATGACCAGGCATCCGATGACGACCCCGCGCAGCAGGCTGCCGGTGAGAAAACCGATGAGCATCTCGAAATAAGAAAGCGGCGCGATGAGCACTTCCTGGATCGACATCATGAAGCGCTGCTGGAACAACGAGGATGACGATTCGTCATAACTCGAGGAGATGACGTTCATCATGACGAGTCCGGGCAGCAGGAACTCCAGGTACGGCACGCCGTTGAGCGTCTTGATGCGCGCGCTCAAACCGACCCCGAAGATGAACAAGAAGAGCAGCGTCGTGATGATCGGCGGCCACACGACCTGATTGATCGTCATCGCCGTGCGCTTGAATTCCCGGCGCACGAGCGTGCTGAGCCCGATGTAGTTAGGCACGCGCGCGCCGCCCGACGAGATCGAGGAAGATGTCTTGCAGCGAACTCGTGCCGTGCTTGGCCATGAGCGCGGCCTTGTCCTCAAGCGCCACGAGCTTGCCATAGTTGACGATGCCGATGCGATTGCACAGCTGCTCGACCTCTTCGAGATAGTGCGAGGTCATGAGCACGGTCATGCCGCCGGCGTTGATGCCGCGCAAGAACTCCCATAGCTCCAAGCGCAGCTCGACGTCCATGCCGGCGGTGGGCTCGTCGAGGATGAGCAGGCGCGGTTGGTGGATGAGCGCGCGGGCCAGCGACAAGCGCCGCTTCATGCCGCCGGACAACTGCATAAACAAACTCCGACGTTTGTCGGTCAGCTCGAATTGATCGAGCAGCTCCTTGGCCCGCGCGCGCGCCTGCGCGCGCGGGATGCCGTAATAGCCGGCCTGAAACTCAAGGATCTCCTCGGCCGTCAGGTAGCGATCGAAGTTGAACTCCTGCGGCGACAACCCGACGTACGAGCGCGCGCGCCGATATTCCGACACCGCGTCCGCCCCGAAGATCTTGATGTTGCCCGATTGATACGTGGCGAGGCCGACGATCGCGTTGATGGTCGTCGTCTTGCCGGCGCCGTTGGGACCGAGGAAACCGAAAAACTCGCCGGGCGCGACGTCGAACGAGAGATCGTCCACGGCCAGCACCTCACCGTAGCGCTTGGTGAGATGGCGAATGGAAACGGCGCCGTCAAGGGCGCCGTTCGGCGTCGCGGACGCGGGCGGCGCGCCGCTCAATAATAGAACCCCATTTGAAGTTTGACGTCGTCGCTGGCCATCGTGCGCGGATCCCACGGCGGCGAGAACGTCAGGTCGACGCTGCACGACTTCACGCCGGGCATCGCCATCACCGCGGTATGCACCGCGTTCACGAACATCGGTCCGACCGGACACGCGGGCGTGGTCAGCGTCATGAGCACTTTGACGTCGCTGCCTTCGACGGTCACGCCGTACAGCAGCCCGAGGCTGACCATGTCGAGGCCGATCTCGGGATCGACGACATTTTTGAGCTCTTCGCGCACGCGCTCTTCGGTGACCGGCGTTTCAGCGGCTTCGGTCGCTGGCCCGGTGGTCGTGGGAGAAGTCGTTTCGTCATTCATGGCCTTGCTTGTTTAGGGGCGGAGAAAATGGAGTCCTGCGCGAAGCGGCGCACGATGACGCCCACACACACGCTCACGCTCGGTCACTCGCCGGATTCGGACGACGCATTCATGTTTTTCGGTCTGGCGTCGGGCGCCGTGAAAAGCGCTTTGAAGTACGAGTACATCCTCGAAGACATCCAGACTCTCAACGAGTGGGCCAAAGAGAGCAAGCTCGACACCACCGCGATCTCCGTGCACGCGTACGCGTACGTGGCCGACAAATATGCGATCCTCAACCACGGCGCGTCCATGGGGGAGAAAGATTACGGCCCGATGGTCGTGGCGCGCGAACCGGCAAAGGTCGAGGAGCTGCGCGGCGCGGCGATCGCAGTACCGGGCCTCATGACCAGCGCGTACCTCGCGCTGCATCTGTGCATCAAGGAGTTCATCCCGGTGGTCATGCCGTTCGACAAGATCATGGAAGCCGTGGCGGACGGCAGCGTGAAATACGGCTTGCTCATCCACGAGGGCCAGCTCACGCATGCGAAGCTCGGCCTGCATTCGATCGTCAATCTCGGTTCGTGGTGGCATGACGAAACCGGCCTGCCGCTGCCGCTCGGCGTCAACGCGATCAAGCGCTCCTTGCCCGAGGATGTCCAGCGCCAGGCTTCGCAAGATCTCAAGGCCAGCATCGAGTACGGACTGGCGCACCGACCCGAAGCATTGGAGTGGGCGCTGCGCTACGCGCGCGGCATGGAGAAGGAGACCGCCGACGCCTTTGTGGGCATGTACGTCAACCGGCGCACCATCGATCTCGGCGAGGATGCGCGGACGAGCATCCGGCTCTTCCTCGAACGCGGCGCCGAACGGGGCATCGTCCCCGCGGTGGAAAAAATCGACTTCGTCGACTGAAATATCCTCGACTAAATGTAGTGCCGGGGCTTTAGCCCCGGATGTGGTATGCCGGACTTTAGTCCGGCTTTTATCTGGGAGCTGCCGCAGGCCGATAGTAGAGCATGCGCTCGGCCCATGGGCGCACGCGCGCTTCGAGCGCGCGCTGGTCCGCTTGCGCCATCGGCTTGAAAGCACGCGCGGCCGCCGCGTTTTCGCGCACCTGCAATACATCGTCGCAGCCGATGATCGCCAGCGACACCGCTTGGCTCAAGGCGTAGTCGAACAGTTGCTGCACGCTGGGCGGCTCCTGCGTCTGCAGAAGAAGACCTCTGCACAGCACCTTCATCGCGATCACGCCCATGCCGCGCGCGTTCGCCTCGGGCACGACCGCGTCGGCAAACGCCTCGGCCGCCGGCTCGCACGGATTGATCGGCAGCAAAACCGTGTCGAAATCGAACTGCTTGATCGCGGCGAGCAGCACCTCGACGTCGTGATGCCCCGTCACGCCGATGAAGCGCGTCTTGCCTTCGCGCTTGGCCTGCTCGAACGCGGCATAGGTGCCCTCGGGATCGCCCATCATCTCGATCTCATCCCACGTGCGCACGTCGTGCAGCTGCCAGAGGTCGAGATGATCCGTGCGCATGTTGCGCAGCGTTTCATCGAGCATCGCAAGCGCTCCGCGCTTGCTGCGTTCGTGCGCTTTCGAGGTCAGAAAGATCCGCTCGCGGCGGGGGCCTAACGCCGCGCCGTAATACTGCTCGCTGCCCGCGTACGCACGCGCGCTGTCGCAATACGTGACGCCCGCCTCCAGCGCCGCGTCGATCATCGCCCTCGCTTGAGCATCGTAACCAAAGGTGCGCAAAACGCCCTCGCCGCCGAGGCCGAAAATGCTGACCCGCTGCCCGGTCTTGCCCAGGAGTCGAGATGGCAGTTCCGTACTGTTCATGGCGGGCGGGTTCGCGTTCGCACAACGGGGCGCCTAGCATGGGAGGCACGAGAGGCTTTGGTCACCGCGATCGTCCTCATGAACATCGAGCGAGGCAAAGTGCCTGCGGTCTCGTCGTCGCTGCTCGAAATACCGGCGGTGACCGAGGTCTACAGCGTGGCCGGCGCCTACGATCTGGTCGCCATCATCCGCGTCAAACACCACGACCAGCTCAATGACTTGGTCACGGAGCGCTTGTCCGCTGTCGAGGGCATACGAGCGACCATGACGCTGGTCGCTTTCCGCTGTTTTAGTCGCAAAGACGTCCAAGCCATGTGGGATATCGGACTCGATTGACCTTTAACGTAGCAACGGACCCTCAGGTCCGTTCCGCCGGCAGGGGCTCGAAACGACCAGGCGCAAACTTTCGTTAGATTAATGATGAACAAGAAGTCGGGGGCAGTGGTCAACGCTGCGGGGCGCCTCAGCGCGGCCCTGGTATTGGCGTTTGTCCTGACGGGAAGCACTGCGCAGGCGGCCTATTTCGATGCCGCATACAGCATCTCTGAGGAAGCGCTAGTCGCCGAGACCAGCTTCACGATGAGCGGCGTCGTGATGGCCGTGCACTACAGTCAGAACACGATCGAGCTGCAGACCGGCGGCGCGAGGGTTACGATTCACGTCACCCCCACCACATCGATCGCGCGCAAAGGCGAAACCGGCTCCATCGCCGACATCCGTCAGAACCAGAAGCTGACGATCACCGGCGTGATGCGCAACGGCGAGCGTATCGCCGTCTCCATCGCCATCAACTAGCCCTCACAGACAACCCCTCTACGTAGCAACGGACCTTTAGGTCCGTTTTTTATGTCCGTTCCTGCCGCGAAAGTCGCTTGTTCCAGGCTCGTTTCCCAGGACTGTGCTCGCTCGCTCGGCAAAGTCTCAACTGCTATGTCCGACGTCTATCTCGTCTCCGCTGCCCGCACGCCCATCGGCAAGTTCGGCGGCGCGCTCAAAGACTTCTCACCCGCCGACCTCTGCGCGCACGCCATGAAAGCCGCTCTCGAGCGGGCTGCCGTGCCGGGCGGCGACCTGGATCTTTTCGTCTTCGGCAATGTGCTGCGCGGCGGTCACGGGCAACTGCTGCCGCGCCAGGCCGCCATCAAGGCCGGCATCCCGGAGTCCATCGACGGCTATGCAATCGACATGGTCTGCGCATCGGGCATGATGAGCGTCATGAACGCGCACAACATGATCCGCGTCGGCGACGCCGACCTCGTGCTCGCCGGCGGATTCGAATCGATGTCGCAGGCCGGCTTCGGCATTTCGCATCGCGCGCGCTGGGGCTACAAGATGCTGCTCGGCGCGCCTGAAGAGATCAAGGATCTGATGGTCGTCGACGGGCTTACCGATCCCATCACCGGCGAGGGCATGGGCGAACAGACGGAGCGCCTCGCGCGCGAATACGAAGTCGAGCGCAGCGAGCTCGACGAGATCGCGCTGATGTCGCAGCAACGCGCTCGAGCAGCGACCGAGACGGGAACGTTCGCGCGTGAGATCGCGCCGATCAAACTCAACGGCAAGAAAGCCCCAACCGTCTTCGAGCACGACGAAGGCATCCGCGGCGATACGACGCGCGAGTCGCTGGCCGCGCTTCGCCCTGCATTTCGAAAAGACGGCGTCTTGACCGCGGGCAACGCGAGCCAGCTATCGGACGGCGCGGCGGCGCTGTTGCTGGCGAGCGGGGAAGCCGCTTCGAAACGGGGCCTGAAACCGCGCGCCCGCATCCTCGGCGGGGCGTGGGCGGCAGGCGAGACCTGGCGCTTCCCCGAGGCGCCGATCCCGGCGGTCAAAAAACTGCTCGCCAAGCTTGGCATGAGCATCGCGGATTTTGATCTGTTCGAGAACAACGAAGCGTTTGCGCTCAACAACGCGCTCTTCCACCAGCTCCTCGATGTGCCGTACGAAAAACTCAACGTGCATGGCGGCGCGATCGCGCTCGGCCACCCGATCGGCGCGAGCGGCGCGCGCCTCGTCGTCACCCTGCTCAATGCGCTGGAAACCCACGGCGGCCGTCGCGGGCTCGCCGCCATCTGCCACGGAACCGGCGGCGCCACGGCGCTGGCGATCGAACTCGTCGCGAAATAAGAGGAGGATCATTTGACGCTTGCTCCCGGAGTCACCGCGTCGGTGACCAAGACCTTCACCGAAGCAGACCTGAAGACGTTCGCCGGCGTGTCGGGTGACGACAATCCGATGCACCTCAGCGCCGAGTTCGCCAAAGGGACTCGCTTCGGCAAACAGATCGTCCACGGCATCCTCACCGCCAGCCTCATCTCGGCGGTGCTGGGAACCAAGCTGCCGGGACCCGGAGCCATTTATCTTTCGCAGTCGCTGATGTTCCTGAAGCCCGTGTTCATCGGCGACACGATCACCGCATCGGCCACGGTGACCTCGATCCACGAAAGCAAGCCGATCATCACCCTGCACACCCGCTGCGTCAATCAGCATGGGGAGGCGGTCCTGGACGGGGAAGCGGTCATGCTGCTCGATGAGGCGAATGCGTTGCGCAAGCAGATCGCATAACAGACTCTCTCGATGTAGCGTTCCGAGCGAAGCTCGGACTAGGAAGGCAAATGATCACGCTGGGCCTTGAAGGCAAAGTGATCTTTGTGACGGGCGGCAGCCGCGGCATCGGTGCTGCGCTTGTGGGCCTGCTCGAAGACATGGGCTGCAAGGTCGCGTACACCTACCAGACGGCGCCGGGGCAGCGCGGCGCGCTGGCCATAAAAGCCGACATCGCCAGCGCGGACGAGATGCAAAAAGCCGTGGATCGCGTCGAGAACGAACTCGGCCCGATCTGGGGCGCGGTGTCCAACGCGGGCATCACGCGCGACAACTCGTTCTTGAACATCACACCCGAGGATTGGACGAAAGTCATCCACACCAATCTCACCGGCGCGTACAACCTGACCCACCCGCTCGTTGGCAAGCTCTACGAACGCAAAGGCGGCTCGATCGTGTTCATCAGCTCGATCGTCGGCGAGCGCGGCAACATGGGGCAAGCGAATTACGCAGCGTCGAAAGCCGGACTGGTCGGCTTCGCCAAAACGCTTGCGCGCGAGGGAGCCCGGAACAACGTGCGGGTGAACGTCATCACGCCGGGATTCATCGACACCGATATGCTCAAGCCCGTGCCGGACAAAGTGAAGGAGAAGATCTTGATGGAGATCCCGTTCCGGCGTTTCGGCAAGCCGGACGAGATCGGCTGGGGATGCGCGATACTGCTCTCGCCCGTGGCATCGAGCTACATAACGGGAGCGGTCTTGCGCATCAACGGCGGCCACCACATGTAAATAGTCAGGAGACGAATCGTCATGGATTACACCAAGCAAGCAGAAGACATGATCAAGATGTGGACCGACGCCCAAAAGCGGGCGTGGGATACGATGCTCTCCGCTTCCAAAGGCCTGGGCGGCTCGCAGGCCGGCGAGATGTGGGAGAAGAGCATGCAAGCGCTGGAAGAATCGATCAAGAAGGCGCTCGAGATGCAGGCGCAGTGGACCAAGATGTGGGCCGAGCAGCTGAGCTCCGCAAACGCGCCGGAAGGCTTGCGCGAGTGGGCGGGCCAGGCGCGCGACATGATGAAGACCCTCGCCGACACCCAAGCTCGCCTTTGGTCGGAATGGATCCGCGTCGTGAGCAGGCTGAACACGGCGAAAACCGGCGGCGCGTGGGAAAGCGACGTCGAATCGTTCATGCGCAAGTGGCAAGAGGTGGCGGACAAAGCGCTCGAGGCTCAGCGCGACTGGGCGAAGCGCTGGACCGAAACGCTGAGTCAGAAAAAGAAATCCTCCGAAAAAAGCGCGAAATCGTAACAAGTGAGCTGGATCGAAGACTCGCAGGCCCTCGCCGACGCGTGGGTGCAAGCGCAAAAGGAGATACTGCAGAGCTGGGTTGACATGCCGACGGCCACTCGCGCGGCATCGCCTTCGACCAACGGCGCGTTCGAGCAATGGCGCGATCTCGCCGCCAAAAGCGTCGAGCAGTTGACCGCCGGCAGCGCTCCGTTCGTGCAAGAAGTCGCCAAGCGCGCGCTAGCAGGACAGGAAGCGATGACCCGGCTGGCCGCGCTCTTCGCCGACACCTGGAAAGATGTCGCGCCGCGCGTCGAAGCGGGCGAGGATTGGAGCGCGGCGCTCGCGCGTCACGCAGAGCAAGCGCGCAAGCAGTTCATGCAGTCTCCCGAGCAGTTCGCGCACGCCGGCACCGACGCCGCCGAGCTGTGGCGACTGTACCTCGAACAATTCGGACATTTCAGCAAACCGTGGATGGATTCGTTCACCCAATCACAACGCTCGCTCAAGGACGTCGCGAAGGGGGACAGCTCAGCCGCTGCATCGGAGATGAGCGGCCTTTTTTGGAGCGCGTACGAGCGCACGTTGGGCAAGCTCATCGACATGCCGTCGCTCGGGCTGTCGCGCGAATCCCACGACAAACAAGTGCGCGCGTTCGACGCGTGGATGGCGCTGCGGCGCGCTACGCTCGACTATCAAAGCCTCATGGCGGACGCCTGGGTGCGCGCGTACGAACGCTTCGTGCGAACGCTCGTCGCCAAAGGGGAAAAACACGAGAGCGTCACGAGTCTGCGCGAGCTCTTCACGCTGTGGATCGACGAATTCGACGATGAGTTCATGCAGTTCTTCCGTTCGGAGCCGTACATCGCCGCACAGAGCAGGCTGGTCAAGGCGTCGATGACGCAGCGCATCCGCGAGCGCGAGGTGCTCGAAGCGTATATGAAGATGCGCGGCTTGCCGACGCCCACCGATATCGACGAAGCCAACCGCCGCATCTACGAGCTCGGCAAGATGGTCAAAGCGCTGCAGAAGAAACTCGAAGAACGCGAGGGCAGCTAGCCGTGCCGCCGCTGCCCATCGACATCACGCCCGACAGCGCTCTTCACGAACTCATCGAGTTCAACCGCAAGATCGTGCGCGGCATGGAGGTGCTCGGCGGGATCAAGGACGCTGACACCATCGTCGGCGCATCGCCGAAGCAGGAGATCTATCGCGAGGACGGCGTCACGCTCTACCGTTACACGCCGATCGCGAGCCAGCTGCATCCGGTGCCGCTGCTCGTTTCGTACGCGCTGGTCAACCGGCCGTACATGGTCGATCTCCAGCAGGATCGCTCGCTTGTGCACGGCTTGCTGACGCGCGGCATCGACGTGTATCTCATCGATTGGGGCTACCCCGGGCGCGCGGACCGCTGGCTGACGATTGACGACTACGTCAACGGCTACATCCACAACTGCGTCGACGCCGTGCTCAAGCGGCACAAGCTCGAGCAGATCAACGTGCTCGGCATCTGCCAGGGCGGCACGTTCAGCCTGTGCTATGCGGCGCTGCATCCGGAGCGCATCAAGAACTTCATCACGATGGTCACGCCGGTCGACTTCAACGTCCCCGCAGGACTGCTCAACACATGGGCGGGCTGCAACGGCGATGCGGACGCGCTCGACGCCGACCTGATGGTCCAGGCGTTGGGGAACATCCCCGGCGACTTCATGAATTTCGGCTTCTTGCTGCTGCGCCCGTTCGCGCTAGGACTCGGCAAGTACACCGACCTGGTCGACATCCTCGATGACCGTGAAAAGCTCGTCAATTTCTTGCGCATGGAACGCTGGATCTTCGACAGTCCGGATCAGGCCGGCGAGGCATGGCGTCAATTCATCAAGGATTTCTACCAGCACAACAAGCTGATCAAGGGCGAAGTGGAACTCGGCGGCGCGCGCGTGGACCTGCATCGCATAAGCATGCCGGTGCTCAACATCTACGGCGAAGAGGATACGCTTGTGCCTCCCGCATCGACCACCGCGCTGAAGGACTACGTCGGCTCGAGCGACTACACGGCCAAGTCGTTTCCCGTCGGGCACATCGGCATGTACGTGAGCGGAAAAGTGCAGCGCGACTTGCCTCCGCTCATCGCGGATTGGCTCAAAGCGCGCTAGCGCCGATGCTCGTCCTCGACGAAGCGCAGGTCACGCGCCTGCTCGACATGGACGACGCGATCGCGGCCGTGGACGGCGCGTTGCGCGCGCAATCCGCGGGCGAAACGAACTTTCCGCTGCGCCAGGCTTTAAAGGCGCCGGGCGGAATCCTCGGCGCGATGCCCGGCGTCATCACGGGGGCGCAGCCGGCGCTCGGCGCCAAACTCGTCACGTTCTTCCTCGGCAATGCAGCGCGGGGGATGCACACCCACAACGCGGTGATCGCGCTCTTCGACCCGAGCACGGGCGAACCGCTGGCGCTGATGGACGGCCGCTACATCACCGAAATCCGCACTGCAGCCACCTCGGCTGTCGCCACGCGAACGCTGGCAGCTTCAAGCGCAGGCGTGCTCGCTGTTCTTGGCACCGGCGTGCAAGCGCGTTCTCACATCGATGCGTTGTCGCGGGTGATGCGCATTGAAGAGCTGCGCGTATGGGGAAGGACCAAGGCAAAGGCAGACGCGCTCGCGAGCTGGGTGGCAGCCGCGCGGAAAATACCGGCGCGCGCCGCGGCTTCGGCGGATGAGGCATGTCGCGGCGCCACCGTGGTATGCACGACGACTGCCGCATCCGAAGTGCTCTTCGCCGCAGACGCGATAAGCATGGGGGCGCATGTCAACGCCGTGGGCGCCTCAACGCCGGCCATGCGCGAGCTGCCGGGCGCGCTGATGTCACGCGCGCGCATCTTCGTGGACTCGATCGAGGGGGCGATGCACGAGGCCGCCGACATCATCCAGGCGATCGCCGAGGGTGCATTGCCCGAGGAGCCGCGCCTCACGCTGCTCGCCGACGCGGTCGCGGGCAAGTCCCCGGGTCGCACTTCCCGCGAGGAGATCACGGTCTTCAAGTCGCTCGGCATCGCCATCGAAGACATCGCCTGCGCCGCCCTCGTCTACGACCGAGCCCTAAATGTAGTGCCCTAATGTAGTGCCGGGGCTTTAGCCCCGGATCTTACGTTCCCGTACCGCCGCCCAAATGTAAGACGTACTTGACCACAAGCCGATTGAGCTGATACGTCGTCGAAGGCGCGCCGTAATCCACGAACAGCTCGCTGCCGGTCGCGAACTTCCGATGGAACGCGGCCACGAAGTTGGTCGCCGACGGGGAGAGCAGCGTGCCGGAGATGCCGCGCACGCCGAGCGAGATATTCGAGTTGGGACCGAACGTCTCGCCGATGTTCACGCGACGCAGATACGTATGCCCGTTGCACGATGCGTCAAAGCAGCGCAAACGGTCCATCACGAAGTTGCCTGCAACGCTGTAACGCGTGCCCAACTGATAGCTGCTGCTGGCGCCCCACTCCTGGAAATAGAATGAGGAGAGGCCGGCGCGGCTTGGGAGGAAGCCCGCGCTCGGACCCCAGAGGTAATAGCCGTCCACCGACTTCGGCGTGCCATCCCGATAGTTGAGCGCCAAGTCCTGCGTGTGCGACGAGAACGTCTGACCGTTTGAGTACACCGGAAAGCCGATGTCGTATTGACGCTGCTCCGAGTCGAATAGCGCACCGTTCAAGTCGAGCAGATTCTTGAACACGAGATCGAAATAGCCGCCGTCCTGAGCGAAACGCGCAGCGCCGCTGCGATCGACGTAGCGCTCCGCGCTCACGCCGCCGTCGTAGCGCTTGATCGCCGAATTGGGGCTGCCTGAGCCTTGCCCGTTGATCGTCACTGCGGGTCCGCGGATGTCGTTGATCAGCGTGAATCCGTCGACCGGGCTGTAGTACGGCCCGACGTCGCGATACGCGAGATGCCCGTCGTAGTTGGCGCGGTTGACGCTTTCGATCGTGATGAAGTTGCGCGCTTGCGTCGAGTTTGGCACGTAGTCGCCGGACTCGCCGCCGTACTCGAACGCGGCCTCAGCCCCCGTCTTGAGGCTGGAGATGCGAAACCCGGCGGTGAGCACCGAGTCGCGGCACGACGGCAACTGCACCGAATTCAACACCGGGCACGGGATCACGCTCGAGCCGTCCCCCGTGTGATGCGCCATCACGCCGGCGACGAAATACCGGTCGGCGTGGTCCGCCGTGATGTGATTAATGCCGAAAGCCTGATCCGAGAAACCGGGGCCTTTCACGGCGAGCGCGCCCACGGCGTTCAGACCGACGGTCCCCTCCACTTTTTCACCGTGGCCAAATGACCCGAAGGAGGGAGTATAAAGGATCTCGTTGGCCGGGTAATTGATGCCCAAGTGGATCGTCGGCGTCAGGAAGTTCTGCCCCTGGGCGAAAAAGGGACGGTACTCCGTGAGCGCGCGTTGGAACTGCTGCGGCGTGATGACCTGCTGGTCGGACTCGACGTTGGAAAAATCCGGGTTCAGCGTGCCGACAAAGGCCAGCGAGCTGGTGAAAGGATAGGTCGCGTCCAGCCCGACATGGCGCGCGCTCGCCGGCCCTGCAGTGCCGTTGAGCTGCGGAAAACGATTGCGGTCGCTGCCGGAGCTCGAAAGGCCGTAGAACTCCGCGCGCGGTTTTGGCCGCGTCAGCGCGCCGGACAACTGCAGCCCGGACAAGGTGGGCCAATACGTCGAGTCCCCGATGTAACCCATCTGGCGTGAGTAGGCCCACGAGTAGTCTTCGCTGCTGGACGCGAGGTGGCGCTGAAAACTTATCCGCCACGACTGCTCCTTCGCCGACTGCGCGCGCAGATTCTTGAGCGGGATCACCATGACGGCGTTCCAACCGGTGCCCACGTTGCTCACCGCGACCTGCCACGGCGGCTGGTACTTGACGTTCTCGGTGGAGTGCTGGTAGCGCACGCCGCGCGGCGTCGCCTCGAAATCGTAGACTTGGGTGCCGTTGCCGCTCGTGTCGAAGCCGACCGCCACGTAATCGTCAAGTCCAAAGCCTAGGTTGTCGGTGCTCTGGGTGGCGACGACTTGCGTGCCGGCCTGTTCGCAATGAAACGCGACGTATAGATTCTGATCGTCGTACAAGAGATAAGCGACGGTGTCCATTTTCGGGGGCACCTTGGCCGTGAAATTGATGAAGTCGTTCGCGACCAAGCCGGTCTTCCAGGCCGGATCGGAGAGCGACGCGTCGAGCGGCATCGCGTGCGGGGCGCGCACGGCGGGGAATTTCTGATCTTTGCTTGCCGTCGCCCGGGCTAGGGATGGAGCAAGGGCGAAAATAACCAAAATTGCAACGCAGGCCGAGAGCCATCGCTTCTGATGCATGAAGAGGTTTCTCCGGTCGGTGCTGACGACAAAGCTATATACGCCGGACCACCGGAAAAGTTTCTTAGGCCTTTCAGCCGAAATTCAGGCCCCCGCGGCCGGCTCGCTTAGCCTGGCGGCGGGCCCACCACGATCTGGACGAAATCGCTCACGCGCACCCACTTGGCGTACGCGTCGCGGATCTGTGGCGCCGTGGTCGTCAGGTAGCGATTGGCGGCGCGCACCGGCTCGTCCAACGGCAGGTCGAGCACGGATCGGCCCAAGAGCCCCCGCGCGATCGTGCCTTCGCTCGATTCGCCCAACGGCAAGCGCCTGATCAGCGCGGCTTTCGCCCGCAGCAATTCGTCGGGCGTCACGAGCGAGGTCTGCATGTCGTGGAGGTTCTTCTCGATGAGCGCCCGCGCGGCAGACACTTTGCCCGGGTCGCAGCCGTATTCGACGTTCACCATGCTGCGCGTCTTGCCGATGTCGAAGGTCTGGCTGACGAAGTACACGAGGCCGGCCTTTTGGCGGACGTCTCGCGTCAAGCGCGACGCGTAACCGCCGCCGCCCAGCACATTGGCGCCGAGTTGCAGCGCATAGTAGTCCGCGTCGCCGCGCGTGACGCCGGTCGTTTCCGTGAGCGAGACCATGTCCTGCACGCGCCCCGTCGCCGGCACAAGCGCCGCCGAGGCTTTGTTGTCGGCCGCCGCCGGGTAGTCCGTCTGCGGCTTGGCGCCCGTCGCACTCCAAGCCCCGAACCATTTTTGAACCGAGGCTTGTGCTTGCTCGGGCGTGATGTCCCCCACGACGACGATGGTCGTGAGGTCCGGCCTGAACGTCTTGGCGTAATAGGCTTTGACGTCGTCGAGGCTCAGTGCGGACACGGACTGCGGCGTCGACCAGCGCTGCTGCGGATCGTCTGCGGGATACAGCGCTTTGACGAGCGCTTGCTGCGACTGATAGTCCGGGCTTTGCTGCTCGCCTGCGACAGTTCCGGCCGTTTGTTTTTGCACGATCGCGAAGGCTTGGTCGGGCATCGCCGGATGCAGCACGCCGTCGGCGATCAACTCCATACCCCGGTCGAAGCTTGGCGACAGCACGGTGAGAGAGAAGCTTGGTCCGGCGGACGCATCGGCGGCGATATCATCCAAGGCCTTGCGGTACGCGAGCCTGTCGCGCGTCGTCGTGCCGTATTCGAACATGCCGCCGAGCACTTGGTCCACGCCCTCCTTGCCGGGCGGCGCCTCGAGATCGGAATTGTTCTTGATCTCACCGAAGACGCTCACGGTCGGGCTCACGCTCTCGCGCTGCACGATCAAGCGCAAGCCGTTGGGGAGGATCGTCGACGTGGGATTAAGGGTCGACTTCGGCACCTGCACCGAGGCGAGCGCGCTTTGCGCCCATGCCGGAAGCGACACCTCCACCGGGTTCTTCGGCGCAAACGACTCGGCGCCGCCGAAACCGGCAGCCGTCGATGGTTTGCCCGCGGGCTTCGGATTCAGGATGCCGACGACCGCGCTGGATTTGTCGAAATACGCGCGCAGCACGCGGTTGACGTCGGCGACGCTGACGCGTTTGATCGCCTCGATGTCGTCGTCGGGAGAGTTATGGCCCTCAACCGCGACCGCATGAGCCCATGCGTTTGCCAAGCCCTCGATCGAGTTCTTCTGAAACTCGGCGTTGGCGACGGCACTGCGCTTGGCGGCATCCACGAGCTCGGCGGGCACGCCGTTCTTCTTATAGTTGTCAAGGATGCTTTCGAGCGTGCCGATCATAGTTTTTGTGTCGCTGCCGGGCACCAGCACCGCGTAGACGATGCCCGCTCCCGCTTTGGGATATTGCGCGAATGGAGCGAAACCGGCGGCGAGGGCCTTGCCCTGCGGTCCCAGCGCATAAAGATCGCCGCG
>Ga0209118_1000039_pt1 | contig 98825 bp, 83 predicted proteins | sample BlaSpr_A8_Ref_M1_FD_187988 | JGI IMG/M metagenome (GOLD analysis project Ga0209118, IMG submission 187988) | Forest soil microbial communities from Thunder Bay, Ontario, Canada - Black Spruce, Ontario site 2_A8_Ref_M1 (SPAdes) (version 2) | ecosystem: Environmental > Terrestrial > Soil > Boreal... | reverse complement strand
TCCGGATCTATGCTATTGGGGCCAATCTCAGCTCATCATGAAGCCTGAACCATATCACTGGGATGAAATGAAGATCGGTCCCGGCGCGCCGCCGATCAAGACGGACCAGGGATGGCTTTCCATCTATCACGGAGTTTTCAAAACTATGGATGGATCGGTCTATCGTTTGGGGGCTGCTCTCCATGACCTGCAGAACCCTGCAAAGGTCATCGGTGTGGGCGACTCGTGGATTTTGCAACCGGAGGATCCTTGGGAAATAACTGGATATGTCCACAACGTAGTCTTCACCTGTGGTGCCGTTCTGGAGTCCGATGGAACCGTGAAAATCTATTGGGGGGGAGCAGACACGGTCATGTGCGTGGGCGAAGCGAATGTCTCGGATCTGGTCGCACTATGCCTCCATCACGGCAGACCGGCAAAGTAAGCATGGCATTTCAAGAGCCCTTTAATACCACTGAATGGTATTTAGTCCCCAGGGCAGCGTTCGCCTTGATCGTTTCCGATTGAGCGCGTGAGTTGCGCAGCCCCAGGGGGTCGATCGGGAGAGTGCACATCGCGTGAGCAGGAAACCGCTGAACGTCTTAAGCGCGAGTCTGTTGAGTTTCCCGCGTCTTATTTCATCAAGCCGTAGACATCGAGTTCGGTCTGCGTCCCCACGTACACTTTCCCATTGGCAATTGTCGGGACCTGATACTTGGTTGCGGGCCCGGCTTGATCGCGCGTTCCAGCCTGCTTGCTGTTGTAAAGCTCGGTGGCAACGTTGGTGGCGTCGTAGGCGTGAAGTACTGCAGGGTGACTGCCCGGTTTCTTTGCCAAACCGTCCTGACGTTCAATGGCCCACACAATACCATTGGTGCCGCCGTTGGCGGAAATAGAAGGAGTGCTACCTACCGGAAAAATGTTTGGGCTCTGCGCCACCGACGAGCTGGACAGCATTCCACCCGAGAGTGTGTACATCCTCAGAGTGTCGCCTACTCCCTTGCCCGCATCCTCGAGCACGCCTGCGTAATAGACGTATGCGGCGGTTTGTCCCTTCCAATACGCGGGTGCGCTCCAGTATCCTGCCGTCGCGCCCGCAACGGTCTGCACCACGTTGTCGTGCTGATCGTGAAAGTGGCCCATCTTTTTACGATTCACCACATAGATAGGACTGGCATAGGTGCCTCCGAACAGGTCACAAGGCGTGCCTCCCTTGCCGGAGATGAGCACTTCGTCGGTAAATTGCGCGCTACCGTCGTGCGGCAGAACCATTGGGGCACCTGAACCCAGATCCAAGTCGGCTTGCAGCCGGCATGCCTGATCCATCGGCGTGAAATAATCGATGACGCTCAGCGTCCCGCGGTTCAGTTTCAACTTGAGCAGGCTGTCACCGTAATCGCCACCCCCGGTGTTTGCGTCAAAGGTTCCGTCGCCGCTGGCGGTATAAACATTTCCTCGCGAATCCGAGGCAATCCCTCCGCCGGACCCCCAAACTCCGCCATCGATGCCGTTCGGTGTCGTGTCGAACACCGCCAACTGCTTCAGCGTTTGTGCGTCATAGGCCATTATCCAACCGGGCAAAATAGGAGGTCCGTTGTGCGTGTATCCCGCCCACGCGACGTACACCACATTGTTCCCGCCTTGCGAACCCGGCAACAACAGCAACCCTGGCCGCTGACCAGCGTGCAGCGGGTCGAATGAAGTCCCATTTGCCGATGCCGCGATCTCCACCGGGCCGCCAAACTTTTCCGCGTGAGTCGCGATGTCGAGGGCGTGCAACCGCTGCACGTAGAGCACATTGCTCCCCTGGATTTCTTTGGTTCGCGCAATCACATACAGTGTCTTGCTCGAGGGATCGACGACTGGGGTTCCGGTGATGCCCACAATGGGATACACGTGACATGGCGTGTTAATGTCTTCGCAGGGCACCGCGGTAACGTTAGGCGGGGCAGTGAAGTTAACTTGCCAGAGTGGTTGAGATCCCGGCGTGTCCGCGTCAAGGGCATAGACGCTGTCGTTCTCTGTCGCCACGAACACCACGTTGTGAGTGCCCTTGTGAGGAATTTGCAAGCCTGGCCAATACAAGGGTTGCGCGTAAATCTGTCCATCCACGGTATACGAACCCAGCTTGCCAAAGCTCTTGGCGTTCACGTTGAGCGGGGTGAGAGTTGTCTCCCGCAAGTATTGACCGGTATGAGCGTTGTCATTGTGCCAGGTAGTGACCCTTCGGGAAGAAGCGGGCGGCCTAAGTTCACGTGCAACCATCCCCCACGAGCACAACAGAACCACCAAACCCGCAAAGCAGTAGAGACTGACCTTAAACTGCATCGAGATACTCCCGAACGACGATTGAGAAGGAAGCTTACCAGTGATAGTCAAGGCTCCGCAATCAACGTTTCTCGAGCCTGAACCCGCTTTCCAACGCTTGGTTGTAAGTCTGGTTGTATTGCGCGTTAAGATGCCGCCATCCCGATAGCTTGGCGGCGATCTTAGGGCAGTTCTCTCAGACTCTCGTCCGCAGCCTACTCCGCTTGGTGCCGATCAAGCCTGCAAGAAACATCTGTTTCTGGCGGATGGAAAAGCACTCAACTCGGTGTAGCTTCGGTTCTGAGTGTCTCGGAGAGTTGCCCAACGGTTTCCTGAGAGCGATAGACATATGAGCGAATACTCCATCTCAGAGGGAAGCTTTTCAGATGATTCAGATGGAGGCTTTTCAGGTGAAAATCGCCGCCATGGCGGTTGCGGGCAGCGCAAGGATTGCCATTCGGTTCCCGAAGGCGGCGCAGAAGTAACTTACCTCGTGCTGTCCGGAATCGCGGTATTTGCAGGAATTCTGATATCCGGTAAGCAGCGCCGCGGGACGCGTGTCCAGTCGAACTGACGTACCACCCCACTCCTGGCAGATCCCAAGTGGATTCCTCAAAGTTCGGTTAGAGGTGTGCATGTCTCAAACACCAACCTCATCCTCTAAATCAGGCGGTAGTTGCGTCTGCCTTCAGTTTCGGCTGGTGTTCAGGAGGATCTTCGATCGAAGAAGGTAGAATCTTCCTTGTCTTCCTCATCCACTCCGCTGCTCTTTGTTCAGCTTCGAGCAGCTGCTCCATCGTCATGGTCTTGTTGACGTGATTCTTGGCTCTGGTTATCTGCTCATTGACGATTAGGAACCACATATACGCGTACACCAGGTCTTTTGGCCCAGCTCGCCGAGCCGAGTAAATCTGCGCCAGCGCGAGTTGCGCGGTCGGCAGGCCCTGCTCGGCGGCTTTTTGGCAGATGGCCAATGTCGCTTCATCGTGGCGATTACCATTGGTCGGATTCGCCAACAGGGATGGGAGCAGCGATTGCGCGGGGCTGGCCTGGCTCAGAGTCATGAACAGGAGCTCGACACGGCTCGAGACGCCTAACTTGTCAAACACTCGAAACAGGTAGTTCTTGATGGTGTGTTGACTCAAGCCCAGACGCTCGGCGATCTCACGATTGGTGAGCCCCTCGGACAGACTGCGAACCACCTCCATCTCACGCTTAGAGAGCAGATCCAGACCGTTGGCGTCGACAGCTCGGACCGTTGGTGAAGAAGCGAGCGCTTCCACGGCAAACGACATTTGCAGGCTATTGGCCCAGATCTGGCCCTCGTGAACGCTGCGAACGCACCTGCAAAGCGACTCGACGGATTCGTGTCGGCTGAAGATTCCTCTCGCACCTGCACGAAAGGCGTGCAAAATAACTTCACGCTTCGAGGAATCGAGCAACATCACGGCGCGGATCTGAGGATGCGATGCCCGTAGTTCACGCAGAATTTCAAACGCGCGGTGCGGTTCTTCGTCCAGGTTGGAACTGATCAACAGAACATCGGTTCTATGTGCGATAGCGGTCGCGATCAGACCGTGGGAATCGGAGTCTGCACTGATCACATCCAGTCCCTGATCCCGTTTCAGCGCATCTGCGAGCAGCTGAGTGTGGATCCGCGTGTTGTCCGCAACCAGTACGCGAGTCCTCTCCTCCCTCGCACGTTGGGTCTCCATAAGTTTCTCCAGCGACACCATTCGAGTAGGTCCCCAGACTTGGGACTGAATCAACCAAATGCGACAATCGAAACAAGCTGTCCTGGGTACGGGGGATCTCCCACAGGCGGGGGAAACAAACTTGTTCTATCCGGGGGAGGTCCGAAAAAGCACAAGCTAACAAAAACGTTTCTAAGGATGCCCAAAGACCACTTTACGAGAATACTGCCGTAACCGAGGGAGAGTCTACAGTACGAAAGGTCGCAAGTGTTTGCACCGGTTGCACCAGACTGCTGGGCTTCGAGATGTCATTCGGATGTCCACCAACCTCTTGAGTTTCCCTGTAGAATCAATGGGATCGCATCCTGGGCGGCCATCTATTCTCGAGTCGCTACAGCCATGAGGAGAAGTCAGTTTTTCCTGACCGTGAGGCGTCGACTCTCCACCGACTGAGAAATCCTTCTCTAGGCGTATTGTCCATCCACATCGAGAATCTACACCCTCCTAGACATGAGAAGTCCGTCGCGGAGGGCGTGTACCTCTTGCAGCAACCTGCATACGAACGTAGCCTAGGTTCACCTTTCGGGCAACCAACTCATAGCCGAGTTCTCATCCCCCTTGCCCGGTAAACGGAAATCTTGCATGTTAGCGGGCCGATGGGAAAGTAACCTGCGAGGGCAAACGCTGCATCACGAGCAATACGCAGGGAAGTCACAATTCCTGCAACCGGTGTGCACCGCTCCTTGACAGGAGAAGCGTATTTACAATAATGTAGATAGACTTAGTATAGATAATCCTCCCCTGGATCTCTAAAGTGGGTTCCCGCGGCCGCTGAAGTCTTGAGATCATCCCGTTTTTTTAGGCTATTCGCAGGCGTAGAGGCCACATTTGTGACCCAGAGGGCGAAGCTATGAGTTCCGGCAACCAGTCATGGGAGTTCCCGAATATGGTGCCAATCCTTGGATCCGGTATTGAGAACTGGTATGCCGTGCACACCCGCGCCCGACACGAAAGAGTAGTCGCTCAACGGCTGCGTGAACAAGGCGTAACCACTTTCTTGCCTTTGATCACCGAGGTGCATCGCTGGAGCGACCGGCGGAAATCGGTGGAAGTGCCGCTCTTTGGTTGCTACGTGTTTGTGAAACTACCTCCAACCGGCGAGGATCGATTGCGGGTGCTGCGCATCGACGGTGTGTTCAAGTTCGTTGGCGCTCGCGGAGTGGGAACTCCAATCGCGGACGCGCAAATCGATGCGGTCCGAACCCTGATCGGACAGCAAATACCCTGGAGTACCCATCCATTTCTTCAGATCGGGCATCGTGTGCGAGTACGGGGCGGCGCGCTGGACGGTGTCGAAGGTATTCTGCTCTCTCGAAATGACGACAACACATTAGTGGTCTCCATAGACGCAATTCAGAGATCTCTAGCCGTTCGGATTCAGGGATACGACGTCGAACCGCTTTAGAATTCTCACGCCTCCCTTTCCCTCGGTGTCCCCCAAAAGGAACTTCAAGCCCGTGACAGAAAACGCAATCGAAGCGGCACGCCTGCTAGTTGTCAGCAAGGAGCCCACCGTTGTTCGCTCGCTCCGGTCGATTGGGGAAGTGAATTCCTGGCAACTGGAGACGGTGAGCAGCGGTTGGGAAGCATTGGAGTCCGTCCAGGCAGGCATTACACCGGACCTGCTTCTGCTAGATTTGCCTCGCGGGGATGCAGATAGCCTACACATCTTGCGTTGGCTACGCAGACTTCGTCCTAACTTGCCGATCATCTTGCTTTGTTATCCCGACGATGCCGGGCGGAAAAATGAAGCCATCCGCCTGGGCGCCCAGGATTACCTCGTCAGGCCGGTCGACGACGAGCAACTTGAGAGCATGATTCGAGGCCAACTCAGCTCACGGAGCGACAGCATCGAGATGGACATCGCGAGTGCGGACATCGAACAGGTCAGCGATGACGCATTCTTTGTGGGCGCAAGTCCGATCATGCGGAAGCTTCGTGCACAAGCAGAATTGCTGGCTCAAGCCAACGTTCCGGTGCTCATCCTGGGAGAGAGCGGAAGCGGAAAAGACACTGCGGCTCGTCTAATTCATAAGCTATCTGTTCGTTCCGGATTCAGATTCCTGAAAGTGAATTGCGCGGCCCTGCCCGGCGATCTCCTCGAAACCGAGCTCTTCGGTTACGAGCGGAGTGATTCGACCGGTTCGGTACGATCCAAGCGCGGCAAACTCGAGCTATGCGAAAAAGGAACGGTTTTCCTGGATGAAATTGCCGAGATGCCGACCAGCGTGCAGAGCAAGCTGCTGCAAGTGATGCAGAACAAGCAGTTCTTCAGACCAGGTAGCGGCGCCTCGGTCGATGTCGACGTCCGAGTCCTGGCTGCAACTAGCGCTAACATTGAACGGGCACTTTCTGAAAAGAAACTACGCGAAGATCTCTATTACCGCCTGAGCGCGTTCACGGTTCAGGCACCGCCGTTGCGGCAGCGCAAGGATGAGCTTCCACTCCTTCTGCGTCATTTCATGCACCATCTGGCGAAACACTATGGACTGCCGCCACGCACCTTTTCACCCTCGGTGCTCGATGCCTGCCATGCCTATTCGTGGCCAGGAAATCTCCGCGAGCTCGAGGAATTTGTGAAGCGTTACCTGATGATGGGAGACAAAGAGCTAATCTTTGCCACACCGAAGTCAGAACACGCACCTAAGAACGGCAACCCGGCGGGGACGTCGGAACCAGCCAGCGAAGCATTTATCGCGGGCGAGAATGGGGAGCGATCCTCCAGTCTCAACTCACTCAAGTCACTCGTGCAAAGTGTTAGGTTCGAAGCTGAAAGAAACGCAATCGCCACGGCTCTGGAGAAAACCGGCTGGAACCGAAAAGCTGCAGCGCGGTTGCTTAAGGTCAGCTATCGAACTTTGCTGTATAAGATCGAGCAATACCACATGAGCTCTGCGGAAACCCATCCGTCCGCATTTCCCGGAAACGGAGTTAAGGGCAATGGAAAACCGATTTAGCGTCGGACAGGAATGCGCGCGTTGCAATTGCTAGCTTGGAGTAAACCATGACAATCCCAGTGAGGAACATGTGCTGGCAGCGGGTAGCGATGTTCGTCATCTGCATTCTGATCCCTGGCTGGCTGGCTGCGCAAACTGACGCCTCGAAAAACGCAAGCGGCACGGAGCCGGAAGCGCAGACAATTGCAGGCGACCCCAACACCGGCGGGACCGCAGCCCGAGCTCACGATGACACCTACGTTATCGGCGCCGACGACGTCTTGTCGATCAACGTCTGGAAAGAGCCTGAAGTATCCCGAACGGTTCCAGTTCGCTCGGATGGGAAGATATCGGTGCCTTTAGCCGGTGAGCTGCAGGCAAGCGGGGAGACGCCCCGTCAGTTGGAGAAGGAGTTGGCCACCAAACTGCAAAGTTTCATCTCCGGGCCTGAAGTTACCGTCATCGTTACAGAAATCAAGAGCCAGAAATTCAACATCCTCGGCCAAGTCTCGCGGCCAGGAGAGTATCCACTGACGAACGCCGCTACCGTGTTGGACGCAATTGCCATGGCGGGCGGGTTCCGGGATTTTGCCAAGGAAAAATCAATCTATGTGCTTCGCCAGACCCCTGACGGCGGACAGTCACGCTGGCCCTTTAACTACAAAGACGTCATCAAAGGCAAGAACTCGGCACAGAACATAAAACTCCAGTCGCGTGACACCATCGTCGTCCCTTGAAAGTAGGCATGCCAATCCGAATCTTTGTTGCTAGCATCCTGCTGGCTGCGTCCGCTCTCTGGGCGCAGGTGGCCGCCTCAGGCGTCGCAGCAGCCACAACCGGCCCCGGCGGTGGTGGGGGGGCCATGGTGACGCCCGTTCTGGTCAGCGGAGAAGGATACTCGATGGGATTTGTCTCCGAAACGAGTGCAAATTACCTGCGCGGAGGACTGGTTTTCAGCAGCGCCTACGACAGCTACGCAACGGTGGGGGCCAACGGCCGGCCAGTAAGCGACACGAGTTATTCTATATGGCCTACAATCTCGCTGGACCGGACTCGATCACGGCTCCATTGCTTCGTGTTCTATAGTCCTGGTTATACGTTCTACCAGCGCACCGGCTCGCTTGATGCTGCAAGCCAGAACTTCGCCGTGGATCTCAAGTACTATCTGAGCTCGCATGTGACGCTCAGTTTGCGAGATTCTTTTCAGAAAACATCCAATGTTCTTAATCAGCCAAACTCAGATCTCGCGCGCCCAGTTTCCGGTGCGGTGTTCGTTCCCAATGATTCTTTGATTGCGCCGATCGCCGACGTACTCACAAACAATGCGAACGCCACGATGACGTACCAGTTCAGTGCGAATGGGATGATCGGAGCAAGCGGAACCTTTACGAATCTACACTATCCGAACCAGGCGCAGGTTCCCGGGCTATACGATTCGAGTTCACGAGGAGGATCGGCCTTCTATAACCACCGCCTCTCGAAGATGCACTATATCGGGGCCGCGTATCAATATCAGATGTTCCTGGCCTATCCGAATGTAGGGCAGAGCGAGACTCAAGCCCACAGTGGGTTCCTCTTCTATACACTTTATCTAAAGCCGACGCTTTCCATTTCGCTGTTCGGCGGCCCCCAGTACTCTGACACCCAACAATTCGGGATGCCGTCGTCGAAGTCCTGGTCTCCGGCGACCGGCGCGAGCATGGGCTGGCAGGGGAGGCTGGCCACCTTTGTGGCCAGCTACTCGCGAAGAATCAACGATGGTGGCGGTCTGAGCGGAGCGGTTCACTCGAACGCCGCAGACGCCTCGGTGGGCCGGCAATTCACGCGAACCTTGAGCGCGTCCATCGGAGCGAATTACACAAACAACAGAGTCCTGGATGCCCTGCCTCAGTTTAGTACCAATGGTCACACACTCTCCGGAAACGCGTCGGTGGAGCGCCAGATCGGTGGGCGTCTGAATCTGCAGCTGCAATATACGCGTTTGCACCAGAGCTATAGCGGAATCGCCGCGATCTCCAGCACTCCCAACCGAAATCGTGCGGCGGTTACCATCTCGTATCAGTTTTCACGGCCGCTGGGAAGGTAGTCGGGGAAGGCAATTATGGTCGAAGAGTTAGAAGAGAAACCGGGAGACGCCCCCAACCTGCAGCAGTACGTGGGCGTGATTCGTCGTCGGCACATGTACTTCTTGATACCTTTTTTTCTGGGGTGGCTCGTGGTCTGGAGCGCGAGTTGGATTCTGGCGTCGCGCTACCGGTCAGGCACGCTGATTCTGGTGGAGCAGCCGAGCATGCCAAAAGACTATGTGACGCCCAACGTAAATGATGATCTGCAATCACGGCTGCAGAGCATAACCCAGCAGATTCTCAGTCGTACGCGCCTTTTGCGCATTATCGATCAGCTCAATCTGTATGCCACGAGTCGCGGCCGGCTTAATTCGGACGAACTGGTCGAGCGTATGCGTAAAGATATCGAAATTGAGCTGGTACGTGGGGAACGCAATCAGATTACCTCGTTCAACGTTTACTATTCTTCTCGCGATCCCCGCGTTGCCCAGCAAGTGACAAGCGAGCTGACCAATCTGTTTATCAGCGAGAATCTGGAATTGCGGCAACAGAAATCTGAAGACACCACAAAGTTTCTTGAAAGCCAACTAGAAACAGCCAGGCAGGCTTTGGCCGAACAGGAAGAAAAGGTCCGTGTATACAAAGATCAGCATCCGGGAGAGCTGCCCACACAATTGGGAAGCAATCTGCAAATTCTGGCCGGACTCCAGTCGCAACTGCAGAACGACGAAGAGGGTCTCAACGCCGCCAGGCAGCAGAACGCTTATTTACAATCGATGGTGACGCAATCCCGCGTTTTCCAGAGGGGGACCAAAACTGGGGAAAGTGCTCCAATAGGATTGCCCGCGTTAGGCCATGAGTTGGACAAACTCAAAGCCCAGCTTGCCGATCTCAGCTCCCACTACACAGAGCGTCATCCGGACGTTCGTAAACTGAAAGAGCAGATTGCCAAGACGGAAAAAATGCGGGAGCAAGCCCTCGCTGAGCAGAAAGCCGGTGCGACCACCGCCTCGGGGAGTGGCAACGCGCCCCCGTTCACGCCAGACGATGGGGATAGCAGGGATGGATCGACGATTCAGCTCCAAGGCCAGCTGAAAGCCAATCAGATCGACAGTGCGACCAAGGAACACGAGATCGCCGCCTTGAAAGCGAAGATCAATGATTACCAGGCGCGTCTGAACCAGGAACCCGTGCGTGAACAGCAATTCGCAGACCTCACGCGAGGCTACGAACAGTCCAAGGCAAATTATGACGAGCTCCTGAAGAAGAAGAACTCTTCGCAAATGGCTACGAGCATGGAATTACTGCAGCAGGGCGAACACTTTCAGATGATTGATCCGCCCAGTCTGCCGTTGAAGCCTGATTTTCCAAATCGCCTCAAATTCTGCGGCATCGGTTTGGGCATTGGGATCGCGTTGGGTGGCGCCGTCGCAGGTGGAACTGAGTTCCTGGACGACCGTCTCTACAACGAGAAAGCACTCAAGGAACTGCTGCCGGTGACCGTGATCTCGGAGATCCCGGCGATCACTAGTCCCGAAGAGGAAAGAAGGCAAGAGAAGAAGCTCTGGATAGGCTGGGCAGCGACAGGCCTTGTCTTTGCAACTATTCTGGCAGGATCGGCAATAAGTTACTACCGAGGATAATTTTGGTAGTCAATGTACAAAGCCTTCTACAATCTGAAGCGTAATCCTTTCGAGATCACTCCGGATCCCTTTTTTCTTTTTCCCACCCGGAGACACAATGAGGCGCTGGCGGCGCTGTACTACGGCGTCCGACGCCACAAGGGATTCGTGGTCATGACCGGAGAAGTGGGTACAGGCAAAACGCTGCTCGTCCGCTGCCTGCTGCAATTACTGAATCAGAGCGATGTCGCCTACGCCTACGTATTCAATAGCCGGCTTTCGCCGGTTGAGTTCCTGCAGTATGTTGCCGGCGACTTTGGGCTCAACGTGTCGGGCAAGAACAAGAGCGAGCTTCTGCTGGTGCTGAGCAACTATGTTATTTCGCGCCATCAGAAGAAACTCACCACCGTACTTGTGGTGGACGAAGCGCACCATGTTTCGACAGAAGTGCTCGAGGAGATCCGTCTTCTAACTAACCTCGAGACCACGAACGAGAAGTTACTCCAGATCTTACTGGTGGGGCAGCCCGAGTTGGACGAGAAGCTCGACTCCATCGAGTTGCGACAATTAAAGCAGAGGATCGCCCTGCGCTCGCAACTTCAGCCCTTGGATTTGGACGAAACGAGAGGTTACATCCAGCGTCGCTTGCAGCTGGCTGGAGGAAACTCTAATTCCGCGGTACTTTTCCCGGCCGAAACAATAGCACGAGTTCATCGACATTCGCGGGGGATTCCACGTCTGATCAATACAGTGTGCGAAAACGCGCTGATCACTGCATACGCCAGACAAGCGTGCATTGTGACGCCGGACATCATAGAGGATATCGCCGCAGACTTCCGCCTCGGTGTGGTTCATCAGCCGAGGGCTGAGCCGGCCGCTGACGAGGAAGGCGACGCGCGGCGAGCGGCGAAAACTCTCCTCCTCCTGCATGACTATCTGCAAAAACTGCAATCGAGCCAGGGAGAACCGCGCGCAGCTGCGGCAACCGGAGCCAGTAAACATGAGCCGTATATTTGAAGCATTACAGAGGTCCGAGTCGGAGCGGTCGGGCACACCGTTAGCGCCCCCGGCAGTTGCTACAGAACTTTTGCAGGTGGTCGAGCGCGAAGCAAGCGCTCTTGCCCCCAACGAGTTCGCTCACCAGGACTTCGCTGACAAGGAATTCGCTAAGCACGATCTGAGTCACTTCCAGTCGTTGCCAGTGTCCCTGCCGCAGGACAGCAAGTTGGTATGTCTTACCGCACAGGAAAGTTTCGGCGCGGAGAAATTCCGTTTTCTCGGCGTTCGGTTGAGACAGCTCCAGCAGAGCCGTCCGCTCAAGAAACTGTTGATCACGAGCACGATTCCCGAGGAAGGCAAAAGCACAGTGTCGGCAAATCTAGCGGCCATTTTGGCCAGGAAGCAGCAGCCGAAGATCTTGCTTTTGGAAGGCGATCTGCGGCGTCCGTCGTTGGCCAAGCAATTCGGTCTGGGCAGGATTCCTGGCCTTAGCGAATGGTTGCAGGGCGAACCCCGCCCGATTAAGCACATCTACCGTCTTGAAGGCCCGAACTTGTGGTTTCTGCCGGCTGGCCGGCCACCGGAGAATCCTCTCGAACTGATGCAGTCAGGCAGGCTTTCAGAACTCCTGAATCAACTCTCAGCCTGGTTTGATTGGATCATAATCGATTCTCCCCCGATACTGCCTCTGGCCGATGCCAGCGTTTGGGCGCGATTGGCGGACGGTATTCTTCTAGTGACCAGAGAAGGAACCACCAAGAGGCGAATGTTGCAGCGAGGTCTGCAAGCGCTTGAACAGTCAAAGTTGTTAGGTGCGGTGGTGAACTCCTCTGCTAATACGGATCACGCCAACTATTACCAGCGCTACGGTCCTGGAGCAGCGCGGCGAGCCGATGTTCTCGAAGAATAACCAATCCCCGGTCAGGTCACTGATCCCCAGTTGTTAGTTTGTTTCAATTCCCAGTTCTGTACTCCCCCACGGACAGCACAAAACATAGAGCAGCTTCAGAGTAGGTCATTTGTTCCTGCGCCCGAAAAAAGGGAGCAGGAAGAGGAGGGGGAGTCGTGAATGTACGACGATCAGGCGGTATAGCAACTCTGGATACTCTTTCGGCGGACGTTGTGCCGGTTGAGGAACGCGGCATTCTGAATGAGGGAGCTTTCCACAGGATGATTTCGCTCGAGCGAAAGAGGACAGAGCGCTCGCGAAAACCTTTCCTGCTAATGCTCTTGAACATGGGCCATGGTCTGCAGTCTGATAAGAACGGGAAGGCTCTCGACAAGATTCTCCCGGCGCTTTCGCTGTCGACCAGAGAGACAGACGTTACGGGCTGGTACGAGAACAACTCCGTCGTGGGAGTCATGTTCACCGAATTTGGGGTTGACGATCAGAACACCATCCTGAGCACCATGATGACCAGGGTTAGCGAGACGTTGCGCAACAATTTGAGCTCGCAGCAATTCAATCAGATCAGTATCTCCTTTCACTTATTCCCGGAAGAATGGAATCACGATATTCCCCAAAGGCCCAGCAATCCGACTCTGTATCCGGATCTTACCCGCCGAGATAATGCGAAAAAGTTCTTCTGCGTGATCAAGAGAATCATGGATATCGCTGGCAGCGCCCTCGCCCTGTTCTTTTTCGCACCTATTCTCCTGGCAATTGCTATCGCCATCAAGCTGACATCGAAGGGCCCCGTGTTCTTCCGGCAGAAGAGAGTCGGGCAATATGGTGAACAGTTTGTCTTTCTTAAGTTCAGGTCGATGTACGTCAACAACGACTCCAGCGTTCACAAAGCATACGTCAAGCAATTGATCGCTGGCAGCGCGCAGAGCCATCCAGGGAACGGCGACGGCAAGGGCGTTTACAAACTGACAAGAGACTCCAGAATCACCCGCGTTGGCGCCTTCTTGCGACGGACCAGCCTTGACGAGCTGCCGCAGTTTGTCAATGTCCTCAAAGGTGACATGTCTCTGGTCGGGCCGCGTCCCGCCATCGCATATGAAGTAGAGGCATACGACATTTGGCATCGGCGCCGGGTATTAGAAGCCAAGCCTGGCATTACGGGATTATGGCAGGTAAACGGGCGCAGTCGCATTAGGTTCGACGACATGGTTCGCCTGGATTTGCGATACGCCAAAACGTGGTCGCCTTGGATGGACATGAAGATTCTGCTGCGCACCCCAGTCGCAGTGGTTTTCGGCGACGGCGCGTACTGAAAAGGCTATCCCCTTCTGCATATGTCAACCGTGCTACATCCCGCTAGTCAGCTTTCTGAACCGGCCTCGAATGAATCTCTGCACAAGGGGAGTGGTGACACTGTGGTCAAATTCGGCGTAATCGGATACGGATATTGGGGCCCCAATGTGGTCAGAAACCTTGATCAGTTGGATGGCTCCGAAGTGGTGGCGGTTTGTGACAAGAGTCCGACGGCGCGCAAACGCATTCACAAAACCTACCCGCACGTCAAAGTTGTCTCGGAAACCGCTGAGCTCATGTCATCGACTGAGGTCGATGCGATTGCCATCGTGACTCCGGTACAGACCCACTACGAACTCACCAAGGCCGCACTGCAACACGGGAAACATGTGTTTGTCGAGAAGCCCTTTACCAGTGATTCGGGCCAGGCAGAAGAGCTCATAAATCTTGCCGCAAAAAAGAATCTGAAGATCATGGTGGATCACACCTTCCTGTTTACTGGAGCGGTAAAGAAGATTGGCCAGTTGCTCGAGGAAGGTGCGTTGGGAAAGGTCTACTATTATGATTCCACGCGCGTCAATCTCGGCCTGTTCCAGCACGATGTGAACGTGATTTGGGATCTTGCTCCTCACGATCTTTCGATTATCGATCATCTGATCAAGGAGACTCCTGAAGCTGTGTCTGCAACTGGCCAGACCCATCTCAACGGCCATGAGGACGTAGCATTCATCACCGTCTACTTTCCCAATAAGATTATTGCCCACATCAACGTCAACTGGCTGTCCCCGGTTAAGGTGCGCACCACGCTGATCGGCGGCGAGAAGAAGATGTTGGTATGGAATGATCTGGAAGCCGACGAAAAGATCAAGGTCTACGACAAAGGCGTGCATATTACGAGCCGGGAGGGTCTCTACAACCTGTTGGTAAACTATCGCTCGGGCGACATGTGGGCACCGCAATTGGAACAGATCGAGGCACTGAAACAGGAACTCGCGTACTTTGTGGATTGTATTTCCAACAATCACACGCCTTTTAACGATGGCGCCGCCGGCCTTCGCGTGGTCAAGCTCCTGGAGGCCGCGAATCAATCCGTCAGGAAAAGAGGAGCTTTGGTTTACCTCTGACGCTCCCTCACACGCCTGCCCCTTCGCTTAATCGCCTGTGCGAATTGCCGGGTTGCCGTCGTTAACCAAGGAACAAAACTCAAAAGGACATTATTCAATCATGGATCCTTATGTCTGTGTAGCCCCGGATGTGAAGCTGGGGCGCGATGTGAAGCTTTCCAAATTCATCAATCTGTACGGATGCGAAATCGGCGACGAGACAAAAATCGGAGCATTCGTTGAGATTCAGAAAAACGCAATCGTTGGCAAATGCTGCAAAATCTCAAGCCATACCTTTGTCTGCGAGGGCGTAATCATCGAGGACAACGTCTTCATCGGACATGGCGTCACGTTCATCAACGATTCCTACCCGCGCGCGACAACCGGCGAAGGCAATCTGCAGACCGAGGCAGACTGGAAAGTCGAACGAACGGTGATCAAGAAGGGAGCATCGATCGGTTCCGGAGCCACGATTCTCTCGAATACCAGCATTGGCGAAAATGCCATCGTCGGAGCCGGCAGCGTCGTCACCAAAGACGTTCCCGCGAACAGTATCGTCGCCGGGAATCCTGCAAAAGTGTTGCGTTATATCGAACAGACCTTGGAGGCACATAATGAGCGTTTCTAATGGCCATAGCATTCCTTTTCTTGATCTTGTTACCCCACATATCGACCTCGAGCGCGAACTCACGGATGTTTTTCACCAAACTCTAACCACGGCCGGCTTCATTGGTGGTCCTATGGTGGAGGAATTTGAGAAGGCCTTCGCGACTTTCTGTGACACCAACTGTTCGGTCGCGCTCAGCAGCGGGACCGATGCTTTGCGCTTCGCCATCATGGCCTGTGGCATAAAGCCCGGCGACGTGGTCGTGACCGTGCCGCACACGTTCATCGCAACCACCGAGGCGATTTCGCAGGCAGGAGCGCTTCCTGAGTTCGTCGATATCGACGAGCGAACCTACAACATGGACCCGGAGAAACTTCGGGAGTATTTCGAGGTGCAGTGCACAACAGACAAATCAGGCAAGCTCATTAGCTGTCGAAGCGGCCGGCCAGTCACCGCCGTCGTTCCGGTCCACCTTTACGGACAGACCGCCGATATGGATGCGATTCTAGAAGTCGCCGAGCAGTACGGTCTCATCGTGATTGAGGATGCTTGCCAGGCCCATGGCGCTGAGTATTTTTCACGAAGACTTAACCGCTGGATGAAGGCGGGTTCGATGGGGCGAGCAGCAGCATTTAGCTTCTATCCCGGGAAGAACTTAGGCGCTTGCGGCGAGGCCGGAGCAGTTACGACGAACGACAAAAGCCTTGCCGAAAAGATCAGGATGCTGCGCGATCATGGCCAGGCAAAGAAATATTACCACGATATCGAAGGCTATAACGGAAGGCTGGATGCCTTACAAGCTGGAATCTTGCACGTGAAGTTGGCTCACCTGGCGAGGTGGAACGCGCAGCGCCGCGAACGCGCCGCCGAGTATAAGCGCTTGCTGGCCGCTGCGGAGGGCGCTGTGATCCAACCTCACGAGCCTTCCTGGTCCCGGGCTGTCTACCACCTCTATGTAATCCGCACTGAGGATCGCGAAGGAATGATGAGCCATCTCAAGAAGATGGGGATTGGCTCCGGGATTCACTATCCGATCCCGTTACACCTGCAAAAGGCCTATGCATCGCTGCAATATCGGCGTGGAGACTTCCGCGTGGTCGAGAAGATATCTGCTGGGATCGTATCCTTACCGATGTTTCCGCACCTCACACCGGAGCAGCAAGGGCGAGTTGTGGAAGAGGTAGTGCGCTTCGCGCGGGTCGCGCTGACCCCCAAAAAGCCAGCCCAAGAACTCATGGCGTTGGCAAACGCTGAACGAACTGTCTAGGCCAACCAGCGTCTCGTCCATTGGGCCGAAAACCGTTCACTTATGAGTACTCGAAAACTTAAAATCGGGCTCCTCGGCTGCGGTACTGTTGGGCGCGGCTTGGTTGAACTCATAAGTCGAAGTGACTTGCTCATTCGGCGACGTACCGGCGTACAGCTGCGGATTACGAGAATCTTGGTGCGCGATTTGGAGAAAGAGCGTCACCATGTGGATCGAACGCTTCTGACCACGCAGCCCGAGAAGGTTCTCGATAACGGCTGCGATCTGGTGGTCGAATTAGTGGGCGGGATTGAGCCTGCCCGCAGCTACATCCAGTCTTCTCTCGTGCGCCGAAAACACGTCGTGACCGCCAACAAAGCGCTCCTCGCTCTTGATGACCGCTGAGTTCAAGGTTGCGCTCTGATTCCGGGAATCGTCACATCCGCCTCGAAGGGTCACCGAAGTTAGGAAGCGGGAGGCGGAAGTGCCCGGTAAATGGATCTCCGGACCGACCGTCTAGCGGTACCGAGGATCCTCCACTTGATGGAGAACAAAGTTGTTTCCGGGTTCCGGGGGTCGCCGTCGTTGACCTCTTAGGGTGTACCAACACCGCAAGAAAGTTGAGAGAGATGCCCAATACAGCCAGTATAGCCAACGTCAGCGCGGAAGAGTTGCAATGCCCGCCGACATACAAAAAGATTTGGATAGACTTGGATAACTCCCCACACGTTCCTTTCTTTCGTCCAATTATCGAGGAACTTAGGAAGAGAAACTATGAGGTGCTGGTTACCGCTCGGGATGCGTACCAGGTGCGAGAACTCATCGAGTTTTACGGAGTGTCTGCCAAGATAGTGGGAAAGCACTATGGAAAGCACAAGATCTTGAAAGCACTGGGGACGTGCTGGCGTGCACTTGCATTGACTGTACTTATGCGAAGGCAAAATCCAGATCTTGCCGTTTGCCACGGATCGCGTGGATTGTTAATAGCTTGCACGCTGTTGAAGATCCCCAGCGTCATGTTGATGGACTACGAGTTCACGGCAAAAATGCCATCGATCAAACCGACTTGGCTACTGGTGCCCAGCGTGTCCTCAGAAGAGCAAAGCAAGAACGGTTCCAAAATCATTAAATACCCAGGCATTAAAGAGGATGTTTATCTCTCGAGATTCCACCCCGACAAGACGTTGAGGAAACGTCTCGGTATCCTACCGGACGATTTGCTGGTAACTGTGCGTCCCCCCGCGACTGAAGCCCATTACCACAATCCAGAAAGCGAGAAGTTGTTAACTGAGGCGCTTAACAGGTTTGTTGGCGATCGCAGTAGTAGGATCCTGCTTCTCCCCAGAAATAAGAAGCAGGAAGCCAAATTGCGTTCGGCTTGGGCTGAGGCCGTTGCTTCGGGGAAGATTCTGATTCCGGACCACGTGGAGGATGGTTTAAACCTGATTTGGAACTCCGACCTCGTGATCAGTGGCGGCGGTACGATGAATCGCGAAGCGGCGGCGATGGGAATTCCCGTCTACAGCATTTTCCGCGGAAAGATCGGGGCGGTCGACCGCTGTCTTGCCGATCAAGGGCGGCTGGTTCTGGTGGAAACCGTCGAGGATATCAGGACGAAAATCAGAGTGGTACGCCGGGAACATCTTAAGCAGCCTCTCGACGGAGCAAATAGCCCGGCACTCGAAACAATTGTTCGCAACATTATCTCGATCGTTGAATTCAAAACTGGTGTTTCTCAAGCGGGTCGGAATTGATCATTTCGGATATCACTCCAGAACGGCAATTCGGTCAACGAGAAATGGACGTTCGTCATCGCGCATTCTGGCTCCTGATGTTTGATCCGGGGACCATCCGGAGGCTTGAACAAAGGTGAGACCCATAGTCTTGGTTGCCGCGACCTCTCAGTGGTTCACGACCGCTCGGCTGGCAATGGCTCTGGCAAACGCAGGGTGCACCGTTGACGCTGTCTGCCCCCCTCGCCACCCGCTCAGCAAGGCGAGCGCTGTGCGCCAAACACACACGTACAGCGGCGTAACACCGTTGATGTCGTTCGCGGATGCGATCGCCGCCACAAAACCAGATTTCATCGTTCCAGGCGACGACCCCGCAACACGGCACCTGCACGACCTGTATTATCGAGAACGGCGCCACGGGAAAGCGGGAGCGCTGATTTGCACGCTGATCGAGCGTTCGCTCGGCGCAGCTGAAAGTTTCCCGGTCGTGTATGCGAGAACTACCTTTATAGAAATGGCGCAAGAAGAGGGCATCCGCGTTCCGAAAACCGAGGTTATCAAGAACACCAATGACCTCAGGCGATGGATCGCCCGAATGGGTTTTCCGACAGTCCTGAAAGCGAACGGCACTACAGGCGGCGAGGGCGTAAGGATCGTCCATACACTGGAAGACGGTGAACGTGCCTTTCGGGCGCTGCAAGCTCCTCCACTTTTGGCACGGGCGGCTAAGCGGGCCCTGGTAGACGGGGACAAGACGTTGGTTTGGCCATCGCTACTTCGTCGTCCATCCGTCGTTAATGCACAGGCATTTGTGGCAGGCCGCGAAGCAACTAGCGCGATCGCTTGCTGGGAGGGTACCGTCCTGGCCAGCCTCCATTTTGAGGTGCTGAAAAAGGGATATTCGGCCGGGCCGGCTACCGTCCTGCGCTTGATCGAGGACGTTGAAATGGCGACTGCTGCCGAAAAGATGGTTCGCCGGCTCAATCTTTCGGGGCTGCACGGGTTTGATTTCATGCTGGAGTCCGAAACTGGAAACGTGTACCTCATTGAAATAAATCCCCGAGCGACGCAGGTCGGACACCTGACGCTCGGGTCCGGACGCGATCTTCCCGCGGCTTTGTACGCAGCCGTGTCCGGGGAGGCTCTCAAAGCCGCTCCGAAGGTTACGGAGAACGACACGATCGCGCTTTTCCCGCAGGAATGGGTAAGAGATCCAGCAAGCGCGTTTCTGCGGTCGGGCTATCACGATGTTCCTTGGGAAGAACCTGAGTTGGTTCGTGTTTGCCTCCGCAGCCGTCGTAAACGGAGCGCTTGGTATTCTCAACAAGACTGGATCAAGACTTTGTCAGCGGTTCGCCTCCCTTGACTACTCCCCGCTAATGATCGCACTGTGCGAGTTAAATTGCGAAACAGGGCAAGTCCCGATATCCGTCGGGAACGTGCAACTAGTCAATTTCTCGGAGTCGAGGTTCCGTCCGTGGATGCTTGTGGCTCTTCCGAGTGCAACATCTCATTCGTGGTGGCGCAGAAAGACATGAAAGCAACACTCGTCAGTGCCCATCGTGCATTCGAACTGGGGCATGCTGAATTCGCAAGCGCTGCCCGTACGGAGCTCGTGTAGCTGCGGGCCTGCCTGGCCTAGTGCAGCCGTCGATCGAGCAAAATCCGTGTCGACAATATCGGTATGGTCTTGGAGAGAAGGTCTTAGAAATGCTATCCGCAACTCTCGCAAACAAAGATAATTCCACAACCGCTACGGCGAGCATTGCTGGACTCCGCGACTTAGCCGTGCAAGGATTAGTCCAGATGCTGGATCCGCAGAGTCAGCTGTTCTGCTACAAACTCAGGAAATCTGCGTGCGGGTTGGAGCGAGAGGGTATCTCTCATCGCTATACCATGATGACCCTGCTTGGCCTTCACCGTCTCGAAGCAACAGGACAGCCTACTCATATGGACATCCAGGCCATCCTTGAAGCGCTACTTCGTGACACAAGTTGGGTGACGTGTGCGGGAGATCTGGGCTTGTTGTTGTGGACGTGCGCGCTGGTGGCGCCCGGTCGTTTGACGGAAGTGTGTGGAAGGCTGAAAGTGAAGGGTGCGCTCAATCGATACTCGGATGGCCGCGACGTCTACACGATGGAACTAGCATGGCTCTTGGCGGGAATAGCCCACTGTGTTTTGGCCGGAGGCGACAACGAATCAGAACTGGTGGAACAAGGAATGGCGGTATTTCACTTGCTCAAATTGAACTGCGGAGCTACTGGCATTTGTGGACACCTTGCGAAAGGCCGAACAATCCGTGGCTTCCTGCGGGGTCGGATAGGTAGCTTCGCCGACCAAGTTTATCCAATCTACGCATTTTCCATGTTTGCCCGCGCCTGCAATAACGACGAGGCTAAGCGAATGGCTCTTCAGACCGCGCGGACCATCTGCCAGCTCCAGGGGCCCCAGGGAGAATGGTCGTGGCACTACGACTCTTCTACCGGCCGAATTGTGAGTCGATACCCCGTCTATTCTGTGCATCAACATGCCATGGCGCCCTTGGCGCTTTTTGCAGTGGGCGATGCTACCGGGGAAAACTTTAGCGACTATATCTACAAGGGGTTATCGTGGATCAGTGGAAATAATGAACTGGGGATGGATTTCGTTGAGCACTCCCATGGTGTGATTTGGCGGAGCATCTATCTCGGGCGTTCTGACGCGTACATCGACTCCGCTTTAAGGGCGCTTATGGTAAGAAATGGCTCTGCGCCATCTGGGCAGTTGAGAATAAAGTATGAATGCCGACCATACGAACTCGGGTGGCTCCTGTATGCATTCGCGGGGCGAGGTCGCGAGGGGATACGTCGTTAGCGACGGCGCCCTTGAGACATGAAAACAAGAAGTTCCCAGATTTGGCGACGGGTTGGGTGAAAACGCCTTGTCGACCCTTATGCTGCGGTAGTTGTACCGCGCCTGGCCGAGAAATCACGACTGCAAGTTATAAGCACCTGGCCTGCAAGGGCTTTGGGGGCATGAACCAAGGACATGTTGGCGGCCCTCTACAGTCGGATTACTATTCCAAGCACTATGAATCGCTCGATGAGATTGTTGATTCTTACCGGCACGTTGTTGTGGGTGCCGCTGGTCTCAGCCACCAATTACTACATCTCTTTCAGTTCGGGTTCAAATGCCAATAATGGAACTTCTAAGGCCACCCCCTGGAAGACTCATCCCTACATGCAAACGGCGGCGGGCTGTACAACCAGCGGATCGGCTCCGACCTACGCGCATTCCGCAGGGGATGTATTTACCTTCAAGCAAGGAGATTCATGGCCCAATGCCTGTTTCGACATGGTTCTCGGTGCAGGCGGATCAAATGGCAACCCTGATATCTATACCTTCGACCCGACCTGGGGCACACCACCCACTTCCGTAAACAATAACGCAGGACAGATCACGAACGCCTATCAGTTCACCGCCGGAGGGAGCGTCATCAACGGAGTGAGCGGGATCAATCGGTTCATTTCCACAAACGGCCACTCCAACGTGACGATCAACGGGGCCGAGTTTACCGGGATGCTATGGTCGGGCAATCCGTCCTTCGGCAACGCTTTTATTGTCGACATCAACACAGATCAGAACATCATCGTCTCAAACAGCTATTTTCATGGATGGACGCATACGGGAGCCACTGGCGATGTAATGAAGGCGGTTGCAGGCCGGGTTTCTTCACCGTTTAACGCTGGATCGCAAGTTACCGGCAGCGTGTTTGATGGAACAGGAGCGACCGATAGCGGCGAGGCAGTCTATGCTGTCCAGATGGCGGACAACAACATCGTCAAGAACATGAGCAACGGCATTCTGCCGAATGTGAACGCCATTGTCCATGACAACACCGTTGGTCCAATCAACACGTCCTTTGATGCCACTAACCACGAGAATTGTTTTGAGCCGATTGGGCTACCTGCTGGGGTAACCAGCACGGAATACTTCTACAACAACATCTGGCATGACTGCGCCGCTGTAGGGATTCTGACTCAAGGCGGAGCCGCAAGCACAGGCATTGAGAAGGTATGGTTATGGAACAACGTGGCGTGGATTGGATCGACAAGCTCTCCTCCGATCCCCTTCCAGTTCGATACCGTTAGCGCGTTCAACGGAAGCTGCGAAGTCCACATGTACAACAACACGATCTACGCAGGTTCCGGCCAGCAATGCGCGCGCACGGTAAATCGCGGGAACGGTCCTCTGAGCGTGCTGGATGTACAGAACAATCATTGCATCACTGACCGCTCTCCCACGATGGATTTCACGCTGAACGCTACCACGTACACAAACGCCAATAACACCAACATGGGCACGGCTACGGCTATCGGTCAGGGATATAACGCAAGCGAGACGTATGCGTATTCTCCGACTCTTATTACCAACTCTACGGTAGGCGCGGGAGCGAATCTCAGCACCCTGGTTACGGGCAGCCTATCTTCATTACAAAACGACACGACCTATGGAGGTATACGGTCTACCATTGCTAGACCCGGAGGATCGAGTGCATGGGACACCGGAGCATATCAGTGGGGATCGGAACCGGCGCCTCCCACAAATTTGCAGGGGATAGTAAATTAGAGCACGCGCAGGATACATCGTCGCGCCCTAAAACGAATCACCATGCCGGGTCGAACTTGTCCGCTTCACTTTAGATACCGCGGTTTGCTTTTAGACCCGAAAACTCGCCGATCACATCTGCGTCTCTGAACTCTAGCCTGATCTCATGATACATACTCAAGTGGAAGAATCAACCGCTGCCAAGCGGGTGGCTGCGCATAGCGTCGCTGTGGCTGTAGGCAAGAGCACACTCTTCGGCGTTCTGGCCAATTTCGCGCAGGTTGGAACCAGGATTTTCACAGTCCCTGTGGTTATCACACACATGGGCCTAGAAGGCTATGGTATCTGGTCCATCATCATGACCACCGGTGCATATATGCGCTTCGGCGCCGCCGGCTTGAAATCAGCCTTCCAAAAATACGTAGCGGAGGCTATGGGGAGTGGCAACTTTCTTGGGGTGAACCAGTTGATATCGACTGGGAGCGCCGCCATGCTGGTGGCCTCGTTGATAGGGCTCCTCCCGGTTGCCATCTTTTCAAAAGTCCTGGCAAGACATTCCGGGGTTCCGGAGCGATTTGTGGATTCTACCGCCGGATCTTTCGAACTGCTTGCCATCCTGATGATCATTTCGAACTTTGCCGCGGTGTACGAAGCGATCGTGGCGGGAACCAACCGGATCGAACTGCTCAAGAAGTTCAACATCGTTCAAGCGATTCTGGAAGCTGCAGCAATCGTTACCCTCTTATACTTTGGATACGGCTTGCTTGCCATGACCGCTGTCATGGCCGTCTCCGAGCTCGCACTGATCGCATGCTGCTATCTAGCTTCATCGCGCATCTTGCCGCAGGTTCGGCTGGGCATAAGATATATCTCCCGGAGCGTAGTCAGAGAACTTGTTCGCTTCGCGGGCAGCTACCAGATTCTCAACGTCCTTGAGATTGTCTATATTACTTTCCTGCCCATATGCATTCTCAAACTGTTCGGCGCACACGCGTCGGGAGTTTACGCGCTGTGTGGGCGACTGGTGGCGGCCGCTGTCATGTTTCAGGAGTCATCGCTGCTCCCGCTACTCTCTGGCGGTGCAGCGATGTACGCTTCAGCAACACGGGATCATGTTAAGTTTTTGATAAGTAAGGCTTTCAAGTGGACGTTGGTTCTTAGCGCTCCCTTTTTGGTATTCCTTTCGGTCTTTGGCACCACGGTTATCATGGCTTGGACCGGACAGGCAGATCCTTTGTTCAAGATTACGCTCTGGCTGAGCTGTGCCGCGGCACTTTTTAAGGCTGTCAGCCGAGTTGGGTTCATTATTTACCGCGTTACAGGTGGAAGCTCGCTGGATATCATCAGGCAAGTCATATGTATCGTGCCCGTGGCTGTGGCGGCATTTCTTGGCAGGGAAGTGGGTTATCTCGGAATATTCGTCGCCGTGGCTCTGGGAGAACTGCTGGGCATGCTCTTCATGTTTCTTGCTCTCGGTTGGGTCATTGAGGGTTTCAATGTAAGAATGTTGGTTCCAGACGCGGCGAAACTGCTGGGGGCTGTTGCGGGTGTCGTGGCAATCGGAGCTGGGGCCGCCGCTCTCTCCAGTTTCTGGAGCGGGTCAGGGCGATTGGACGCAGCATTGCGATTGGCGCTCGCGGCTTTGGGCTGCGCCATCGTGATTCGTCCTGCCCTTAGCCTGACCAGATTTCTGTCCACTGGTGAGCAGCGGGCGATCATGGACACTCTCCTACGCCGTAGCCAGAAGCAAGGTATCGTTGAGGTTCAGGCCTAGATCTCGCAGAAAAGCTCAGCCTTGTTTCCGACCTCAGCGGCTCACTTCCGAGTGAACAACAGACCAAAGCTCTGCAAGCTATCAGTCGTGTAGCTGGGTACTAACCAATTGATAACGGGAGATATTGTATGGGGCTGATGAAAACAATCACTGGATCTGTGAAAAATCCTAAACGAACGCTGTACCGCCTAGAAACAGTCCTGCTGGAGCATTTCATAAGTGCAAGAAATGCATTGAGCGACCTGCGGCGGAGACGGCGCGCCCAATTGCAAAGCGGTCTAGGCGTGTTCGATGAAATCCTCGAACGCTCACAAGCCCGAACGGATATCAGCGACCATCTGCAGACGCTGTTCGTCGAGTCGATGCCGGTGCGGCCTTCTCTTATTGTCGAGCTCGGAGTCCGTGGCGGTGAGAGCACCTTCGTGTTGGAGCGAGTGGCCGAGCTGCATCAGGCACAGCTCGTCAGCGTGGACATCCAGGATTGCTCGAGGGTTTCCCGCTATCCGAATTGGTCGTTTGTAAAGAGCGACGACATTGCCTTTGCCGGAGAATTCGCTGCCTGGTGCCGCGAGCACGGCACCGAGCCGCTGATCGACATCCTCTTTATTGACAGTAGCCACGAGTTGGATCATACGGTACAAGAACTCATTCATTGGTTTCCCTTCCTATCCGACCGAGCCAAGGTCTTTTTCCACGACACGAACATGAAACGGGTATTTAAGAGGCGGGACGGGAGCATCGGACTAGGCTGGGCCAACCAGCGAGGAGTGATTGCCGCAATTGAACAATATCTGGGCTGCAGTTTTGACGAGCAGCGAGATTTTACTGCGTTTGTGGAAGGCTGGATGGTTAAGCACCATGCCAACTGCAGCGGCCTGACTATTCTGGAGAAGGCGCAGAACATCGCCGTGTCCAGGCTACATCATGAGTCAGTGGTTCGAGCTTGAATGGGCTGAAGCACTTCGTCTGCCGATAGAGATCATTTGGGAACCGAACATTATTTCGGAGGGGGTGGACAGACGGATCTCCATCCCGCCGCGCTAATCATTCTGATCGCGGCCTGCATCTTGATATCCGTTTTGCCCCGGCGATACGCATATGTCCCCGTCCTGCTCGCAGCTCTTCTCGTCCCCGTCCAGGAGGGGGTTATCCTGGGTGGACTGCACTTCACGCTGTCTCGGATTCTGCTTTTCTTCGGTTGGCTCCGACTGTTGGCGGTCAGGGTTAGAGAGGGTTCTTCGGGCATGCGATGGACGTCTGTGGACAAGATATTTATCGCCTATTGCCTAGCGAATGCAGTGATGTTTTTCCTGCTCTGGGGAGAGATGGACGCCCTGGTCAACCGGTTTGGATTTTTGCTCAACGCGCTTGGTATGTATTTCTTTATGCGTAACTTCGTGCGGAGCGAAACAGATCTGGATCGGGTCGCGAAAACTCTTGCGTGGTTTATGGTAATGCTGGCGGTGTTCATGGTAAATGAGCAAATCACAGGCCGGAACGTATGTTCGGTCTTGGGAGGTGTGCCCGAAATCACATCGGTGCGTGACGGCAAAATACGCTCGCAAGGCCCATTTGCTCACGCGCTGACCGCAGGCACCGTTGGTGCGGTTCTATCGCCCTTGTTTTTCGGTTTGTGGTGGCAGAGGCGTCGAAGCAAGGCTGTGGCCTGGGCCGGCGCCGCGGCATCGGGGGCTGTGGCCGCGTGCAGCATGTCGAGCACGCCTGTGCTCGTACTTGTAGCGGGTTGGTTTGCATTGGCGATGTGGCCGTTACGACGCCATTTGAGATGGTTTCGTTGGGGAACCGTGGTGTTGTTGGTGGGCCTCCACCTAGTAATGAAGGCCCCGGTCTGGGCGCTGATTGGCCGGATTGATCTCACCGGATCTTCGTCTTCCTACCACCGATTTGCTCTGGTGGATCAGTTCATACGTCGCTTTGGAGAATGGTGGCTTGTGGGTACCCGGTACACCTACAACTGGGGTTGGGACATGTGGGACAACATCAATACCTATGTGGCGCAAGGCACTGATGGTGGTCTTCTTACGTTCGTGCTGTTTATTGCTCTTATTGCCGTAGCATTCCATCGCCTCGGAGTAGCTCGAAAGGCCAAGGCCTCGCATCCCGAACACGCGCGTCGCCTCTGGGTTTTGGGTTCCATGTTGTTTGCCCACACAGTCGCATTTTGGGGAATAGGATATTTTGATCAAAGTTCCGTGGTGTGGTATGTGGGATTGGCCATGATTGCCACGGCTGTGTCACTGAAGCCAGTCGGACGGCAGCGGGCGAAAGTGGTAATCGGAAGCTGGGAGGCGCCTAACGTCCCCCAAGTACAACCCGCCCATTCCATGATCTTAGCGAGGACTACTGCGTGTCCGGAATGATCGATAAGAGTTCAGTGTCCGACCGTACTCCGTTGGCTTCCGTGATTATCGTCACATGGAACGCAAAACGGTATGTGGAGGAGTGTTTATGTTCGCTGCGGGAAAACGTAGAAGTTCCAATCGAGATCATCGTCGTGGACAATGCCTCCTTCGATGGCACTGCTGAGTTGGTACGCGACAGATTCCCCGAGGCCTGTCTGATCGAGGCCACAGAAAACCTAGGCTTTGCCAAAGGAAACAATCTCGGGATCGCTCACAGCCGCGGGAAGTATCTTTTCCTGGTTAATTCAGACGTTAAAGTTCCTCCTGGTTGCGTCAGCAAGCTGATCTGCTGTATGGAAGCGAACCCTAGTGTCGGAATGCTGGGGCCACAGATGCTCGGGCCTGACGGAAAGGTTCGGCGCTCGATCATGCGGCGTCCCGTACTGTGGAGCTTGTTCTGCCGGGCGCTGGCGCTGGACTCGATCTTTAGGGGCAGGCGCTGGACCGGCGGCTTCCTGATGTCCGATTTCGGCCATGACCGCACCTGTGATGTGGAAGTGTTGAACGGCTGGTTTTGGGTCGTGAGACGCGAGGCTCTGGAGCAAGTAGGCCTCCTCGACGACCGCTTTTTCATGTACGGCGAGGACATGGATTGGTCGTACCGTTTTCGCAAAGCTGGGTGGAGATTGGTTTTCTATGCCGAGGCAGGTGCGATCCACTACGGCGGCGCTAGTTCTGCAGCGGCACCCGTACGCTTTTACATCGAGATGCAGCGTGCGAACTTTCAATATTGGAGGAAACACCATGGCTGGCTCTCCTTCCTCGCATATTATTGCATTACGATCCTTCATGAAGTAGTGCGCATCGCGGGCCACGCTGGTATTTACCTCCTTAAACCCGGGGCTCGCCGCGACGCGGCTTACAAAGTCCGGCGCAGTAGTGCAACGCTGCGCTGGTTGATTGAGGGAGCGGACTGCACTGCTGAATTCGGCCAACTCAGAGCAGATTCCACAGCCAATACGATCCAACAATCATGAGGGAAGAATCATAAGCTCACTTATGAAGACGTCGATCAACAAGAGCTACGTCCTTGTTACAGCCGCGTATAACGAGGAAAGATTTATTGCCAAAACAATCGAGTCTGTAGTTTCGCAGACGGTCCGACCAAAGAAGTGGATCATTGTTAGCGATGGTTCAACGGATCAAACCGACTCTATCGTCGACAGCCGTTCTAGGGATTACGATTTCATTCGACTCCATCGAATTTGCGATCCTCATCCGCGCAATTTTGCCGCTCAAGTCAATGCGATTAACGCTGGGTATGCACTGCTGAAGGACTTGCAGTTCGACTTTTTTGGAAACGTCGATGCTGACGTGTCGTTCGCACCGAGTTATTACGAGCAGCTACTAGCGAAGTTTGAGGAAGACACGACTCTGGGATTGGGGGGAGGCTGCATTCATGAAGAGATAAACGGCGCCTTCCTCAGCCGCCGTGGGAATAGTACCCGCGCAGTAGCCCATGCAATACAACTGTTCCGTCGGGAGTGTTATGAGATGGTGGGCCCTTACGTCCCGCTTCCGTATGGTGGTCCGGACTGGGTGGCCGAAGTCGTCGCCCGACACAAGGGTTGGAGAGTCAGATCATTTACCGAGTTGCCGGTGCATCATTACAGGCCAACTTGCTCCGCCGGCGGTCTTATACGCGGACGCTACCGCCAGGGGTTGATGGATCACTCGTTGGGCTGCGATCCGGTTTTCGAAGTCTTCAAGTGCCTCTCGCGCCTTTCAGCGTCACCATTTCTGATCGGGGCATTGGCTCGCTTTTCCGGATTTGTTTGGGCCTCGTGCCGACGATTTCCGCCTGCGGTACCGCGGGATATTTCGGAGTTCCTAAAGGCAGAGCAGCGGGCAAGAGTACGGTCGATATTTCGTAGCATCCGTGAGCACGCCTCCTGACAATTGCCACGCATATGACCGTACATCTGACTGATCCTCTCCGGAACGCGCGCCGGACGGCATCGATTGTTTGCAACCCGGGATCTGAGGTACTTTGTAAGCCGGCGCGAGTCAAAGTGCTACGGTGTGAAGCGCCGGTGGTCCCAAACTATCCCTTGAATTGTTGATCTCGCAATTCCTAAGTCCGCTTAACCGCCCGTCGAGAGAGGAAGCCCGAGCCAGTGAACAATTGTGTGATTCAGTATTATCGGTGTCCAGAGCGCTATGTTCGGCTTGCTTTGCGAGGGTTGCTCTCGGAAACTAGCGGGTATTTTCGGTTTGGAGAAGAAGTTTGCTACGGCAAGTATTGCGGGCGCAATCCGTGCGATGTTCCTACCGGTGAACTCTTCGATGCGTTCCGTGACACAACCATCGAAAATGGAACGACGTGCATACCATTTGATTTGAAACAAGTCGTGGACAGTCTTCGCAATGAGTTGTATGTGAGCGTAAACGGCAATGGGGATACTGCTATCGACTCAACGCTGGCGAGGATGTATTACTTCTTCCGTCCACTCTTGCCTAACGCAGTTCGAAAGCATCTGAAAAAGGTTCACCTGCGCGGCTGGCAAGAGTTCCCATTCCCGCATTGGCCGGTCGATCGAACTGTAGATGACGTGTTTGAGCGCGTGTTGTTGTTGTTGCTCAAGTCTCAGGCCGTGGACAGGATTCCTTTCATCTGGTTCTGGCCCGATGGCGCCTCAAGTTGCGCGGTTATGACCCACGACGTCGAAACAGCATCTGGCATGGATTCTTGCGCATCTTTAATGGATCTCAACGATTCCTTTGGAATTAAGGCGTCATTTCAGATCGTTCCCGAATCTCGTTATGATGTAACGTCCGTTTTCTTGGCGTCAATTTGGGAAAGAGGTTTCGAGGTAGCGGTTCACGATCTGAACCATGACGGACTCTTGTTTAGAGACCGGGAACAATTCCTCGAGCGCGTTGTCAAAATCAATTCGTATGGGGAACAATTCGGAGCGTCGGGGTTTCGGGCTGCGGTTTTATATCGAAACCAAATGTGGTACGACGCGCTGAAGTTCTCTTACGACATGTCAGTTCCCAACGTAGCTCATTTGGATCCGCAGCACGGTGGATGTTGCACAATCATGCCCTATTTCATAGGTCAAGTCCTTGAACTTCCCGTTACGACGACTCAAGATTATTTTTTGTTTCACATCTTAAATGACTATTCAATCGATTTATGGAAGCAGCAGACAAATCTCATCATGGAGAAGCATGGCTTGATCAGTTTTATTGTCCATCCCGATTACACCACGGCTCCTCGTGAGAGACAGGTCTATGAAGCTCTGCTTAATCATCTAGCTCTATTGCGAGAGGAGAAAGGAGTGTGGATACCGACTCCTGGTGAAGCTAACCGGTGGTGGAGGCAGCGGGCGGAGATGAAGATCGTCGAAGATGGCAAGAATGTGCGGATCGAAGGCCCAGGCAGGGAGCGAGGCCGCATAGCCTATGCAAGTGAGAAGGATGGTCGGCTCGTATTCACGCTCGATGAAACGCCGTCGGCGAACTGACCACAGAGGCTCTGTCCAGAGTTTAGCCTGGGAAAGACTCACACGGCTGCTGGCGAATCCCCATCATACACGAGAGGGAGCAGGCCAAAAACAGGGGGTAAGACTACCCTTTGGTTGGATTTGGCACCTCGGACTACACATTAGGGATGGCGCCGCCGCTGGCCGGGATCGCTCTCGAAAAATGTTGATTGAAAAGGCCGCCCGGAGTGATAAGTAAGAGAGTGATTGTTAAGCGGGTCGTGGGTGCGACTTGTGTATCGGGTCTGGGTGGTATTTTGGTAGCTGGGCTGTGGCCGTTCATGCTCCCAAGAATGAAGTGAGCTGGCAGGAACGGCAACGGGATTCGTTTTGGTAACTACGTAGTGATACTGAGCTCCGATGCAGTTAACTTGGTGGATGCAAGAAGCGGAACATCGCGAAGATGCGAACCCTTGCTTCACAACAAGAAGCCGCTTCAGCAGAGTCTACAATGTCTGACCGGACCGAATCAATCGCTGGGGGAAGTCTGTCAGGCGTAGCTTTGAAAAAGTAGTGAGGCTTCCGCAGCGAATGGGGAAGAAGATGTGTACAGTGTCATTGAAGTGAGAAGGAATTCATGCAGATTCTTCACATAGTGGGCGCCAGACCAAATTTCATGAAAGCCGCTCCTGTATTGCGCGCATTTCAGAAATGGCCACAAGTGCAGCAGACTTTGGTTCACACCGGCCAGCACTATGATACCAACATGTCGGACGTGTTCTTTTCCCAGCTCGAGATCCCAGCGCCCGATGTGAACCTTGGGGTTGGTTCAGGCACCCATGCTCAACAAACGGCAGAGATCATGAGCCGTCTCGAACCGATTGTACTTGAACGCAGACCAGATGTGGTTCTGGTTTATGGTGATGTCAATTCTACCGTAGCGGCGGCGTTAGTCTGCTCAAAGCTGCTCATCCGTGTAGCCCACGTTGAAGCTGGACTTCGTTCCTTCGATCGAAGCATGCCGGAGGAAATCAACCGTATCGTGACGGATCGCCTTGCAGATTTCTTGTTCACTCCATCAGAAGATGGAGATATGAACCTGCAGCGCGAGGGCGTGCCGGGAGATAAAATCCATAGAGTGGGAAACGTGATGATCGACTCTCTCATACGGCTACTCCCCTCTGCCATGCAGTACCCAAAGGATGGGCTGCCGGATCGCTATGCCCTGGTGACACTTCATCGCCCCTCCAATGTTGATGACAGCGCAGTCTTGAAGAGCATTCTCGATTCTCTAGTTGAAGTAAATAGGCAGTTGGATGTCGTCTTTCCTGTACACCCGAGGACACGGCAACGTATCGCTGAGTTCAGTACGAATATCGAGAAGCTTCACCTGCTGGAACCATTGCCTTATATCGAGTTTCTCGCATTGCAGCGCCGCGCTGCCGTGGTCATCACCGATTCAGGAGGAATTCAGGAAGAGACAACCTATTTAGGAATACCCTGCCTGACGTTGCGGAATAACACAGAGCGTCCCATCACTCTCACCTTGGGAACAAACGTCCTCGTCGGGCAAGACCGAAAGAAGCTGCGTTCCGAGTTGAACAGGATTCTTGAAGGTAAGTCCAAAATAGGTAGGATTCCGCCGCTCTGGGACGGCCATGCCGGTGATCGCATCGCCGAGATACTTTCCCAGGTTTGAGTCTGAAGGCTACCGTGGGGGAACTTCTCGTCCGTAGGAGTTAACAGCCTCCCTTGTAATTGCAGCGAAGACCGCGGCCTCCTTATAAATAATGACTGTGACCCAGACCAGAGGCAAATAAAGATTGTCCGATCTATATAATTTCGATCCCAGTGTGGATGAACGCTGGCCCCGATTTCTCAATTGCCGTGCTGACGCCTCTGTTTTTCACACGGTTGGCTGGCTTGAAGCCCTACGCCGAACCTATGGCTATGAACCGGTTGTGTACACAACCTCACCGCCAGGAGAGGAACTGAAGGAAGGACTGCTCTTCTGCAGAATAAACACGTGGCTTTCTGGGAGGCGGCTGGTCTCTGTTCCTTTTTCTGATCACGCGGCCCTTCTGACTGACGACGGCGATGTTCTGCGGCAAATGTTTTCTTTTTTGCAGGCGCAAGTCGAAGAGAAGGTCTGCAGGTACGTCGAGATCAGACCCATAGCGCACCTGGATTCAGATCCTGCGAAACTTGGCAAGAGCGCCAAATTTTATTGGCATAAGCTCTCCCTCGACCAGGAATTGGGTTCCCTTTATAAGTCCTTTCACAAGAATTCTGTACAGCGAAAAATACGACGCGCCGAGCGGGAAGGCTTAACATACGCGGAGGGAAGATCCGAGGAACTGATCCAGCAATTCTACCGGCTTCTGCTGGTTACTCATCGTCGCCACGGCGTGCCGCCGCAGCCGATCTCATGGTTTCGCAACTTAATCGACTGTTTGGGGAACAGGCTCAAGATCCGGATTGCTTCGAAGAACGGCCTTGCGGTGGCTAGCATCATCACTCTGACTTGCAAGAAATCGATGGTTTACAAGTACGGATGTTCGGACCCCAGATATCACAACTTGGGCGGAATGATGTTTCTGATGTGGCGCGCCATTCAGGATGCTAAGAGTTGCGCACTCTCGGAACTGGATATGGGCCGCTCCGACTGCGATAATTCAGGCCTAATCAGTTTTAAAGAGCACTGGAGCGCAGCGCGAAGAACATTAGTTTATTGGGGGTATCCCGCCGGGTTGCGCCCGAGTCTGAACCGATGGGATTTGAGGGCCGCAAGAAGGGTTGTCGCGCTGCTACCAACAGCTGCACTCCCTTCGATGGGGCAACTGCTGTACAAGCACATGGGGTAGGAGACAACGACAATTGCTGCTTCTAAGAACGGAAGTTGATATCGTTCGTGTCGAATCTGCGCGAAAAAAGTTCTCTTCCTAGGTTATCTGCCTCTGCAAGTTGATAGGCAAGCCGATCATCATCTTGTGACCAAAGCACCGGTACTCGCACGCGAGGTTGGTCGTTGGTAGTACAAGAACTGCCGCAACCCTGGTGCTCGCCAAGTGATTGAAAAGTGGACTCGCTTTGCGAGTCTGGTGTTGCAACTAACATAGTGATCTCGAATTGCAGATGCGACTGCACCTTCTTCTTTACCGCTTGTTCGAGGTTGTGTCGAAGATGAATGAGCCGGATTCCGCTGTTCGCAACATTTCCGATACCGCTCGTTGGGTAGCCTATTTTAGGGCGCGCGAAACGCAACGGCCCGATGCCCTGTTCCACGACCCGTACGCCAAGCGTTTGGCGGGAGAGCGTGGGTTTCAGATCGCCAACACTCTGCCTGAGGGAAATAAGCACGAGTGGGCATGGGTCGCCCGCACGTACCTTTTTGACGAATTTCTGCGTCGCGAGATTCAAGACGGAGCAGACCTGGTGGTGAACCTCGCCGCGGGGCTCGATGCTCGGCCATACCGCATGCGGCTGCCCTCGACACTTTTGTGGGTAGAGGTGGATCTACCGGAGATAGTTGGCTACAAGGAAGAGATTCTTGCGATCGAGAAACCAGGATGCCATCTGGAGCGAATCCGCCTGGATCTATCAGACAGGCCGGCGCGGCGCGCACTCTTTGCTGAACTGGACCGCCGAGCGACCAAGATCGTGGTCCTGACCGAGGGACTTCTAATCTACTTCACTGCCGAGCAGGTCGGCTCCTTCGCCAGAGACCTTGCTGGCGGCGCACACTTCCGGAGTTGGATTATCGATCTTGCCTCTCCGGGCCAACTCAAATTGATGCAGCGGACGACGGGCAAGCAACTCAGCGAGGCCGGTGCGGCATTCAAGTTCGGGCCACTTGAGGGCCCGAATTTCTTCGTGCCGCACGGGTGGGAGCCGAAGGACGTCCAGGGATTGTTAAAGACTGCGGCGCAGTTCAAGCGGCCGCCAGTCGAACTGCTCTCCTTATTACCAGAGCCTAAAGGCCCACCGGGAAATTTTCCTTGGACAGGAGTCTGCCTGCTTAAGAGGCATTGACATCTTCTCAAGCCGGCACCGCGGCCACGGAACGAGTCTCCAGGGCAGGTTGGATCAGTTTTCTTTTTGAGGCGCGAGCACAAACTGGCTATTCGCAGGATTCGGGCTTGAAGGTTCTGATTCGAACGATCGTTTTAGCCTGAGGAATGGCTTCTCGAGTAGATTCCAAGATAGAGTCGCCACAGCGTAGCTCGCGACGATAGCGATCGGCAGCGCCAGGAGGGGATGCCGGTCCAGGTGTAACGCTTGCGCCGCGTCAAACGGGATCTTGTGGAGCAAGTACAGACCGTAACTGATGGTTCCGGTATAAATCAGGAATCGGTTCGTCAGCGCGACACGCAGCCATTTTTGCGCAGAAAACAGCGCGAGATAGACAAATGAGGCCGAAACTACCGCCGTTAAAGAGAAAGTGATCCATCTGGCATGAAGGGCTTCAGTCACAAAAGCGAGTGGCGCCGCGATACAGAGAGCAATCCAGGCGATTCTTATGAACTTGGACGGGACAAAACTGTCCGAACGGACTGTCAGCGCGAGAAGCGCCCCGGCCATCAGGCCGTCCAGGCGGCAGAATAAGTTTGGGTAGGTATCGACGTGGTGCAACGACAAGTAAAAGCGCAGTGCAGGAGAAAGACAAATCACCACGATAGCAATACGACGTACTTGAGCAAAAGAGCAATATCGCACAACCCAGGGCCAAACCAGATAAAACTGTTCCTCGATAGCGAGCGACCAAGTGACGGCAAGCGGTCCTGTTGCCATGGCTGGAATCCGAATCAGGAAGTTCTGAAGGAACAACGGGTAGGCCCACCAGGGCGACGACCTTTCAAAGATGCTGTGAGCCTCCGACGGACGCAGGAAGGGAACAAGCACGAACATGAAAAAGAGCAGGGAGTAATATAAGGGCCATATCCTTAGACATCGCCTGACATAAAAATTCTTAAAATAGCCTTCCGATTGTTTAGAGTCGATAAGCATCCCGGTGATCAAGAACCCGGACAAAACGAAAAAAAGATCAACCCCCATCCATCCATTGGCGAATAAGCGCGGTAATGTCCCGCTGTTGTGAATGATCACTACCAGGATAGCCACGCCGCGAATGGCATCGAGTTGAGGGATTCTCTTTGGCATTCTCTATGTTGGGAATGGATCGGAACAGCTACCGCTCAAACCTCCGAGCTGATCGTCCCCGCCGGCTGCTATATGCCCGGAATCAACCCTGCGCAAGATTTTAAACCCAAGAGGAGACCATCGACTACGGTTCGGGTTTAGTTGCGGGGTGCCTTAGAGTTGACCGGACCATCGGCCAGGAATGCCAGTCAGGCGTTTGAGGGTGAGAGACATCTCTTTGGAACCGGCGCAGTTAGCCAACGCGTTCCCACAACAACGGTTGTCGCAAGGGACAGGTTCTACACCGCTTGCATAGTAGGTGTCATGTTATTCATTCCAGGGTGGTTACGGAGGACGCTGGACCGCCGGGGTGATGGCTTCTGTACTGGAGAGAGAACGCGGCGCGTGGTATCATTTTCTCAACCCCCTTTTAAGTACGGCAGCGTATTTCGCCGCTTACTATCAAGAACAACTCCAGAATGGTCTCTTCATAAAACTATGCTAGAAACTGCGATCATTGGAGCAGGTCCTTACGGACTCTCAATAGCTGCGCATTTCCGACGTCGTGGCCTCCCATTCCGGATTTTCGGTCGTCCGATGGACAGCTGGCTGAGTCATATGCCGAAAGGCATGATGCTGAAGTCTGACGGTTTCGCCTCGAACATCTACGATCCGGATGGAGAATTTACCTTAAGACATTTCTGTGCCGAGCGGGGAATCGAGTACTCCGATATTGGGATCCCGGTGCGACTTGAGACCTTCGCTGACTATGGGCTGGCGTTCAGGGATCGAATGTTACCGGAACTGGAAGACAAGCTGGTTGTCGCCCTCGATCGGTTGCCGGAAGGATTTCTTCTTCGCCTTGATGGTGGCGAAACGGTCAAGGCGCGGCGGGTAGTGCTCGCGGTCGGGATCACCCACTTCGAACACATCCCTGCCAACCTGGCACATTTGCCGCCGGAGTTCCTGTCTCATAGCTTCCGTCATCCGGATCCTGAACTGTTCAGGGGCCGGAGCGTGGTCGTGATAGGTGGCGGTGCTTCGGCGATTGACCTGGCGGCATTGCTGCATGAGGCCGATGCCAAGGTACAGCTAGTTGCCCGTCAATCGTCGTTGAAGTTCCACAGCATGCCCACGGGCAAGCCCCGTTCTCGGTGGCAGCAAATTCGGCATCCGCAATCGGGGCTCGGTCCGGGATTGCGGTCACGCTTCTTTGCCAATGCACCGATGTTGTTTCACTACTTGCCCGAGCGTCTCCGTCTGCAGGCCGTCGGAAGAAGCCTTGGTCCCTCGGCTGGATGGTTCGTCAAAGAGAAGGTGATTGGGCGGGTACCTCTTCTGCTTGGATACACGCCGCAGCGCGCCGAGGTCCGGGACGGCAGGGTTCGTCTGCATCTGCGCGCGGTGGATGGTACCGAGCACGAAGTTCTGACCGAGCACATCATTGCGGCGACCGGTTACAAAGTGGATTTGGAACGATTGACGTTTCTCAGCACAGAAATACGCTCGAAGCTCAAAGCGGTCAATGGCACACCGGTGCTCTCGTCGAGTTTCGAGTCGTCCGTGCCCGGCATTTACTTCGTGGGGGTTGCGGCCGCAAACAGCTTCGGGCCGGTAATGCGCTTTGCTTTCGGGGCTGGCTTCACGGCTCGCCGTCTCACCCAAACCATGATGCATGAACTCTCGCAGAGTCCGGCATCGCTTCGGACTCCCAGGGTTGTGACCATTGCGAAATAGAGGGACTCGATCGATTTGAAAGGCTGATGGACGCATGAAGCTAGAGACCATCGCAATTCACGCAGGCTACGACGGCGACCCCAAAACGAAGGCCGTGGCTGTGCCGATCTATCAGACCGTCGCGTTCGAGTTTGACAGTGCCGAGCATGGAGCGGCGTTATTCAATCTCGAGGTCCAGGGGAACATCTACACTCGGATTGGGAATCCCACCAATACGGTGCTGGAAAAACGCGTTGCCGCTCTGGAGGGTGGCGTCGATGCGCTGAGTGTGAGTTCAGGCATGGCGGCAATCCACTATGCGTTGATCAACATTGCAGAGTTGGGCAACAATATAGTTTCTCTTCCGCAGCTTTACGGCGCTACTTATACCCTGTTGGCGCACATCCTGCCAAAACAGGGAATCACTGGACGATTCGCACAGAGTGATGATCCCGATGCTATTGAAAGATTGATAGACGAAAACACCAGAGCGGTGTTTTGCGAAAGCGTCGGCAATCCGGCTGGAAATGTTGCGGACATCGAGGGGTTAGCCCGGGTCGCGCACAAGCATGGCGTGCCTTTGATCGTCGACAACACAATCGCGACGCCAATCCTATTGAGGCCGATCGACTACGGCGCCGACATCGTGGTGCATTCCATGACGAAGTTCATGGGAGGGCACGGCACAACCTTGGGCGGAATGATCGTGGATAGCGGAAAATTTCCCTGGCGCCAGTACCCTGAGCGCTTTTACATGCTGAACAAGCCAGAAATTGCCTATCACGGTGTGGTCTATGTCGAGCACTATGGCGATGCAGCCTTTGTGGCGCGGTGCCGGACGGTTGCCCAACGAAACACCGGTTCTACGTTGTCGCCCTTCAACGCGTTCTTATTGCTGCAGGGGATTGAGACGCTCGCGCTCCGCATCGAACGCCACGTGGAAAATGCCCGCAAAGTAGCGGAGTATCTGCGGCGCCATCGCATGGTGGAATGGGTGAATTATGCGGGGTTTCCAGACAATCCTTTATACCCAATGGCACAAAGATACTTGGGATCTCGGCGCTGCTCCCTGCTGACGTTTGGAGTGAAAGGCGGCTTCGAGGCGGGGACGAAATGTTTCAATGCCCTGCGCCTATTCAAACGGATGGTCAATATGGGTGATGCTAAGTCGCTGGCATGCCATCCTGCGTCCACGACGCACCGGCAACTGACGCCCGAGGAACAGCAGAAGACGGGTGTGACGCCGGAGATGATTCGGCTTAGCGTGGGCATCGAGCACATCGACGATATTATCGACGATCTCGCTCAGGCGTTGGAGAAGACAACAAAATGAAGTCGCCGGAAATCATCGCGATTCTCGGCTTGGGAGCCATGTCATGCCACTGGTAATGGACGGAGGCCGAATCCCTACTCTTTGGGCGGGGAAGAAGCGTTCACGCCCGGCAAGACCGGCCGGCGGTGACGGCTTGCGGGCGGAATGCGTCGAAATCGCGCTCATTAACAACATGCCGGACGCGGCGCTGGAAGACACCGAGTCGCAATTCTTCGAGCTTCTCGACGCCGCAGTTGGCGATATTGCGGTGCGCGTCAAGCTTTACTCGCTGCCTGGGATTCCTCGAAGCGATCGGGGGCAGCAGCATTTGAGCAGCTTCTACCTGGGGATTGAGGATCTTTTGAACAGCCAGTTTGACGGTGTCATCATGACCGGCACCGAGCCGCGGCAACCCAACTTGCGGAATGAGCCATACTGGCCCGCCTTGGTCAATGTTCTTGACTGGGCCGAACACAATACGGCCTCGACGGTGTTATCCTGTTTGGCGGCACACGCCGGCGTCCTCTTCAGCGAAGGTATTGAGCGCCATGCGCTGCAAGATAAGCAGTTCGGTCTCTTCGACTACAGAAAAGTTTGTGACCATGCACTGACGCGCGGTACGGCAGACCAGGTGCGGTTTCCGCATTCTCGATGGAACGAAGTGCGCGAGAACGCACTGACCTCATGTGGTTACGTTGTTCTCACCAGATCCGCTGAAGCTGGTGTGGACTTGTTTGTGAAGAAGAAAAAGGGCAGCCTGTTCGTCCATTTCCAGGGCCATCCAGAGTATAGTGCGCGGACTCTACTCAAGGAATACCGAAGAGACATAAAAAGATTTCTCAGGCGAGAAAGAGAAACGTATCCGACGATGCCGCACGGGTACTTCGATTTGGCCGCGACTAGACTTCTTAGCGATTTTCGAGAGAATGCTCTATCTCGTCCGCGTGAGGAACTCCTGGCAGCCTTTCCTGAGTCCTGCGTTGCCGACACATTGCAGAACACCTGGCGTTCGTCAGCCATCTTCGTGTATCGCAATTGGTTGCAATATATAGTGTCGAAGAAGGCTGAAACTTCAGCGTTCGCAGCCGTGACTCGGGCCGGACGGGCGCAGTCCAGGCCAGCCAACAGCGAATTGGCATAACTAACACGCATGATCGAAGATCACATATCTGACATCCTCAGGACTCTCCCCGCGCGCATTAGCGACGTTGTGAAGCCATGGGTGGAGCAATCACCTGATCGGCCCGCTCTAGTGGAAGCCGCCGGCACTTGGACCTACCGCCAATTGGCGTCCGCCGTCGAAGAAACCCGGACTTGGTTGCTCGACTCGGGCGTGCGCCCCGGTGATCGGGTCATGATCGTGTGTGAGAACTGCCGCGCATTTGTTGCGATTCTATTGGCCCTGGCCGGTCTCGACGCCTGGCCTGTGTTGGTGAACGCACGTGTCTCGTCGCGCGAGATCGATGAAATCCGGGAGCACTGCGGTGCCCGTCGCGCGATTTACACCACCAGCGTTTCACCACATGCCAGGGAGCACGCCAAACGGCATGGCGCGGCCGTCCAAGAAATGGCAGGTTTGGGTCCGATCGCGATTGGTCCTCTGAACGAAAGCGTCGAGCCAGAACCGCTCGATGCGGACCGCGCGAACAACGTAGGCGCCATGATCTACACATCCGGTACTACGGGCCTTCCGAAGGGCGTCATGTTGACCCACCGGAATCTTCTATTCATGGCGGTAGTGTCGGCAAAGATACGCTTGCTGAATCTTGATGACCGCCTCTACGGAGTTCTGCCGATGTCTCATGCGGTGGGCCTTTCTGTGGTTCTTTTGGGCACATTGGTCAGCGGTGCGACGGTTTATTTGTCGCCGCGGTTCGATCCCGCGGCTGCGCTCGGAGCACTGGACAGGGATCACATCACGATCATGCTGGGTGCACCGGCCATGTTCGCGCTGTTGCTGGACTATGCAAAGCTAAAGGGATTCAAAGCACTGAAGCTCCCTGCGCTTCGGATCATTTCATGTTCCGGTGCTCCGCTCCACTCCGCACTCAAGTCGGAGGTCGAAAGCCTCTTCGGTATCGTGCTGCACCACGGCTATGGTACGACGGAATGCTCTCCCAACATTGCGCAGACCAGGGTCGAAGAGCCTCGGGGCGATCTCTCTGTCGGCCGGGCGTTTCCAGGAGTTGAAATCAAGCTGGTCGGGCTAGATGGGAAACAGGTGGTCGACGGAGAGGTCGGAGAACTATGGTTGCGGGGACCCAACATTATGAAGGGCTACTATCGAGCCCCCGAAGAAACGGCTGCGGCGATCAATGCGGAAGGATGGTTCAACACGCGGGACTTGGCTCGCCGGGAAGACGGAAATCTCTTTATCGTCGGACGTTCCAGGGAACTAATCATCCGTTTTGGGCTCAATGTCTACCCAGCCGAAGTCGAGGCAGTCCTAAATGCTCATCCGGGAGTTGTCCGCTCCGCCGTGATCGGCCGATCAGTGGGAGGAACTGAAGGAGATGAAGAAATCGTTGCTTTCGCGCAACTATCGCCGGGCTCGCCACTCACGGCTACCGAATTGGCGGAACACGCCGCACGGCATCTTGCCCCATACAAACAACCCTCGCAGATTCTGGTTGTCCCTGCAATGCCAGTGACTCTGACCGGAAAAGTCGTGAAGGACGAGCTTGCAAAGATGGCCGAATACAGCGCCCGGGCACGTTGACTTAATGACGACCGACTGGCTTACAGGCCTACCTCGATCAGCATCGGTCCTTCGCTCTCGAACCCTTCCCGGAGCGCTTTCGCGAATATATCCAGCGAAGTAGCACGAATGGCAGATACTCCCATGCTCTTTGCCAACAGTACCCAGTCGAGATCGGGACGTCCGATGTCGAACAAATCTGAGGCGCGGGGTCCCGGATTGCCCACACCGAGACCAGAGAACTCGCGCTTAAGGACGGCGTAGGCGCGGTTCGCGAAGACCACGCTTGTGACCTTGAGACTTTCGCGGGCCATAGTCCACAGCGCTTGTGCGGTGTACATTCCGCTGCCATCGGCAGTTAGGCACAATACTCGGCGGTTTGGGCAGGCCACGGCCGCACCCACCGCCAGCGGCATGGCAATCCCGATAGAGCCGCCAGTGTTGGCCAAAAAGTCATGGGGCGAAGCTCCCCTTGTAGCCGCCATTATCCCTCGACCCGAAGTCATGGATTCGTCAACCACAATGGAATTTTCGGGCAGGAGCGCTCCCACAGCAGCCGCAAGTCCAGCCGGCGTGATCTCGCCGCTCGGCACCGGCGGCCGTTCTACCTTTTCTGCCTGCAACTGTGTTCCGTGCAGCGACAAGGCTGCCGCCAGAGCGTCGAGCGCGCCGACATAATCTTCGCCTGGCCTCGCCAGCGTATGGATCTCACATTCTGGCGATGTGAGTACGCTGTTCTTGCCTGGGTAAGCGAAATATGACACTGGCGGCGATGCGCCGACCAAGATAAGCTGCCGAAATTCTTTTAACTGCTCTACCGCTTGCTCGAGCACGTAGTGAACGCGTTCTACCCTGGCGGTGCCAGCGCCGCGTTCCATACGGGTGAAGGGATAGGGAGCAAGCAGCTTAGCGTTTGTGGCCGCAGCGATGCGACCGGCCGCCACCAACCCTTTGCCGTAAAGTGCATTCCCAGCCAGCAGTAGAGCGGTCTGCAAGCCCGACCGGAGCATGGCTGCCGCGTGCTCAACGGTCTTGATGGCCGGTATGAGTGCTCTCGGTAACGTGGGGAGCTTGGCAGTGGTGCTGCTCTCGCTCCGGACAACATCAGACCAGGCAACATCGCCGGGGACGATCAGGGTGGCGATGCGGCCTGGCGCGGTGCGCGCGGCAATAATCGCGTCAACCGCGTCGTGGCCAATCTCGGATGCGGCGGAAGACGTCCGCAACCATTTGGAATAGGGGCGCGCGATCGCTTCGATGTCGGCAGTGAGCGGCGTGTCGTGGCGCAGATGATAGGTGGCATGCTGGCCGACAATGTTGACGATCGGTACCTGGGCTCGGCCCGCATTGTGCAGATTGGCGAGGCCATTGGCCAGACCGGGGCCTAGATGCAGGAGAGTGCATGCTGGTTTCTCAGCCATGCGCGCATAGCCATCGGCAGCGCCCGTAACCACGCCTTCGAACAAACCGAGCACGCAACGCATTTCCGTCACTCGGTCAAGTGCGGCAACGATGTGCAATTCCGAGGTGCCAGGGTTTGTGAAGCAGGCCTCAATCCCTCCGGCAACCAGCGTGCGAACCAGACTCTCGGCTCCGTTCATCGGTTTACACCCTCAGCAGATCCACGCCGAAACGTCCGCCAAACGAAGTTGTGACATTCCATGGTTGCTCTTCTCGGGCGGATGTCAAGAGAAGCCTGACAAACATGCCTCTGGCTAGCAGGCACCGGTAGGTTGTTGTTCAAGCGCGCCACTGTGAACTCTATTTCTAACAAGATGCTCTCCTCAGATGGCGAGAAAGTACAGAGGCAAGCTTTTCGAAGTGCGTCGTGAGTATTCCAACATGATCGCCAGGCACAGTCTCGACCTCGAACTCCTCCGCTAAGTGAGCCCAAACGGCAGCAGGATCATCGGGGAAGTCAGAGCTGATCTCAGCCCTCACAAAGTTTATTTTGCCACTGTAAAATCGAGGCCGATAGCGCTTCAACGCTATATATGCGTCGTCACGCACGCGTTTCATCGCCGGGACCAATGATGCGCCGATCGGTGGCCGATCAGGAACACTCCCGCTGTCGCGTGTCGACGATCGCGTCAGAGTCGATGCATGCTGTATTGCCCGACGCCCGATGAGGCGTATACACTGTCCCAACGACAGAAAGCGCATATGCGGGTACGCGTCCAGCATGGCCAGCAAAGCGACCTTTTCACCATTTGCCAACAGGCGTTGGGCCATTTCCAGCGTTACTAGACCGCCAAGTGAGTGACCTATGAGGATGTAAGGACCCTGGGGCTGCAACTTCTTGACCGCATCGAGATAGAATTGGGCCATATCTTCGATGCGATCAAATGGCGCGTCCACTCCATCGATGCCCTTCGCCTGCATCCCGTATATTGGATGCGGTATTTGGATATGCTTAACGAGTTGGAAAAACTCCATTACGCTGCCTCCCAGGCCATGCGCGAGGAAAACCGGCTGCTTTTCGATGCCTGCCTTTAGTAGCACGAGTGGCGGGAGCTGTGGGGCGGCCCGCTGCTCCAACAGGGCGGCCAGAGCCGCAATCGTAGGTGCGTGGTAGATCATCACCGGTGGTAATTCTCGATCACACGCCTCCGCGATTTCGGTAAATAGTTTAATAGCTAACGGCGGATCGCCTCCAAGATCAAAGAAATTATCTTCGACATTGACGGATGGTTGTTGCAGAACCCGCTGCCAAATGGGTGTAAGTACCGCGGTCATCGAGGTGGGCTTTTGCCTCATATTGCGCCTGATCGGGTGGAATCGAAGAGAGCCATTTAAGCTCCAGCTAGATCCTTTTGTAAGACGAAGGCCTTCTGCGCCACCGTCCGCCGATCATGAGTGTGCGAACGCCCAATAGAGTTCTCGGGCCTGGGCATAGATAGGACCGAATTGAAGTGGATGATCGCCGATACGGGTTGCGGGGACGACCTTGGAGTAGTTTCCAGTTGCGAAGATCTCATCCGCCGTCTCGAAGTCTTTGTAGGCGAGAGTTTTCTCGACTACTGTTACTCCGCTTTCGCGCAGCAGCCCCATGACGCGTCGGCGGGTGATGCCTGCGAGAAATGTTCCATTCGGAACCGGTGTAAAAACCACACCATCCTTCGCCATAAAGATGTTGGAGGTGGCGAGCTCGGCCACGTTGCCTAGCATGTCGCACACAATCGCATTGTCGAATCCCCGGGCGTGCGCCTCGAAAAGTGCGCGAGCGTTGTTGGGATAGAGACATCCCGCCTTGGCATCGACCGGCATGGTGTCGAGCGTTGGACGCCGAAATGGAGACAGCGTGATCGAGAACCCTTTAGGGGGGCGCAAGGGCGCTTCGTAGATCGCGAGACACCACTGAGTGGATTCGGGGTCATGCGCCTGGACCCACGGTCCTTCTTTCTCCGCCCAATACATAGGCCGGATGTAAAGCGCAACATCCTTGTCGAATCGGGTTATCCCCTCCCGCGCGAGCTGGACCCAAGTTTCGGTCGAGACCCTCGGCTTCAGAAAGAGCTTGGCTGCAGAATCGTTGACACGGGCGCAATGGAGTTCAAGATCGGGTGTAACCCCTTCGAACGCCCGGGCACCGTCGAACACAACGGAGCAAAGCCAAGCGGCATGCGTGCGGGGACCCATGATCGGCACGTTGCCCTCGCGCCATTCTCCCTCGAAAAATGTCCAAGTCTTGGACCAACCTTTTCCGACTGACAATCGACCTCCCTGCTTGCAGGTTTCGACAAACGATTCTCTAGTGTGGCTTTACGCGGATGCAAAAAACGGGGGAGGATTCTAACCCTGCTGCGACGGCCCGAAAGCTGTCCCAAGCTCAGTTGATCGCCACGATTCTCAGGTCATTGTACGTTACGCCACTTGAACTCATAGCGTCCATTACGAGCCATCCCCGTTTAGTGCCGCTCCCTTGGGGCAAGCCCCGTCAGACGATTAACTGGCCCGGAGCTGAGACCGGCAGCGTCAATGCACTTCCTCAGCGCTACAGCCAAGTGCTCGACGAATGGTTCGACAAGCATGCCGGCGGGATAGACGGGCAGAACGACAACTTCTTGCCCCCCTTGCGCCAACCGATCCCATTTCAACCCCGGCTTGCTGAAGACGCGATACTGTTTCACGGGACGGAAGTCTGTGATCTTGCCGGGATAGTTTCTGGGGACATAGTTCCAACAGGCGCGGTCATTCGTTTGCCAGATCCGCCCCAGTACCAACGACTCTGATGTGGCGCTGTCTGGATGCTTGTTGAACTTTGCCAGCAGCATGCCTCGCCACACCGGAATTCTGCTTCGCAATGCCTCCATCTTTTCCCGAAAGAATTCGGCCTTACCCGCAGAATCAAGACTAAGGAAACCAGCCGCATGGAACACCAACCGCTGGGAGGCGTAGGTTGCCTTGCTCCAAATCGTGAGGGGGATCTTGGACCAGTTCATGGTGTCGAACAGAGCGAGCAGGGCGACGGACTCTCCATCGGCTTGGAGCTGTTGAGCCACCTCGAATGCAATGGTTCCACCTCCGCAATAGCCGCCCAGAAAATAAGGCCCGTGCGGTTGCACTCTTCGTATCTCCTTCAAGTACAAGGCCGCCATCTCATCGATTTTCGTTAGGGGCGGACAACTGCCGTCCAGTCCCTGGGACTGCAAGCCGTAGAACGGCTGGTCAGCTCCCAAGTGCCTCGAAAGGTCACGATAGGTCAGGACGTTGCCGCCAGCTCCGTGGAAACAGAAGAAAGGCGGGCGTGAGCCGGCAGGCTGGATTGCGACAAGCGGCGACCAGCCGGACGCCGAGGAGTTACTTCGGAGAATCCGGGCAAGCTCTTCGATTGTGGGCGCATCGTAAAGCGTGGCCAAGGGCAACTTGACTTTGAATATCTTTTCGATTTGGGCGAACATGCGAACCGCCAGGGATGAGTCCCCACCCAGATCGAAGTAATTTTGGTCAACGCCAATGGACTCAACGCCCAGGACCTCTTGCCAGATGGCAGCGAGCTGGTTTGCTGTGTCATCCTCGGTGACGGTGATCTGGGTTGTCGCTGAGTGAGTCATGGGTTCCGTCGCCGCGACCTGTCCTTGGCAATGGTCCGTACTGCTCATCCCCTGGTTCCCGAACCGCGCTACTATGCTACGGCCTGTACGCGGAATTCCTACCGGGCCTTTGAATGCAGACTGCTTGATTATGGCAGTTCAAGAGTCACCTCGAAAAGTTACGTAGGTTTATGAAAGCGGGGTATGTGCGCGGACATGCAGGATCTCACTTCCCATCGGCCGCATAGCCAAAGACGGCCTTCAACTCAAGGAATTCCTCGAGCCCGGCCTCGCCCCATTCCCGGCCGTTGCCCGACTGTTTGTAGCCTCCAAAGCATCCGCCGAAGTCGAGCCGCGCCCCATTGATGTGTACGTTGCCCGATCGAATTCGCTTCGCAACCCGGCGAGCGCGCTCGATGTCTCCCGATGTCACGTAGCCTGAGAGCCCATAGGGGGTGTCGTTCGCAATTCGGACCGCGTCGTTTTCATCCTCGTAAGGAATGAGGCAAAGAACAGGCCCAAAGATCTCCTCGCGTGCGATCGTCATGTCGTTGCGAACACCCGCGAATACCGTGGGCTTCACGAAGTAGCCCTTACTCATACCCGCTGGACGGCCGGGACCACCCGCGATCAACTTCGCGCCCTCTTCAATGCCCTTGTTGATCAGGCGCTGCACCTTTTCGAACTGGGCCTTGCTGGCGAGCGGACCGATGCTAGTGCCTTCTGCGAATGGATCGCCAACTCTGGTGGCTTCGGCGGCCCGTTTTGCCGCCACAGCCGCCTCAGCCATCCGGGACCGCGGAACGAGCATGCGAGTAGGCGCATCACAGGACTGGCCGGTGTTGCGAAAGCATGCTTGCACACCTTCTTTGACTGTATTTTCGAGGTCGGCATCGTCCAGGATGATGTTGGCCGACTTGCCACCGAGTTCCTGCGTAACCCGCTTCACAGTGGGAGCGGCCGCCGATGCGACGGCGACACCAGCTCGCGTTGACCCAGTAAAGGAGACCATAGCCACATCTGGATGCGAAGCAATCGCGGAGCCCACCGTGGGACCATCGCCATTGACCATATTGAACACACCGGGCGGGAGTCCGGCTTCATGGAGAATCTGCGCGAACAGATAAGCCGAGAGCGGCGCAATTTCACTCGGTTTGAGAACCATGGTGCACCCAGCTGCGAGCGCGGGCGCCACCTTGCAGGCAATCTGGTTCATGGGCCAGTTCCAAGGGGTGATGAGCCCGCAAACTCCGATCGGCTCTTTGCGCATGAGAGTCGAACCCTTGAGTTCTTCGAACTTGAAGTATCGCAGCACCTTCACGATCTCTGACAGATGCCGCAGCCCCGCCGGAGCCTGCGCCGCTCGTGATAGCGACAGGGGAGCGCCCATTTCCTGTGAAATGGTCTCGGCTATCTCGTCAATCTTTGACTGATAAACCTCAACGATCCGTTGCAGGAATGCCAAGCGGGTATCAAGAGTTGTCTCTGAGTACGACTCAAAGGCCCTTTTGGCTGCGGCCACGGCCCTGTTAATGTCGGCCGCACCGCCGAGCGAGATGGTCGCGATGGGTTCCTCGCTGGCAGGATTGATGACTTCGAAGTCGTGGGCTTTGGTTGGACCGACCCACTGCCCATCGATGCAGAACTGGCGGCAGTCCCTCATGCTTTCCTTTAGCGAAGGCTTACTTTGAGCCCAGCTTGTCCTGAATGTCAATGTGCGCCCGGTTCGGTAGGGCGGGCGCTCCTGAAGGCAACGGGTCCATCTTTCTCACGAAGAGGATAATCAGACACGGTGTCTGCCGGGTGCTCGCTCAAACCACCCACACCTTCCGATCTGTGCCGTGCGGAAGTCTTCCACATGAACAATAGCATGCTCAAACGCTTCCAACGATTCACTCGGAATCATCCGACCTGCATCAGATGTCACCTAGTCTACGCTGTTGAATTTTGGGCGAAACGTGCTGCGGTTCGTAGATGAGCCACTTGTGAAGGCTCACTTCACCAGTCAAACCAGCAGTTGCGGCGCCTTCCATCTTCCTAACTGTGGGGCTTGCCAAGGTGCATTGCTAGCCATCACGCTCGGGGTGGCAGTCAGTCTTACGATCGAACATTGCGATGGCATCTTCCGAATGCTAGGGAGGACGAAGTGAATTCTGGCACGACGCTGAGTGGTGGTGTTGCGCAGGGGCATAAACCTACGAGGACGAAATCGGACGCCTGTGACATCGCGGTAATCGGTGCGGGCCCATATGGGCTATCCGCGGCCGCGCATTTGAAAGCGAAGGGTCTTCGCGTCAGGGTCTTTGGCGAACCCATGGCGTTCTGGGCCGACAAGATGCCGGCTGGAATGCTTTTGCGGTCACCACGCGAAGCCTCCAGTATTTCGGATCCGGCACAGGCTTTCACCCTGGAAGCTTACGAGAGCGCCTCCGGGATACAACCGCTCGCACCACTTCCCCTCGAAACCTTCGTCGCCTACGGGCTGTGGTTTCGGCGCCAGCTCGATTCCGATCTAGACAGAAGGACAGTTACTCAAGCCGATCGTGACGGCGCGGGCTTCCGACTTACGCTGCAAGACGGAGAAGTAGTTCGTACCAGCAAACTCGTGGTCGCGGCAGGCATTGGACCCTTTCAACGGAAGCCGGCTCAGTTCGCAAACTTGCCCGAGAAGCAAGTCTCCCACTGCTACGAGGGCCGGAAGTTCACGGAATTCTCCGGAAAGAGGATTGCGGTGATCGGGGCAGGACAGAGCGCGCTGGAGTCAGCAGCGCTATTGCGCGAATCAGGAGCCGAAGTTGAGGTCATTGCAAAGATTGATGAGCTGCGTTGGATTGGCGGGCACCGTTGGCTGCACCATCTGGGGCCGATTTCAGCGATGCTTTATTCCAAACACGATGTGGGTCCAGCCGGAATTAGTCGCCTGGTCGCATCCCCCCAACTCATTCATCGCATTCCTCTGAAGCTTAGAGACAAGATTCGCAAACGCGCAGTTCGTCCGGCTGCCTCGCCGTGGCTACCCCCGCGGCTGACTACGGTGAAGATCACGCTTGGCCGTACCGTGCAGCGAGCTTCTTCGCTGGGTGGTGAGGTGCATCTTAGGCTCGATGACGCCAGTGAACGCCGCGTGGACCATGTTCTCTTGGGTACCGGATATGATGTTGATATCTGCCGTTACGGTTTCCTGTCGCCAGACCTTGTGAAGCATGTTCGCCAGCTGGACGGTTACCCCGCTCTGACTGGAGGTTTTTGTTCTTCCGTGCCAGGGTTGCATTTCATAGGGGCTACGGCTGCTCGGAGCTTCGGGCCGCTTTTGTATTTCGTAGCGGGTACCGAGTTCGCGTCGCAAGAACTAGCTTCGCACGTTGTTCGAAATAGCAAGATTCGTCGATAACAGTTCGACGTTAGTTGGAAAAACCCGTCCGTTCACTTTTGAGATGACGATGAATCATCAAAGCGTCGGGGCTCTCGTCATTGGGGGAGATCACCCCGGATTGGGGATCGCTCGCAGTCTGGGCCGAAGAGGTATTCCGGTTTATATACTGGAAGACCAGCACTCGATCTCCTCATTTTCGAGGTACGCAAAGCGAGTGATCCGAGTGAAGAACTTGCGCGACGAGCAGAAGACGGTGGACACTGTGCTTGATGTAGGTCAACGTTTTGGACTGAAAGACTGGGTTCTTTTTCCGACCAGAGATGAGACGGTAGCGGCTTTTTCTCGCCAGCGCGCGCGGCTTGCCGAATTCTTTCGGGTAACCACTCCCGATTGGAACACTGTGCAGTGGGCCTGGGACAAGAAGAACACCCACATTTTAGCCAAGCAACTGGGTATACCAGCTCCGGAGACTTGGAATCCCAGAAGCTTGGAGGAGCTTTCCACCCTGTATCCTAGACTTCCTTTGGCTATCAAGCCCGCCGTTAAAGAAAACTTCTTTTATGCGACCGGCGCGAAAGCGTGGCGAGCCGATACGCCTGACCAGCTCAACCGATTATTCACCAAGGCCAAGCAGCGAATTAAGTCGGAAGAGATCATGGTCCAGGAGATTATTCCGGGAGATGGAGAGCACCAGTTTTCGTATTGTGCTTTTTTTCGCGATGGCCAGCCGCATAGCACTCTCGTGGCCGTGCGTAAGCGCCAACATCCGCGCGAATTTGGGCGCGCCGCGACCTATGTTGAAAGCATCGAGCTGCCAGTAATCGAGGAATTGTCCGAGCGTCTTTTGAAGGCTATTAACTACTCCGGCCTTGTCGAGGTGGAATTCAAGCAAGATCCCCGGGACGGTCAATACAAGTTGTTGGACGTGAACGCCAGGATTTGGGGTTTCCACAGCATCGGGTACCCAGCAGGCGTGGACTTCCCCTATTTGCTGTATGCCGATCAGTTAGGGGAACGGATAGACCGATGCCGCGGACAGTCTGGGATAGGTTGGTTACGACTGATCACTGACCTGCCAACCGCATTGTCAGGGCTTCTGCTCGGACGGCTGCGCGTCAGTTCTTATTTCAATTCTCTCCAGAGAACTCGCGTGGAGTCCGTCTTTTGCCGGGAGGATCCTCTGCCATCCCTGGCCGAGGTGCTGCTACTTCCTTATCTGGTGTTTAAGAAGTACCTTTAACCGTTGGCCTCATGGCTCGCATTATCCCGCATGAGCGGAGTGACAAGTGCGATGGATCGTGCTCGTCAAGCGTTGTGGCGCAGCTTCAGCGCATTGGCGCTATCGCGATGACGACGATGCCGCCATCTGGAAAGTTTGCACTTCTGTGAAGTAATTCTTAAGATCCGGAGAATCCCATGTCCAAATCGATCGTAATGGCGACCCCAGCGACCGTCGACCTCCAACCCGAGCCAATCCCACCTGAGTGGATTTTAAGTGGCACTCCGGAAGCGCGAGGCAAAACACTGGTGAGAAGCCATGACTGGGCCTCGCACATCGTGGTCTGGGATTGCACTCCGGGAAGCTTTCACTGGCATTACAGCAGTGACGAGGTTCTTATCGTGGTCTCCGGCGAGGCTTTCCTCATCAATGAGAAGGGCGAAGAGCGTCGGTTCGGCCCGGGCGATCTGGGGTTTTTCCCGGCTGGGACGTCCTGCACATGGCGTGTCAGTGAGCACATCAGAAAGATCGCTGTCCTCCGGGAAACCATGTGGCGTCCTCTAGGATTCAGCCTGAAGGTATGGAACAAGGTTCTTCGGATCGTGGGGCTGTCCGGCAAATCTCCGTTGATGCTTGCCCTGGCGGCATGGACATCGTTGAACCTTCGCTGATAACCACGGGCTTTATTTTGGGCCAGGCATGGGCATCGTGTGCGGCCAGCGGCACCGGGTGGAGCGGAGGATCGAAAGGATAATTGTGGATGGGACGGGAGAAATGCGGCAAATCCGCAATACCGTGTACTTGGAAGGCTCACCTTGCGCATGCGCCTACGTGGCCTTTGGTGGGTGCCCCACGCGGCGAATTCGCCTATTGGCGCGAGATTTGGCTTCGCCGGCTTGGAAAGACCCCCAACATCGTAGGCGGGGCTTCTCGCCACGCGCGCTGATGATCGCGCTGTCCCGCTGCTAGTCCCACCCGAATCTGCTATTTCTCTTCCGCAGTTCTCCGGACCTTCGGCTTGTCTTAGAAAGTAGTAGCATGCAGGCCGACCACGGTTGTCCGAAAAGTGGCAGACCCACGACGTTTCTATCCATTACACCTCCTCAATGAGACCCCGGCAACTAACCCATCTATGCAATTCTAAAAGGGTTGCACTGCACGTGCGCTGGGTGACGTGTGTAACTTGACGCGCACACCAAAAGGGCGCAAGATCAAATTCCTCACGATCCGACAAGATCACAATCCCCCCGAGTCTCAAAACACCTGAGTTTTTTAATTTCCCCCGATGTTTAGCGAAGTGGGTCGTTCATAACCCAGGAGAACGCCTTGTCCAAATCGATCGTAATGGCCGGTCCATGTCCGCCTGTGAGACGGCCAGTACAAACCAAAGAAATTGTCGTCATCGGAGCCGGTCCTTATGGGCTGAGTACGGCAGCTTATCTACAAGACTCAGGGGTAGAGCCCTACGTCATTGGGCAATCGATGGCATTCTGGAAAAAGAATATGCCGGGCGGGATGCTCCTCCGCTCGAAAAGTGAAGCCTCCAATATCGCTGCTCCGCAAAAGCACCTCTCCATCGCAGCGTATGAGAAAGCAATAGGACGCAAAATAGCCGACCCTCTACCCATCGAGGATTTCATCGCCTACGGGGAGTGGTTCCAAAAACAAGTTGTGCCAAACCTCGATACACGTCATGTTCAGAATGTTTCCCATGATGGAAGTGTTTTTGAGCTCACCTTGGACGACGGCGAAAGGGTGCAAGCCAAATCCGTCGTTTTGGCCCTTGGCATAGGACTCTTCTTTCATCGGCCCGAGCAATTTGCCGGCATACCGCCAGAACTTGCTCCTCACTCTTCAGATCTAAGTGACTTCTCTCGATTTAGAGGCAAACGGGTTGCGGTGATCGGAAAAGGTCAAAGCGCACTTGAATACGCCGCACTCCTGCATGAAAGCCACGCCGAGGTTCAAATACTCACCCGTGCTCCGGCGCTGGCATTTCGTCCGTTTGCATGGCGCAAGCACCTCTTTAGAAAACTAACGCCCGGGCCGCTGAGAGAACTTTCCTACCGCATACTTCCTCCGACAGATCTGGGCGATATCCGAACGGCGAGAAAAATGGCAGATCCAGACCTCTTCAGACGGCAGTTACCTGAAGTCCAGGAAAAGCTATTAAAGGATTGCGCCAGGCCGGTGGGCGCCTACTGGCTGCCATCAAGGTTAGAAGCTGTGCGGGTGCGAACCGCCGTCAGTGTGGCTGGTGTCAAAATGTCGGGAACAGGATTGAAGCTTGCACTGAGTGACGGCACGACCGACCAAGTGGACTTGGTGGTGCTTGCGACCGGGTACAGGATCGACATCTCCAAATACCACATTTTAGATAGTTCGCTGAAGCAGCACATTCAGAAAACGCCCGATGGGTATCCAGTCTTGGATACGAGCCTTCAAACATCTGTCAACGGACTCTACATGGCTGGAGTTATCGCCGAGAGGACCTTGGGGCCGACATTGAGATTCGTAACTGGAACCTCTAATGCTGGTCCACGGTTAGCGGCAGCGGTCATAGGCAAGCGGTTTTCCACTACCAGCAAAAGAAACGGGGCGCATGAGTAACGCATGAATAACATTGATAAGAATCGACCAGGAGCAATTGTTCTAGGTGGAAATTTTGTTGGCTTGGGAATTGTGAGAAGCCTCGGTGCGCATGGTATTCCGACGTGGGTATTTGATGCTGACCGATCAAAGTCAATCGCACAATTTTCCAGGTATACAACGCGATTCGTTGAAACCAAAGAAGCGATTACTGATGTACTTCTCGCAGAGGGGCGGCGGCATCAGCTCACCGGTTGGGTCATATTTCCAGTTGCCGACGAATACGTCGAAATCTTATCAGCGAACTATCAATTGTTGAGTTCAATCTACCGGGTCACGACACCGCCACTCGAAGTTACAAGATTTGCTTTGGATAAGCGGCTAACTTATCGTAGGGCAAATGAATTGGGAATTGCGGCTCCCTGGACTTCGGTCGGCAGCTCTCTGGCCGATCTCGAAGCGGAAGGCATCCCTTATCCAGCAATTCTGAAGCCCGCCATCAATCATCATTTCTTTCCACAGACGAATATCAAGGCTTTACCGGTTGAAAACCCCGCAGATTTGCAACGAGGATTTGCTCAGATGAGCAGATACATTCCGCTTGATGAAATTCTTGTCCAGGAGCGCATTCCTGGAGGCGGAGAGAATCAGTTTTCCTTCTGTTCGGTATGCAAAGACGGGCGCGCGTATGCCTCGCTTGTGGCTCAGCGCAGAAGGCAATATCCGATAGAGTTCGGCAATGCCAGCACATTCGTGGAAACCACGAGCCAACCCGTCGTGGAAGCAGCTGGACGACGATTCCTGGAAAGTATCGGATTCGATGGAATGGCTGAAGTTGAATTCAAATTTGATCCCAGAGATGGAAAGTACAAGATTCTCGACGTCAATCCCAGGGCCTGGGGCTGGCATACATTGGGCAAAGCTGCCGGGATCGATTTTCCATATCTACTCTGGCGGCAAGCAGTCGGATTGCCCGTCGCTCCCGTCGAAACGCACGACAGAGCAGCGTGGATCAGGGAGATCACTGACTTTGTCGCCATCGCTAAATCGCACAATCGTATGGCTGAAGTCAAGAGATTGCTGAAGGCGCTACATAGTGGCAAATTCACGTCATCCACCTTCAGTCTCCGGGATCCCGTCCCGTTTTTTGCTGAGTTTGTCTTGTGGGTTTCATCAGGCTTATCGCGACAAAAGAAAGCAAAGGATTTTCTCCAGCTCGATCCCATAGGTTCAAACCTTGACCAACCGGGCGACCGAGCAGAATGGGCGCCTGGAGAGGTTCGCTCCGCGGATGCTCCTACGTGGCCATCGGCAGATGTTCGCGCTGCGAGTTCACCGATTGTGGCGAGATTCGGCCTCGCCGACCCGGAAGGACGCCAATCCCAACATCCCCATTCCGAAACAGGTGGAGTACGTGAGGCTGCAAAAGAGCCTCGTAAGTGATCCTTCACCATTTAATGGTCAGTATTTTCTGCGTGCCGATGATAGCATCGCCGCGCCAAGCTGTTGACCACTCGCTGCCAACCGTTTGAAAGTCGCTTGATCGGAGATGTCCGTTTACAGTCCGATCCAGTTCCAGAATCGGTTCCTCAGACGCACGACCGCATCGGGTAACCAACTCTTGTACCGCAGGAGCACGGTGGCGTGAACGGTCTTGGCGCGGGGCGAGATCTTGTTGCTGAAAACCAGATGGTAGACTCCAGCACCCGCGGGAAGCGGAGCATTGATGGTGGCACTGGCTACCGGACCGCTTTCGTACTGCGTTTGTGTGGAGTATCCACTGCTCCAAACTGCGAAGGCGGCGTCGGTCAGCACATAGGCTTCTATACCAGTGTCGCGATCTTGCCCACTCTCATTACCTTTACCATTGCCATTGCGCGGGCTGCTTGCGGCTGCGCTGAACTCGCCGGTGACGCTGACATTCAACGCGCCGGGTGGAACGGTGAACTCGCGAGACGAGAAGCTACGCGGGTTCACCGAAACCGCAGCGTCGACGATGGTTTGCGCGTGCGACCAGCGGACGAATTCCTGTACCTGCTGTGCCGCCGGACTTTCGCTGATTGCGGCCCACAGCACGGCCCCGAGCAAAACCAAGACAAGCAACCACAGGACAATTCGGCTTTGCCGTTGTGCCCGCAACGGCTGCGGCCTCGCGACCCCCGGGGCTGGCACGGGTGCAAGGGCCGCGCTATTAGCCGTGGAAATCACGGGTTGTCCGCACTTCAGGCAGAACTGTGAACCATCCGGCAGGTTCGTGCTGCACCGGCTGCACAACACATCGGCCTCGCTGCGCTCGAAATTCACATGATATTAGCATGTGTTTCGTTTCCGGCTGCGCGATAGCCTTTCTGGCCCAATCTTTGTGTCGGTCGCTCCTGAGAGGCTGCGGCGCGGCTTCCAGCCGCGCCCTTTACTAAAACGATGTTGCAGATCGGATTTTTACGCAGCCATACTACCTGCGTACAGTTCATAGAATATATTTTTCGGCTCCCACAGGGACCCACTGACCGAAGGCTGCATTTGCGGCAACGCTTGTGGGCCTCAAATCTGTAGATCAACTAACGCTTTTCGTGCCTTGTAGTCGAATTTGTAAAGTTGAAGAATACTATCGCTTTTATCTTTAATCCTGGCACCATCGCATGCGCGAATCCCAAGCCCTCATGGTGGCATCATCTGGGGTCGTGCTTTTCTCGGCTGATTTCACGTATCTCCTAGCGCAACGACTTTTGCCTTAGCTCATACGTGCTACCTGTTGACACACAAGTGCCATTTACCGCGTGAATGAAGACACCTAGTCTGGCATTGAACATTGCCAGGGGGAGGAATGTTCCAGAGCGTCCCGGCTTTCTGAAGAAGGCTGAGACGCTCTGTTTTGTCAGAATATGTACGGTGCTTTCCGACTGAATCAATTGTTGTTACCTTTGTATAGCAGGTCGAAGCCGCCCCGAGAGTCTCATAACACAAAGTGTTGTAGTCTTTATCTCGTCCGCCGAGGTGCGCGGCGAGGCCATTCTCCTAGTGAGGCAACGCTCGTCCTTTTTCGAAACATCCGATGATCCATTACCACAGCGAGTTTGAAGCAACCCACGATCTGGAGAGGCGTCTTGCTCCACGCCGGGCCATTGAAGCGGCCATGCGCTCAGGCAGATGGACGCACGCCCACAAGGATTCGCTTGTTCTGCGTGACCACATCGCGCGGCCAATCCTGCGCACTGCCTTGAAGATTGCGGGAATTTACTCGCGCGGAACCCGGAACGCGCTCCAACCCGTTGTGCGGCATCTGCGGCTGGAATTTCATGACCTGCCGGAGAGCTTCGACGGTTTTCGAATACTGCACCTTACAGACCTGCACATCGATGGCGTGGACGGTCTGGCCGAGATCGTGGCGGAGCGCATTGCGGGCTTGCACGCCGACCTGTGCGTGATGACCGGGGACTACCGGTACGAGATTGCGGGACCGTGCGACGCAGTCTATCCGCGCCTGCGGACGATTCTCTCAAGCGTCCAAGCCCACCACGGCGTTGCCGCTGTCCTGGGCAATCACGACGAGTCCGAGATGGCCGGGGAACTCGAGAAGCTCGGCGTGCGGATGCTGGTCAACGAAGCGGTCGAAATCAGGAGAGGAGGAGCCCGCCTCTGGGTGATCGGCGTGGATGATCCGCACTGCTACGGCCTTGACGACCTCGACGGCGCTCTTGAGGGTGTGCCGGCGGATGCCTTCAAGGTTCTACTGGCCCATTCGCCCGAGATATTTGAAGAGGCGGCGGCTGCGGGGGTCCATCTTTGTCTTTGCGGTCACACTCACGCCGGACAGATCCGCCTGCCGGTGATCGGAGGCATTCTCACCAACGCCGATTGTCCGAGGTCTTACACCCAGGGGGTGTGGCACCATGGCAGCGTGCTCGGTTATACGAGCGCCGGCGTCGGTTGCTCGCTCTTGCCGGTGCGCTACAACTGTCCTCCGGAAATCGCGATGATCGAGTTAACAAGAAAGTGATCCGAGTTCGCGAATCGATATCGCGGGCACGTCGACCGCTGAGCTCGACTGCACCGCATGGCCTGGCGCATCAAGCGGTCGTCGATCTCGATATTGGTTTGCATGTCTTCAAACTCTCCATGTGTAAGAATCTCATACGTCAATATGGCCCGAGCCTCGTGTTCGCTTCTATGCGGGCGTGCAAGGGTTGCTCCCGGCGCGGGGGCGCCAGCTATTAACCAAGGAGATATATTCGCTATATATTCGCCACCCGGCATGGTGAGGATTGAGGAATTTTTCTTCTAAAACGCTTGACTTGAAGCTGAAGTGAGAGGATGCTTGTCGAACGCAATCGGCGTCTCGGCCGTCTCAAATCGGGAGTTGTTCGATGGATCAAAGCGGCAATCCGGAATCTAACAATAACACCATCAGTGTGCTGGTGGCTGATAGCACGCCATTGACCGCGCATCTGATCGCTGATGCGCTACGACGCGATCGTGGGCTGACTGTCAACGACGCGAGCGGGAGTTCCATCCTCACCGAAGCCGTTAGTCTGCAGCCTGACATCACGATACTGAGTGAAAATTTGGAAGGTACTCCGGGCCGAGGCTTGGCCGTGCTGAAGCAATTGCGCGATGCGGTTCCTAAGACTCGCACGATCATGCTGCTGGATTGTAGCGAGCGCGACTCGGTGGTGGAGGCCTTTCGCAGCGGAGCTCGAGGAGTTTTCAGCCGCAACGACCCGCTCAAAATGCTGGGCAAGTGCGTTCGTCGGGTGTCCGAGGGCCAACTTTGGGTCAGCAGTGCTCAGTTCCAATTCCTGCTGGAAGCCTTGTCGGACGCTCCGGCCACACGCCTCGTGGATACGAAAGGAGCAAACCTGCTTTCCAAGCGGGAAGAGGACGTGGTTCGCTGGCTGGCCGAGGGTCTCACCAACAGTGGGATCGCGCGTGAGCTACAAATTAGCGAGAACACGGTTAAGAATTATCTGTTCCGCATCTTCAACAAGCTGGGAGTATCCAGTCGAGTCGAGGTGGTGATCTACGCTTCGAGTCAAAGACCGCAAGCGTGAGCGTTCGTCGCATTGTGAGTCGCAGCTCATGCGGTGGCCGGTTCTTGAACTTGCTAAAGCCTTTGGAAGTGGTGCATAGACCTGGTGATTTAATGTAAGTTCGCCCTTGCAGGCTCGGTCGCACCCAATTGCGTTATCGGCGTTCTTTTTCGTCAATTGACTAGGCCAATGTGGCACGCCGGCTTACACCTGGGGGATGGCTTCCGGATCGCTGCCGCTTGGATTGACCTTTGCAGCCACTACGGGAACGATTTCGGGAACCCAGCCAAGCTGGGAAATAAAGCTCTCCGCCCCAGAGCGCGACCCAAGCTAAAAAGATTGCTGCAGGGCAAAGCGTACCGTGCCGTCAGACGACGAAGGTGGATTGGGCCGGTCACGTTCTCGTCTGCAGCGTCGTTCTCCAAAAAGGATTGGAAATCAAATTGCCACGCATCTATCATTAAGAGCCCCGCAAATCAAATTGCGAATTCCGTGGGAGGATCCATGGAGTCGAGAGTGGCTATTCGCTTTCGGTTGCACGCCCCGGTAATTATCAGGTGGACAGACGCGTCCGGAGCGAAGCGAGAAGACCTCGGTCGCACTCGCGATATCAGTCCTTTAGGAGTTTTTCTCACCTGCCATGCGCTGCTTCCCGTCGGCACAAAGGTCGGCCTCGAGATACACCTTCCCCCGCTGGAAAGAAACACGCTTCAGCGTGTGCGATTAGAGTCCACAGGGAAAGTCATTCGTGTAACAGAGATGGCCCAAGAAGCAGGGTTTGCTGTGAGCGGCCCATTCACTCTCCACGACAACCTCTTGGACGGAGTTGGTCCTCAACCGACATAGCGCGCAATGCCCGAATGCGAAATCGAGAATCGCGTAGAGTGCAAAAGAGTATTCGGCAGATCAAGTTTCTAAGCGCGCAGTTTCTGTGCCTGCGGTAGAACCTCGCAATCGTCTACGGCCACAGGCCGTTTGGTCTGACTCAACATGTACAGCACGAGTTCAAGACGCGTGGAGAAACCGAGTTTCTCGAAAACGCGAAACAAGTAGTTCTTCACCGTGTGTTTGCTCAGCCCCAGCTTCGTGGATACCTCTCGATTTGACAAGCCAGAGGCTACTAGATGGGCAACTTCTTCTTCGCGTTTGCTCAAAACGGTGGTCACTTCGGGCCTGGTGATGCCAGGTGCCGGTGCCCGCATCAAGGCTTCTACGACGCATTCCAACTGTGGGTTACTTGCCCAGATCTGATCCTCACGAACGCGTTCCATACACTTGCGCAGCTCTCGAAATGATCCCGTGCGGCAGAAGATGCCCCGCGCTCCATTGCGAAATGCTTCGACAATCAGCTCAGGATTGTTCTCGTCCAGCAGCATTATCACATGACAGCGCAGCTGCAGGGCACGCAATCTGCGCAGCAGCAGTAGGCCAGCAAGAGCGCCGTCCTGGAGGCGCGTGCTGATCAGGGCTATATCCGGCTGGGTCTTGTAGACGGCTGAGATGGCTTCCGTGGCGCTGGTCACACAACCGATTACTCGAAAACTACTGTGACGCTGTATGGCATTCTCCAGTAGCTGGCAATCCATGCTACTGACATCTGCAAGCAGAACTTTCAGTGCTGCGCCCATGCGGACACTAATTTCCATGGCGAATATGGCACACTTTGGGGAAGATATTTTAGGGGAGGTACTGACGGCGCGAATTCTAGCTCATACGGGCAAGACTGTCAACTCCCAACCAAGAATACTCCCAACCAAGAACCCAACCAAGAATAAGAGCAAGAATAAGGTTTTGATTCCAGAGGCTCCTTATATCACCCTTGGAATCTAGGCGATACAACTCTTCCGGGCTGCGACCCCGATTGCCACTGGAACCTAGCAAGCTCACGTCAGAACTCCCCAAGACTTCTGCGTGCTGGTAAACCCACTTCACCTAGAGACATTCAGGCCTAGACAATTCGGTAGTGGGTAATTAAGTCTGCCGCGGTAGGTATGGCATTCCCTGAGAGTTTCTGAATCTTGAAGATACTTGCGATGTTGCCTAATCTTTGCGACGTTGCATAATCGTTCAGGGTGTCGATCCCAGACGAATGGGACCTTGCTTCCCCCGCAAGGATGCCCCGAGCGAAGACTTTGATTACCCAAATGCTTAGATGCTGCAATTGCATGTGACTCGGAGGGGAGAGGTGTGAGCAGCAGCAACCAATTCGTTGAACCCTCTGCCGCACAGGGATGGCTTGGCGCACGCGCTGATGCCGAACCGCAGTGGTACGCTATTCACACTAGGGCGCAGCACGAGAAGGCCGTTGTATTTCATCTGAAAAATGAGGGAATCAACGCCTTTCTTCCTTTGGTTTCCGAAGTTCATCGCTGGAGCGACCGGCGCAAGGTCGTGGAAGTCCCTCTGTTCTCCTGTTATGCCTTTGTGAATTTGCGCCTGGTACCTGAGACGTGGGCCAAAGTATTACGCGTGAACGGTGTTTTGCGGTTCGTGGGCATTCGCGGAGAGGGCGTGCCCATTCCTGAGAATCAAGTAGAGAGCATCCGGGCGCTTGTGTCGGGCAAACTGCCCTACACAGTCTATCCCTTCTTGAAAGTCGGCCAACGGGTACGGGTCCGTGGGGGATCTCTTGATGGCGTGGAAGGCATCCTGATCGCACGCAACGGAAATCGTACGCTGGTGATTTCAGTGGAGCCCATTCAGCGCTCGCTGGCGGTCAGTCTCGACGGTTATCAAATCCAACCCATCTAGAACATTTGTATTCCTTCCATTCTCTGAGCAAGTTCTCCAGCTTTCGACCCAAGAAACTGATTCGCCCGAGGTTAGAGTCATGATCTCGCCACACATTCTCGTCGTAGGCAGCGACCCAGTCATAATGCGTTCTGTAACTGCCATGCTGGCGGAAACTTCCTGCCGCGCAGAAGAGACCGCGATCGGCGCAGACGCGGTTGCGAAGATGCATTGCAATCCTCCGCCAGATCTCGTCCTGCTGGAGCTCGGTAACGGAAGCGATGCGGGCTTGCAAGTGTTGCAAGAGATTCGCACCACGCGGACGGAGTTAGCCATTGTGGTGCTCTCGGCTTCAGGCAATACGAGGCAAGTAGCAGAAGCTATCCGCCTGGGAGCACGTGATTACCTGACCGTTCCTTTGCAGGAGATCGAACTGCAGCAAGTGCTTTTACGTTGCCTTGGTCCAAAACTCAGCACAAACGGAGCAACCGACAGCCGCGAAATTATCGAACACCTGGGCGAAGACGTTTTCTTTGTTGCCGCCAGTCCGGCCATGCGCAAAGTTCGGATCCAGGCAGACCTTCTGGCAAACATCAATGTTCCAGTGCTTATTCTCGGCGAGAGTGGCACCGGGAAGGAAGTTACCGCTCACCTAATCCATAAGCTGTCTTCGCGATCACAACAAAGGTTCTTGAAGGTCAACTGTGCCGCTTTGCCCGCTGAACTATTGGAGAGCGAACTCTTCGGTTATGAACGGGGCGCTTTCACAGGAGCGATGCGGACCAAGCCGGGCAAGTTCGAACTTTGCAATGAAGGGACCATTCTTCTGGACGAAGTCGCCGAGATCCCGCCTAATCTTCAGGCCAAGTTGCTGCACGTGCTCCAGGACAAGCAATTCTTCCGATTGGGCGGCGAAACCATGATCGACGTTGACGTGCGCGTGCTGGCCGCCACCAACATCGATGTTCACGAGGCCATCGTAGATCGGACGTTCAGAGAAGACCTGTATTACCGCCTAAGTGCTTTCACGATTTTTCTGCCACCATTACGGGAGCGCCAGGTGGAAATTCCTGTGCTGCTGCGTCACTTCATGGCGCGGCTTGCTGCCCAGTACTCCCTTCCCCCAGTTCAGTTTTCACCAGCTTTGAGTGAGGCATGTTTGCGCTACCCATGGCCAGGCAACTTACGGGAACTGGAAAATTTTGTGAAACGGTATCTGGTCATGGGAGATGAGGCGATGGCGATGGCCGAATTGCAAGCGAATTGGCGGCAGAACCAGATCGTCAAAGAGTTGCCTCCAGTCCCAATCGCACCACGCAGCGAGGTCACTCCTACGAATGGTGAAGCCCATGGGGCGCAGTCGAATTCGGTCCTGCGCACTTTGAAAAATGAAACCGAACTACACGCGATCAGTCGGGCACTGCAGGAAACTCACTGGAACCGCAAGCGTGCAGCCCGCTTACTGAATATCAGCTACCGCGGGCTGCTCTACAAGATACGCCAGCATGGAATCACGCGAGCCACGGGAGCCGTGCTTCCGCCATTCCTGCGGGACCGAGAAATCGGCCAGTAGGACGACCTAACCAGCATCGATTGCCGAGGAGCCAATCATGAACATTGCAAACAACAAAGCCTTGGAACTCTTTCTAATCGTCGTGGTCTGCATTGCACCGGGCTGGGCTCAGAAGTCCGATAAGAACACCGCACTCACAAAACAGATGGCAGCGGCGTCCACGCCTGCACCGATAACTTCATCGGGAAGCAGCGAGATGATCTCGAAAGACCCAAACGAATTTGTCATTGGAAGTGAGGACGTTTTGGCTATCAACGTCTGGAAGGAGCCTGAGGTCTCTCATGCGGTCGCCGTCCGCTCCGATGGAAAAATCTCGCTTCCGCTGCTCGGCGATATTCAGGCGGCGGGAAAGACCCCGAAACAGCTGCAGGTGGAGATCGCCCAAGGGCTGGCGTCCTACATCTCCGATCCCGAGGTAGCGGTGATTGTGCAGACTATCAACAGTAAGAAGTACAGTATCCTCGGGCGGGTGCCGCGCGCTGGCTCGTTTTCACTGGCTGCGCCCATGACAATCCTCGATGCTATTGCAGCCGCGGGAGGATTCCAGGATTTCGCCAAGCGCAAGAAAGTTTACATATTGCGGACGGGTCCTGACGGCCGCGAACAACGCATTCCATTCAATTACACGCAGGTCATCAAAGGTGATCACCCGGAACAAAACATAAAGCTGCAAACTCGCGACATCATCATCGTTCCGTGAGGCATGTATGAAGAGATTCCTTCTGTTCGTTCTTCTCAGCGCGTTCGCTGTGTCGCGCGCTTGGTGTCAAAGTCCCAATACTCCCTGGTTGCCGGTTGGGCTCAACGGGGAAACAGGGCCATTGGGCGCTTTAGGGGAGTCTTCGGACAACCAACTAACGCTCGGTGTGACCGGAGCCACTATTTACGATGACAATTCACTGTCGAGCAATGCGGATCGGACTGGCAACCTGAGTTACACGGTCTCGCCCAACATCGCCCTTAGCGAGAGTCGGCCGCGGATCGTTTGGTCACTTCAGTACGGAGCGGGCTTCAGTTATAACCAGAAAACCGGGAAAGGTCTTACTCAAAACCTGTCCTTCACTACGCAATATCGCGTCTCCGAGAAGCTCACACTGGAGCTTAGCGATAGGTTTCTGCACACAGATTCATGGTGGACAGGGCTGGTCGTCAATCCCACGGCTCCAGGTGGGGACGTTATTCAACAGCCGAATGAATCGGTCATTACGCCAGAAGCCGTGGCCACGACCAACCTCGCTCGGCTCAACGTGGTTTACCAACCCAGTGCGAGCGCCGTTGCGGGAGTGGGCGGTTCCTTCAACAAGGCGGATTTCGGAAATGTGATTAGCGGGACCCAGCAGCCGCTGCTTGACTCCAAATCGGGAACTGCCAGTGCCTATTATTCCCAACGCGTGCATCGCAGCAATTGGCTGGGGGTTACGTACACCTTCCAGAGAATCCTGACCAGCGGTCAAGTAAGGGAAGGCGCAGACAACCAGGCTGCGGAGATCTTCTATACCTTCGCGCCCAGTTCGCACACCAGCCTGTCTTTGTTTGGCGGCCCGGATTACTTCAGTTCGCGAGCTGTGATCGACATTGTAATCTTGGGTATTCCCATCCCCCTTACCATCCCGACATCAGGCTGGGGAGCGAGCGCAGGGGTCACGGCCGGTTGGAGAGGACAGCGCACCGGCGCGAGCGTCAAGTATATGCACCGAATCAGTGACGGTGGCGGGCTGAGCGGGGCCGTGCACTCAGACAGCGGCACGGTTAACTTCCGCCGCCAGATGAGCGAACGCTGGACCGCAAACTTAGGTGTCAATGTCGCCAATAATGACTCGGTGAGCATTCTCTACGGAAACTCGTTCCGAACGATCTCAGGCACGGCCAGCTTGAATTGGAATTTGGGAAACAGCCTTACCGTCATGCTGAGCTATGCCCGCGATCACCAGGACGATTCCTTTACCAATCCCACCCTCGCCGGTGTAGCCGGCGGTGCAAGCAGCCGGACCATCGATCGTGATCGAGCCTGGATCAGCATTTCTTATCACTACACACGGCCACTAGGATGGTAAACATGTTTGACGAACTGGAAGACAATACATCGCAAGCAAGGAACTGGGAGTACTACCGGGGTATTTTGCGTCGTCGGTGCTGGTGGTTGGTCCTGCCGGCCTTTGTTGTCTGGGGTGCAGTGTGGGGCGTTAGCTGGTTCTTGCCCGCCTCCTACAAATCGGAAACCCTCATTATTGTCGAGCAGCAGACGGTGCCAGAGCACTACGTCGTGCCCAACGTGACCAACGATTTGCAGGATCGTCTGCAGAGCATGACCCAGCAGATTCTCAGCCGTACGCGGCTTATGCGCATCATCGATCAGTTTCAGTTGTATGGAGATCTCAGGTCGCATCTCAGCTTGGATGAGATGGTAGACAAGATGAGGCGAGACATCAAGATCCAGACGGTGCGGGCAGAGGGTCGGCAGGAGGGTTTGGCGGCCTTTAGAATCAGCTACAGTTCGAGTGAACCCCGGGTTGCTCAGCAAGTCGCCGGTCAGCTGACATCCCTCTTCATTGACGAAAACTTGAAGACGCGTGCCCAGCAATCTGAAAACACGACAAGCTTTCTGGAAAGCCAGTTGGACGAAGCACGCAAGACCCTGGCCGAGCAGGAAAAGCGCGTCAAGGAGTTCAAGAGCAAAAACCTGGGAACGCTGCCGGATCAGCTAAACAGCAATCTGAACATCATGAATGGCCTAGAGTCACGTTTGCAGGGAGAATTGCAGGCGGTGAATCAGGCCAAACAGCAAGGCCTTTATCTCCAGAGTTTGCTGGATCAGTACCGTTCCATCAGAACAGGCCTCAAGGAAGGTTCGAATGATCCGGAGGTGCCGCCAGCGTTAGATCAAGAATTGACACGCTTGAAAGAGCAACTGGCCGACCTTCAGTCCCATTACACGGAGCGCCATCCCGATTACCGCAAGGTGAAGCAGCAAATCGCCCAACTTGAGAAGATGAAACAACAAATGGCCAATGATTTGGCGGCGGCGGCAAGCCAAAACAATACGGCACAGAATGGCGCAGCTCAGAGCAATGCTGCACAAAACAAGAATGGCAACACTGGCGCGCCCAGGGATACTGGCAAGTCTGATGTGATCGATGCTCATCCTACCAGCTTCGCGGAAATGAGGGAGATGTCTCCTATGCTGCAGCTGGAGGGTCAAGTCCAGTCCAATCAGATGGACATTCAGAACCGGGAAAAGCTCGTCACTCGGTTGGAGGCACAAATTCAGGAGTATCAGACGCGGCTGAACGAGGCGCCGGTAAGGGAAGAACAGTTCGCTGATTTGACTCGTGACTATAATCAATCGCGGGCGAACTACGACTCCTTACTGTCTAAGAGGAACCAGTCGGAACTGGCCACGAGCTTGGAAAAACGGCAGCAGGGGGAACAGTTCCGGATCATCGACCCGCCCAGCTTTCCCGCGAAGCCTTACAAGCCAGATCGGATGCTGTTCGGGTTTGCCGGGTTATTGGCGGGAGTATTTGTGAGTGTGGCGGCAGTTACCAGCCTCGAGCTGGTGGACGACCGCATCTATGACGAGTCCGATTTTGAAAAACTCGTGAAAGCCCCGGTGTTGACAGAAATTCCACCTCTGCCTACAGCACTGGAAACAATTCGGCAACATCGACAGATACGTCTTCAGTGGGCGGGCGGCGTTACCATGCTACTGCTGATAGCCGGCAGTTTCCTTTACACCTACCATCACGGATAGCGCATGTACAAGAGATTCTTCAGCCTAAGCCGGAATCCGTTCGAGATCTCACCGGACCCGTACTTTCTGTTCCCTACCGAACGGCACAATGACGCCCTGGCGTCCCTTTACTACGGAATCCGCCGCCGCAAGGGCTTTGTGGTAATGACTGGCGAGGTGGGTACCGGCAAGACCTTGCTGGTGCGCTGTCTGTTGGAATTGCTGAACCGACAGCAAGTCAGTTTCGCCAATGTGTTCAACCCGCTACTTTCCGGCACCGAGTTCTTGCGATACGTGATCGGTGACTTAGGCCTCAAAAGTCAGGACAACTCCAAGAGCAGCCTCTTACCCACGCTCAATGAATTTCTGATTGCCCGCTATCGCAAGGGGCTCTCCACCGTTTTGATTGTCGACGAAGCGCAACATCTCCTTCCCGAGGTTCTGGAGGAAATTCGGTTGCTCACAAACTTGGAGACTTCCCAGGAGAAGCTCCTGCAGATCGTGCTTGTGGGTCAGCCCGAGCTCGATCACCGACTGGACTCCCCTGATCTCCGGCAACTGAAGCAGCGGATTGCTTTGCGTTGCCGGCTCGAGGCCCTCGATGAGCGCGAGACCAGGGAGTACATCGTGCAAAGACTCCGCCGCGCCGGCATGGCAGAAGGGGTGGAATCCGTTTTTCCGGCGGAGACGATCAGTGCCGTCTACCAGTACTCGCACGGCATCCCGCGCTTAATCAATACCCTGTGTGAGAATGCCCTCATTGCGGCTTTTGCTCGACAGACGAAGAGCGTGAGCCCTGATAGGGTCCGAGAAGTCTCTGCCGAGTTCCGCCTGGATCACGAGCCGACGAAAGCGCCCGCCAAAACCAACGGACAAGATCATCAAGCCGCATCCGGGACTTTGCTCGAATTGTTGGAGTCATTGCAAAGGTTCCGGGTGCGCAGCACCAACCCCGTCCCTTTCCTCTGACCCAAAAAAGACGAGTTGCGATGCGGTGAAGTTCAGCCTCGATACGAATACTTTGGAAGAGGTTAGGCCAACACTAGCTTCGACGACAAGGAGCAAGACCACATGAGCATTTTATATAAGGCTCTGCAGCAGGCCGAGATGGAGAACGCAGGCGCGCCTGCGCTCGGCAGCGGCACGCCCTTCAATCCGGCACTGTTTGAAGTGGCCCAAGATGAGAACTCTTGGCAGGACCATGTACCTGCGGTGACACCGGTCGCAAACGCAGAAAACCGGATCGTGACGATTACTGACCGGGACAGTCTGGGGGGAGAAAAATTTCGCGTGCTCAGAGCCCGCCTGCGTCACTTGCAGGACCATGGCAATCTAAAGAAGGTTGTCATCACCAGCGGAGCTGCGGCGGAAGGCAAGACCACAGTGGCGGCAAACCTCGCGATCAGTCTGGCTTGCCATACCTCACAGAAGGTTCTTCTGCTGGAGGGCGATCTTCGACACCCTGCTTTGGCGAGCAAGTTGGGTATAGGGGATCTTCCTGGCCTGCGCGAATGGTTTGAGAGTCAGGAGTCATTAACCAAGTTTATCTATCGGATCGAGGGCTATCAGCTGTGGTTTCTTCCCGCCGGTCAACCTGCCGAAGATGCGCTGAGAATTCTCCAGTCGGACCGCTTTCTGGAGGCCATGAATCGCTTGAGTGGCTGTTTCGATTGGATCGTTATCGATGCTCCCCCGTTGCAGCCACTGGCCGATATTCACCTCTTGGTGAAGGAATCCGACGGCGTCCTTTTGGTGATCCGGGATGGTGTGACCGAGAAGGAAAAACTCGCTAAAGGGCTGGAAGGCCTGGACGGCGCGAAATTGGTGGGGGTGGTGCGGAACGACGCTCCGAGCGCCGGCCAAAGCTCCTACCAGAAATACTACGCCGCCCAAGCGCAAGAGGGCGGCAGCAACCACCGTGGCAACAAACAAGAGTCTCGTAGGAACCCCGGGGCTCTGTCATGATTCGTGTTTTCAATGTGTACTTTCCGGCGCGCACGGTGTTTTTGGGCGTCTCGGAGTGGGTCGTAGTTTTCCTGGCTTTCACAACTGCCTTGATCGCCCGGGCCGGCCGGGATGCCGACCTTGTACTCGCCGATGAGCATGGTGTCTATAAGATCGCGTTGGTGGCTGCAGTCTACATGCTTTGCATGTATTATCTCGATCTCTACGATGCCAAGATCCTAAGCAACCGACACGAGGTTCTCACCCGTATTCTGCAAGTCTTGGGTCTGGGAACACTCATTCTGGCAATCGTTTATTACTCTTTTCCGGGAGCACAACTGGGAAGAGGCACATTTCTGCTTGGTCTGCTTTTCGCGCTACCCTGCTTGATTTTGTGGAGGGAGGCCTTCCCGCGGCTCGTGCGATCTCTGCACATGGCTGAAAGGTCGTTCATTATTGGAGACAGCTCACTGGCCATTGCGCTGTGCAGAGAGATAAGGACACGGCTGGAGTTCGGCCTCGATCTCGCCGGTTGCATTGCGGTTTCGGATCGCGAGTCAGCAATAGGTGGTATGCCATGGATTGGGACAGTAGAGGAGTTGCCAGAATTAATGAAGCGGTTTCGAGTGACTAGGGTTATTCTTGCGATGGCCGATCGCAGAGGCAAGCTGCCGCTTGCCGAATTGCTGTCGTTCAAGGCAAGGGGCGGGATCGTGCAGGACGGAGCCGACCTGTACGAGAGCATGACGGGAAAGCTCCAGTTGGAATCCCTGCGCCCCGGTTGGCTGCTGTTTTCTCCGGGCTTTCGCACCTCTCGCGCACTCTTGTTCTACAAGCGCACGACCTCGTTCATGATCTCCCTTGCGGCGCTGACCATTAGCCTGCCGCTGCTCATCCTCGTAGCCATCGCGATCCGGGTGGAGTCAAAGGGGCCTGTCATCTTTCGCCAGCAACGGGTGGGGAAGGATGGGAAGTTGTTTTATCTGTTCAAGTTCCGCACTATGGTGGAGGGCGCCGATGCGGACGGCAAGTCCCGGCCTGCAGACGACGATGACGAACGCTGTACCAGATTGGGCAGCTGGCTACGCCGTACCCGACTGGATGAGTTCCCGCAGCTCTACAACATTCTCCGGGGCGACATGGATTTAGTCGGGCCGCGACCGTTCGTTCCTGACCAAGAAGAGGAATGCGCGCGGAACATCCCCTTCTACGAGCAGCGCTGGATGATCAAGCCCGGCGCCACGGGATGGGCCCAGGTCAATTACGGCTATTGCGCGTCGCTGGCAGATAACCTCCACAAGACGGCGTACGACTTGTACTACCTCAAGCACATGTCCGTCGGACTTGATCTCCTCATTATTTTCCAGACCATTAAGACTCTGTTGCTGGGCCGCGGCGGAAGGTAAGTACCGACGATGGGAATCCTCTTTGGGGCTGGTGTGGCGTGGCTGGCCTACGTCTATGTAGGTTATCCTGCGATCCTGTTCTTGCTCGGTGCCACCCGCAAGCCTACGAGGCTGTCAGAGGACTACTCCCCGTCGGTATCCGTGCTCATAGCGGCGCGGAACGAGGAGAAAGACATCGAATGGAAGGTCCAGCAAACGCTCCAGTGGAGCTATCCCGCGGACGGGTTGCAAGTCCTGGTTGCCTCTGACGCTTCCGAAGATCGTACCGATGAAATTGTCCGTAGCATCACCGATCCCCGGTTGCGCTTCATGCGGATGGAGAGGCGCTCCGGCAAGATCGCCGCACTCAATCATCTGGCGGCTATTGCCAAAGGCGAGGTGCTCTTTTTCACCGATGCCAATACCGGGATCAGCTCGCAGAGCCTCCACAGTATGGTCCGGCACTTTGCCGATCCGGAGGTCGGATGTGTGACAGGGTGGGAGCGGAGTGCCGAGCAAGACACACAGACGCTCAGTGTGGCTGGCCGGGCTTCTCTGGGGTATGAGTCTTCGATCAATGCCCTGGAAAGCAAGTTTGGATCGGTGCTGGTCTGCGACGGTTCGATTTTCTGCCTCCGCAAGAGTTTGTACCGCCAGCTTGACCTGGAACTCGCCAACGATCTGGAACTACCTTTGTGGGTTGGTCACCATGGTTATAAAATTCTGTACGAACCAGAGGCAAGGTCCACAGAGAAGCCGACTTCTTCACCGGCAGAAGAATTTCAGCGGCGGCGACGCATTTGCGCTCAAGGAATTCTGGGTATGTGGAAGCTGAGAGGTCTTTTGCATGGCTTGCGCGCTTGGCAATTCCTGTCTCGCAAGTTTCTGCGCTGGCTGACTTTGATCCCCATGGTGATGATTGTGACCGCAAGCCTCGCGCTGAGGAGCAATCCGTATTTTCAGGTAATCCTTGGTGCACAGGCGATGTTCTATGCGCTGGCGTTGATTGGCTGCGGTCTGGCGGTCAGCGGACGAACGGGCTCCCGCGCCACATCTCTACCTTTCTATTTTCTTCTTCTGAACACCGCAGCTTTGCTGGGTGTGGTGGAAGCATGCCTGGGCCGCCGGTTCTCGGTCTGGGACATTCCTTCGCTTTCTCGCGGTCAACAGCAACCTACTTAGCTTCTCCGGTTGGGCCGATTCAATGTGCCCCCTCGTAAGGATGAGACGGCAAGAGTTCTGATGAAACGTTTCTTGGCGCCGGTGGGCGTTCGAGTGAGTTTTGCGCAACTGTTCCGTGCAGCAATGATGGCGGGTGCGAGAAGCCAGTCGCCACGGTCCCTGGCAAACTTCGGGTCCGGGCTTGGAGTTAGAAGTGTGTTCGGTGCTTCCTCCGCGCGAGCGGCACTCTGCCTTACCCTCAGGGCCCTGCACCGACTGGAGCCTGAACGCGATGTCGTCGCAGTGCCGGCGTACACGTGCTTTTCCGTTGCCGCAGCAGTTGTCCGGGCGGGCCTCAAGATCCATCCCCTGGAGGTGGTTCCCGAGACGCTGGACTTCGATTACCAAGAGCTGGAGGCAATGCCAGCAGAGCGATTGCTTTGTATAATCACAGCAAATCTGTTTGGGCTAGTCAACGATGTTCCGCAAGTTTCAGAGATCGCTCACTCCAAAGGCGCTTTTGTAATAGACGACGCGGCCCAGGCGCTCGGCGCCATACGAGACAACCGGCCTTCAGGCACGGCCGGCGATGTCGGAATTTTCAGCCTCGGTCGCGGGAAACCCCTACCGGCTGCAGAAGGGGGACTCATCGTTACTGGCTCCGAGAAGATTGCCGGCGTCTTGCGAACCGAGACACAGTCTTTGCCGGCATGTTCGGTGGCGCGTGAACTGGAGCTGTTATTCCATGCTGTTGCCGGTTCCATGTTTCTCGTGCCCAGCCTGTACTGGATCCCCAACTCAATGAAGTTCTTGAAGCTAGGGGTCACGGAGTTTGACCCGGCTTTTGCCATGGACAAGTTGAGCAGAGTTTCTGACGCTCTCTTGTTGCAATTGATGAGTTCGCTCCCAGATCTAAATCAATCGCGCGTTCAGAGGGCCAACCAACTAGCCGCAGCGCTCGGAAAGAATGCGCACTTTAGCATTCCGGCGGTGCCTCGCGGCTGCCAGCCAACCTACCTGCGCTTTCCACTGTTGGCGAAGGACCAAGCTACCCGCGATCGGGCGGTGCAGGATCTATGGCGTGCGGGAATCGGGGCGACGCCATTCTATCCCAGCGCCATTTGCGATCTCGAGGGAATTAGTCGGCACATGGCCGTACCTAACTTCCACCGCCCCAACGCGGAGGAGATATCTCGCAGACTTCTCACCCTCCCCACTCACCAATTCGTTCAACAGCAGCACCTGAAGCGTATGTGCGACATTCTGGCTGATGCGCCGGTCGGCAGATTGCGGCCATCAAAGCTTGTTCCAGTGCAACCCTCTTAAAGCCTCTGCCAGACACGCCGGAACGCTTCCATGACCATCAAGAAAGCACCCGTCTCCACAGCCGGCGCTTGCACGACCCTCGGGCCGGAAAAGAGAAGTATCTTCTCCGTGGACGTGGAGGATTGGTTTCACATACTCGAGGTGCACTCGGCTCCGGCGCTCTCGCACTGGGATAAACTTCCGTCCCGCGTGGAGCATAACTTCCATCGTCTGCTGGACGTATTCAGCGAGAAACAAGTGCAGGTCACTTGCTTCTTCCTGGGTTGGGTCGGAGAGTGCTTCCCTAACTTGGTCCGTGAGGCAGTAAACCGCGGGCATGAGATCGCCTCTCACGGTTACGCTCACCGTCTGGTCTTCCAAATGACCAGGGATGAGTTCTACCAGGATGCGCTTCGCTCCAGGAGCCTGCTCGAAGATATTGCAGGTACCGCCGTCTCGGGCTACCGGTCAGCGGGGTTCTCACTCACCGAGCGAACTCCCTGGTTTTTCGAGCTACTAGCGGCAGCCGGCTATCAATACGATAGCTCCGTGTTCCCGGCGCGGAGAGCTCATGGAGGCATGCCGAATGGCCGCTTGGTTCCGCATCTGGTCGGCAACGGGCAGAGCCAGATCGTCGAGTTTCCCATGTCGGTGGCGAACATCGGCTGGGAACCTCTGTGCTTCTTTGGCGGGGGTTACTTGCGGCTCTTCCCTTATTGGTTGATTCGCCGAATGGCCAAGCAGGTCCTCGACTCGGGCCGTCCCCTAATCTTCTACGTTCATCCCCGGGAAATAGACCCTGAGCACCCCCGTCTGCCAATGGGGTCGTATCGAAGATTCAAATCGTACGTCAATTTACATGACACTGAGAACAAGATCCGGCGAATTTTGGATGAATTTCCGGTAACCACGTTTCAGAGGTTCCTGCGGCATCATGACTCCCAGAGTTTTCAATACGTCGCCTGACCGCGCGACGGCGGTCGCGAAGCACAACGGGGCCTCAACGCTGTCAATTTTTGTTTTGATTGATGCTCTCGGATGGAAATACCTTGAAGGTCGGGAGTTCTTGGACGATTTGCTGCCCTACCGTACGCCGTTGCGCACGGTCCTCGGTTTCAGTTCGGGGGCGATTCCCACGATCCTCACTGGTGAGCACCCATCCAAAACCGGCCATTGGAATCTCTTTTACTACGATCCTGAGAATTCACCCTTTGGATGGGTGCGACATCTTCAGTTTCTGCCTGATCGCATCCTCGACAATCGCATCTCCCGCAAGCTGATCCAGGAAACAGGCAAGCGCTTGCTCGGGCTGGGACCGCTCTTTGATTGCGCGGTCAGCCCGCGGCTGCTGCCCTGGTTCAACTGGGTGGAAAGACGCAATATTTACGATGAACACGGCATTGTCGGAGCCCCGTCGATTTTCGACCAGCTCAGCGGGCAGGGGATTCCTTATCGTGTGTACACCTACCACCACGGCAGTGACGCACACATTCTGCGGCAGGTGGAATCCGATTTATCGTCCAGAACTTCTTCGTTCTTCTTCGTGTATTTGAGCGAAATGGATATGTTCCTGCACCTCCACTGCAACGAGCCGGCGTCCATCGGTGAACGCATTCGCTGGTACGAGAGTCAGCTGCGCAAACTTTTTGCTTTGGCCCAGAACATAGACCAAAACGCCACATTCACGGTCATTTCCGATCATGGCATGACGCCAGTGCGCAACAAATACGACATTCTGGGCGATATCGAATCACTGCATCTGCGAACGCCCGACGACTATTTGGCGGTCTATGACTCGACCATGGCTCGGTTCTGGTTCTTCAACGAATTCTCACGTTCCGCGGTGCATTCGGTGTTGCAAGAAGTTTCTTGCGGCCACGTGCTGTCTCAGGAGGAACTACGACGATTCGGAGTTTGGTTCGAGGATCGCCGTTTTGGCGAGGCTATCTTTCTGCTCGATCCGGGCTGGCTCTTTTCGCGCAGCGATTTCAATGGTACGGGCTGGTCTCCGGCGGGCATGCATGGATATCACCCGGATGACGATCGTTATTCTGATGCCATCTTCCTCAGCAACCAGCAGCCTGGATTCCCGATGCAGACAATCAAAGATGTGTACGCCTGCATGACGCAGGCGATAGTTTCGACGCAATGAAGACGGAACCCATTTCGTTGATGCTGTTCTCGAACGCCACCGTACGTGCGGGAGCAGAAGATGTTATTTTGCGGCTGCTGCAAGGTCTGGAGCGGGAGCAATTTCGCCTGCACCTGGCCTGCACACCTGAGCTCGCGCAGCTGCTGCGGGCTGATTTGCCCGGAGACGTTACGCTCTCGGTTCTTTCCTTGGATCGGATCGGTGATCTCGCCGGAGCGTACAAGCTGGTGCGCGCGTTGCGGCGGCACCGCATTCAGATTTTGCATTCTCACATGTTCCGCGCCAGCTTCTTTGCTTCACCCCTGGCCCGGCTGGTGAAAGTGCCAGTCATCCTAGACACCTCGCATGGCCGCGAGGTTTGGCGAAGGGGCTGGAAGGCGTCATTTGTTGTTGATCGCTTTGTGGCGCGCCAAGTGGATCGCACGATTGCGGTGTCGGATTCAACTGCGCGTTATCTCATCGACCAAAAACGCCTTCCGGCAGCGAAGATCCGAGTAATCCACAACGGAGTGGAGGTTCGACGTTACAAACGCGATGAGCTGGCGGCACGGGACCTCAAACGATCCCTGCAGCTGGATGAGAATGCTCCCTTGCTCGTGGTCGCCGGCCGGCTGGAGCCGCAAAAAGGCCACCGCATACTTTTCGAGGCGATGCCCTCAATACTTAAAGAATTCCCCAATGCCCATTTGATCTGCCTGGGCGATGGCGGCTTGCGCGCTGAGTTGGAAGCTCTAGTGAAGGCCAAAGGACTGGATCGTGCCGTTCGGTTCCTTGGCTATCAGGCGGACGTGTCACGCTGGCTGGCATCGGCAGACCTGAGCATCCTGCCTTCTCTGTTTGAAGGCTTGCCGATTACCGCAATCGAGTCTCTGGCTTCGGAGTGCCCGATCGTCGCCACCGGCGTGGATGGCACCCCCGAAGTCGTGTTGCCGGATGAAACCGGGCTTTTGGTACCTCCGGGGGACTCGGAGAGCCTGGCCCACGCGATTCTCCAGATGTTGCGGCATCCCGATCGTGCCCGCGAGATGGCGAAGGCTGGTCGGCAGTTTGTCCTCGACAATTTCACCGTGGAGCAGATGGTGCGTTGCACGCAGGAGCTCTACCTCGAGTCCTGGGAGCAATACCGCAAGAGACGTTACACCGAGAAAGCGGTCGAGTTGCCGGCTCCGCGCGCCGCATCTGCTGGAGCTGCTGCTGCGGCCACCTCGTTGGTCGCCAGGCAGAAAAGTTCATTCACAGAGAAAGAAAGTAGTTCGTGGACGCGTTAGTGAGCGAACACGTATTCTTCGTGCCAGTGCATACCGCCGGTACGATACCAGGCGTAGGCGCCGCAGGGCTCCGCCCGGAAGAATTGCGCAAAACTATTTGTGATGCCACAACCGTGGTCTGCACCAGCTTTTTGGGCTTGCGACTACAAGCGCTTGTACTTACCGGCAGCTTAGCCCGAGAGGAAGCGACAATAAGCAGAAATGGAAGAACCACCACGCTCGAGGGGGACGCGGACTTTCTCATCGTTCTAGAGCCGCAGGCAGCGCATCCGAGCGAAGCAGAACTGCGCGCTCTGGCAGCCGCAGCAGAAAGCCGACTGTCAGAATCGGGAATCAGTGCCCACGTTGGGCTGGGCGCCGTCTCTCCTGACTACTTCAGCAGGCTTGCAGCGCGGAGTTTCACCTACGAGTTAAAGAACGGCAGCAATGTCGTCTGGGGGAACCAGAAGATTCTCGATCGCATACCGCGATACGATGCGGCGAAACTTTCACATGAGGATGCCTGGCGCACGTTGAATCACCGCATGATCGAAGTGCTGATACGGGTTGAAGGTACCGTGTTCTCAGGGCAGGAGTTGGCCGCGGACCTGGAGTATGTGGTCACAAAGTTATTCCTCGACATGGCGACCTCCTATTTGATCTTCGCTGGACGTTATCAGCCGACCTACGCTCTGCGCGCGAGAGAATTACGCACGTTGGCAGCGGAAGCCGGGGAGTCAAACCATCCGCCTTTTGATCTGAAAGAGTTTTCGGAACGTGTTTCTGAATGCACGGAACGGAAACTAACGGGTGTGCGCCTGGGTGTGAATACGTCTTTTGCATTCCTCGAAGAGGCTGTCGGCTACGCTCGCGAACTGTGGGATTGGGAAACATGCAGACTTTCCGGAATCAATCAGAAGATGACAGTGAAGTCCGTGATCGGCGCCATGGGGCGTCGCCAGAGCTTCACTGAAAGACTGCGTGGTTGGGCCTCGCTGGCGCGCCGCGCCCGGTGGCGGGCTGCGGGTAGGAACTGGCTCCGCTGGGCAAGATTGAGCATGCTCGCAACCCCGCGGTATCTGATTTACGGAGCGGCAGTCCAGGTTTTCTGCGAACTTCCACGCCTGGCGGGGAATCAGGATGCTTCGAAAGTCGACCCGGATTGGGGGGGGGTACAGGCACTGTTGCCAGCGATTCCCCGCAAGAGCTCGCGAGCTGGTGGCTGGCGTTTGCTGATCAGCGATATTGCGTGGTGCTATCGGAATTTTCTCCTCGACACCCTGGCTTAGCAGATGTCACTTGACGCTCCCATGCAGAATTCCTTGATCAGCGTTGTAATCCTGAACTACCGGCGCTGGGAAGCTCTGAACGGCACCCTATCGACCGTCATCTCCCAGTCGTACAGTCCGCGAGAGGTGATCGTAGTCGATAACGGGTCGGGTGACAGATCCGCGGATTTGGTTCGTCAGCATTTTCCCGAAGTCACCGTGGTGGAACTGGACGGCAATGCTGGTTGCGTGGGACGCACTCGCGGTGTCGAAGCGGCGCACGGCGAGTTCATCGTGACGATTGACAACGACGTTTCCTTCGACTCAGCTTTCGAACTGCAGAAGATCGCCAACGCATTCAGCGCATGCCCAGAGGCCAGCTGCATTGTCTTCAAAGTGTTGGAATCGGCAACCGGGCGGCTGCACGTTCGGGATTGGTGCCATCCTCGCAGCTACGCAGAATACTCGGATAAGGAATTCGAGACCACCTTTATTCCCGAAGGCGCGTGCGCTTTTCGTCGCGCGGATTTTCTAAAAACAGGCGGCTACTACGAGCCTCTGTGGATTGGATGTGAGGGTTTCGACCTTTCCTTGCGCTTGCTCAACCGCGGAGGCCGCATTTTCTATCGGCCATCCATTCGGGTCCGCCATCTGCTGTCACAGGAGACACGAAACAGTTGGCGGCCTTATTACTATTACACGCGCAACTATTTGTGGATTGCCATGCGAAACTATCCAGCCGTGCGCGCTGTCCCATTTCTGACTGAAAAGATGGCCATGATGGCGTGCTTCGCCGGCCGCACGGGCAACCTGAAGGCAATGTTCCGGGGCATTCGTGACGCCGCCCTCGGCTTTCGTAAAGTTTGGGCAACTCGCGATCCGGTATCCCCCGCCGTTTTCCGGCTTCTAGCCGACTTGAGCCGCGAACGTCCGAGCCTGTTGGCGCGTTTGCGGCGCCACCGCGAACGTCCCCTTATCTGACGGAAGCGCGCTCTCACCGCGGAATACGCACGATGCACCTGAGCCAGCTGCACCGATTGGCCATGAGGGCGAACATGACACCCATGTTGGGGACGTGGCGGCGCCTCAACGACGAACGGTCCGTCACCATCGTGATGTACCATTCGATCAGCCCGGATGCCGGGCCTTGGACAATCAGTCCACCAGCGTTTGAACGCCAGATTCGCTTCCTAAGTGACACCTATCGGATCATCCCGCTGCGCAATATCGCCGAGGCACTCGTGGCGAAGCACAATTTGCGGCGAGTGGTCATCACTTTCGATGACGCCTATCGGAACTTCGTTGAACATGCCTATCCTGTCCTGGAGTCGCTCGGTGTTTCGTGCACGATGTTCGTTCCCACTGCACATATTGGAAAGTGTAACCAGTGGGATGCCGGAATCGAAGGGTCTCAGAAACTGGAGATCATGGAGGCGACCCAGCTGCGGCAAATCGCTGAGTCGCCCCAAGTCGACATAGGTTCGCATACGATCGATCACTGCCGAATGGGCCCATTGTCGGCGCACGAGATGCGGCGACAGGCAGCCGGTTCGCGCGCCGCGCTCGAACAGTTCCTTGGGCGTGAGGTTGTGCTTTTTGCTTACCCGTGGGGGCAGCTTGGCGATTTTTCTAACCTCAGCACGCAAGTTTTGGCAGAGACCGGCTACAAGGCAGCCGTCACCACTCGCTGGGGCAGTACCAATTCCATTAAGCGTGTGCTTACACTGCGGCGGATTTCCTTCGAGGATACCGATTCAATCGCCGATCTGCGGGCCAAGGTTGAGGGTGATTACGATTGGTTTGCGCTGAAAGAGTGGGTCGGGTATACGAGGCGTCGCTTGGTCGCCGGGCGAGCATAGAGGAAACGACGCATGCACGAAGACGTTACCGTCATCAAGGCAAACTTAGTTCAGCACTACGATCATGCTCGGGAATACCACGAGCAGAACTATCTGAACGGGGGAGAATATCTGCCTTTGCGCTACCGGCAATACTACATCGAGAAGATGATCGAAGGGCTCCAGCTTGCGGCGGGGGCGCAAGTGCTCGATGTGGGTTGCGGCCCGGGTGAGTTAGTTCTCCATCTCTTGCGGAAGGGATATGACGCTCGCGGCATTGACATCTCGCCGGCCATGATCCAGGAGGCCATTGGTACACTTCGCTCCAATGGTTTTGACGCCGCGGATCGTTTTTCCGTGGGGGATATTGAACGCCTTGAATTTCCCGATGGTTCCTTCGACGTGGTGGTGGCGGCGGGCGTCATCGAATATCAGAAGACCGATGGACCCACCTTGACTGAGATGAACCGTGTGATCAAGCGGGGTGGACACCTCATCTTGAACGTTACCAACCGCTACTCCTATACAACTCTGTTTGAAACACCCTACCGTTGGCTCAAGAAATCGTCTTTCGGCTTCGCGATGCTGGGCGGCATGAAGCGGCTGATTGGCCGTGGTGAAGTGCACGAGTTCCCCGACCGCCGCACCCACTCTCCCGCGGGCTTCGACCGTGCCTTGAGTGAGTTTGGGTTCACGAAAGTCCGCCACAACTATTTCCATTTCAGTCCATTGCCGATTCCGCTTGACAATCTGCTCCGGTGCATATGCCACCCGGTGGGGCGGCGAATGGAATCGTTGACCTCAAGCCCCCTTAGTAATTTGGGAGGAGGTTATTTGGTAATGTCGCGGCGGGAGCGGTCAGCTCGCTGAGCCAACGTCCTCTCTTGATGCTCCGGTGAAGGAACCGGGTTGAAACTGCCAAGGCAAGCGTCGTGATCATCTTCTATCTTGTTGTGCTTCTCTGCGCTGTTCCTAAGCACCCTTGGTTCGGTGCAGAGGTTGCCGGATTCACCCTGGCCAAGTACCTGGGAATCCTGAGCATTCTGTATGCATTCTTTGCGATCGTGCGTGGTCGTAGACTGCCGGGCTTCTTCGACAATTTATCGGGGAGGCTGTATGTCATATTGTTTGTCTGGGCATTCACTTCGTCCTTCACCTTCATTGGGATCGTCGCACTGACGCGCTGGGTATTTCAGGCTTACATATCCACATTGTTCCTTCTCTTTGTTGTCATGGTTTGTGTGGATTCCTTGCGTAAGTTGGAATACACCGCTTTGGCATTTGTCGGAGCACTGGACTTAGCGGCACTCTATGTACTACGGGAGTACCAGCGCCTAGGGTTCGGGGACACCCGCGTCGGGTGGGTAGCCGGAGATGGTAATTATTTTGCCGCGGCCACTCTGCTGGCGATGCCGGTGGCTTTTCACTTGATGTCAGTGGCACGAACGCGGGCACAGAGATGGTTCTATCTGGGTTCAACCGTCACCATTTTTCCGGCATTCGTAGTTACGGGTTCCCGCGGCGGTTTTGCGGGACTGTGTGCGCTCTTTGGAATCATGTTTTTGCGATATAAGAAGAAGAGTCGAGTCTTGCTGGTCGGTGTACTCATGGTTCCCATACTTCTGTTTGCACCGATGAGCCCAATTAAGCGTCTGACTGACCCGAATTACGGCGACACCCTTTCCGCGGACGACCATCTCAAGCTGTGGAAGTTCGGCGTTCAAGCCGCCTTACAAAACCCCGTTTTTGGCATCGGTTTGTCTAACTTCAAGCGCTTTGCCGCACGAGCTCACGTCACCGAGCGAGGGGACGGTTACGTCGCACATAACACATACGTTGAATTTGCGGCCGAGCTTGGTGTTTTGGGTTTCCTGCTCTACATGGGCATTGTGAGTTCCACGTTGATCCTGCTGGAGAAAGTGCGGAGGCGAGCCAAGGTTCTCAGGCATCGTTATCTCGAGGCGCTGGCGATCGGCCTGCAGGAAGGATTAATTGGATTTGGGGTCGCGGCGTTTTTTGTTTCTGCCCAGTATCAGAAACCTCTCTGGATTGCGATTTTCCTGACCACACCGCTTGCCGCAATCGCGCGTCGTGAATTCGCGCTGATCAAGAATCGACGCAGGGCACAAGTGGAAAACAAAGCGGTAACCGCCTGCGATCCAGATTATGGGGAAGCTCTGGCGGTCGGCAGTGCGCAGGGACAGATCGGCCGTCCCTTGCAGCTATCCTAGCTTCACCTGATATGGACTCTGTGGCTGATCCGTCGGTTGCGGTGCCTAGGACCATGGCGTCTGTGCCGCGCGATCTGCGCACGCGCATCGTCTCCGGAATGCGCTGGACGGTGTGGCTATCGGTTTTGGCGGTTCCCTTCAGCTTTGGCACGAACGCCATTCTTGCCCGGACTGGTCCCGAGGCCATCGGCACCTACGGGTTGTTGGCGGTCTACATCGGGCTGGTCGCCGCGTTTTTCTATCTGGGCGGCGATCCTGTCATCATCAAGTTCATTCCGGAGCTGGGGCCAGAAAAACGACTATCGTTCCTGTTCTCCTATTTCTTGGTCGTAGGCGCGACGTTATGCCTGTGGCTGGCGGTGGTGCTGAAGTGGCCCGACAAACTGCACTACCTGTTCGGGGACAAGGGTGGCCCTTCATTCTACGTGCTGGCCCTGTGCCTGTCGCCGATTTACATACTGTTCTCTATGGCGGTAGCCGCGCTGAAGGGATTGCTGGAAATCCGGTGGGCCCAGAGCCTGATGCGGGCCATGAACATCGGCTCCTTCTGCATCTATGGAATGCTGTTCCTTTTCGCCCGCGCTTCCCTTGTGGCCCATTATAAGGTTTGGATTTGGGGAATCTATCTTGCGCTCACTACGATTCTCATGGGTTTGGGTGCTTGCCGCCTTGTCTCCATCACGACCTCGCATCGCAACCGTCCCCGATTGGATTTCTACCTGCCCCGCGGATTCTGGAAATATGCGCTGGCTACGCAGCAGCTCAGCGCGGTCGGGTTCTTCATTAATCGGCTGGACTACATTCTGGTGCTCAACTTCGGAAGCTTGGAAACTTTGGGAAAATACGTTGCCATCAGCACCATTGCAACGCTCATTCCCCTGGCCAACACTTTCTTCCTGGATACCTTGCTACCTTCTCTGACCAATCTGGTTGCCTTGCACAACTTACCGGCGGCTTCCGAGGTTTTCAGTCTGTACATGCGAGTCTTGTTCCTAGTGAACACGATGACTACTTGTGGGCTGATGTTGCTGGCAAGCATGCTCACGAAAATGTTCGGGCCGAAGTACAGTTCACTTGAAGTCCCTATCATAGCGGCCGTGCTATTGACAGGACTCGCGAGTCCGGGGGCAGTCGGTAGTACTTTGCTCTCGAGCATCGGAAAACAGCAGCGCGGGGTCTTCGTCGGGACTGGGCAAGTCATCTTGTATTGTCTTCTCTTCTATCTGATGTGGCCACACTTGCACTTGTTGGGCGCGGTCATCGCATCCGGGGTGGCGACTTGTTTGTCTTACCTTGCTTTATTGACCGTAGCCGAGCGAAGCGTCCCCATGAGAGTTTCCGTCGCGAAGGACTATCTTGCCTTTGCTCTCGTGGCGATAGGCACGGCCAGTACCTCATTAGTGCTGAAAGGATCACTGAATGCGCTGGTGGCGCCCCTCTGGATGACTGCTATGGTGGTCTTCATGCTGCTTGCCGGCTATCGAGCCGCAGAGTGCCGGGAACTCGCGCGCTGTTTCCTGCCCGAGTGGGCGACCTCGTGAACCGCTAGCATTATGAACCTCGATGAAATAATCTATGCCCCGCTGCGGCCATTGTCCTTCCGAGGCAAATACCGGCTGAGCAACATCATCGTCCCGAAGTCTGGGCTTAGAACTGCACGCATCTTTGGATATTCGATGGAATTAGATCTAAGTGACTTCATACAAAGATCCGTATATGCAGGTCTGTATGAGGTCGATGACGTATCTTGGTTCCGTACTGTGCTGCAACCCGGCATGACTTTCGTTGATGTTGGGGCGAACATCGGCTATTACACCGCGCTGGGCGCAAGTGTGGTCGGAAATCGCGGCCGGGTGTTCGCTTTTGAGCCCGATCCATTCGCGTTCGCCAGACTCGATCGATTTGTGAAGCTTAACAGGTTATCCCAGGTGGAGTGTAAGCCGATAGCCCTCAGCGATCGGGAACAACAGCTCACGCTGTTTGTACCTCCCAAATCCTACGGGAACCACAACCCTAGTACCAGTCGGTACTGCGACGAGATGACTGCACGGGAAGTACCCGCTGGGACGCTGGATCGATTTTTCGAGACTTCCGACCTCGGTTGTATCGACTTGCTGAAGATCGACGTTGAAGGCCACGAGCTAAGAGTGCTGCAGGGCGGGCAGTGCAGTATCCGGGAAGGGCGGGTAAAAAGAATCTTGTGCGAGTTTAACGAAAGAATGCTCGCTTTGGCTGGCAGTTCCGCCCGCCAGCTATATGAGTGGTTGTCGGGCGAGGGCTATCAAGATTTGGATTGTGCTCCTGAATTCGGTACCTGCAGAAATCGTCGCCTGGTGTTCAAAGCATCTTAAGGGTAGTGCAGGTCAAGATTTAAAAAGCGGCAAACCTCCCGACCTGCATCAGGCACAAGTTAAAGGAACAGCATGGCGCGCTCACCACTAAGCGTCTCTGTGATCATACCCACGAAGAATCGGCCCGTCGACTTGGAGAACACAGTCCGCAGCTTGTTAACTCAGACGGCGAAGCCACACGAATTGATCATCGTGGACCAGACCCCGGGGGAGGAAAGCGTCCTTGCGATACGAAGGCTGTACGCCGAAGGCTTTCCGGATCCACAGGGGGACAGCCACCTGATCTACCTGCACGAGCCCAGTATTTCAGGGGCATCCGTGGCGAGGAGCAGGGCCATGGAAGTGGCAAGTGGAGAAATCTGGCTGTTCCTGGATGACGACGTGATTCTGGAGAAGGAGTTTCTCGAAGCGCTCGTCGACACCTACCAGAGATATCCCGCAGCGGCAGGTGTCTCCGGGATCATCACGAATTATCATCCTCCCATTCTTGCGTTCCGGGCCTGGTCATGGCTGTTTGCCCGCGGCCCGTTTCACGATGATCGGCAGCCGATCTACTGGAAAGCCGCAAAGCTTGGCCAGCGTGAACCGATTCGCGTGACTCGACTCGGGGGCGGGCTCATGAGCTTCCGCATGGGCTCCGTCCAAGGTGTTCGTTTTGACGAAAACCTGACCGGTGCGTCTGAAGGAGAGGATGTAGATTTCTGCATGCACTTGGGTAAGAATGCGACGTTGCTCATTGCTCCCAAAGCTCGACTGTTTCATAAACAGAGTCCTGCGGGACGAACCGGCAAGCATTGGCTGTACCTGCATGCTCGCACGAATTGGTACCTTTACCGCCGCAATTGGAATCACGGTCTTGTCAATCGCATGTGTTTTGTCTGGTTGAACCTGGGCTATGGAGTTGCTGCCGCCCTGGTTTCCATACACCGGCGTTCGCTCCTGCCCTGGGCAGGGTTGTTCAAGGGAGTCGGTCAATCGCGAGCCACGGTACGTGGGGCCGCAGTTTCAGGCTAGCCTCGCATAAATCCATAAGTTCAAGAGATGAGCTGGTGCGGAACCCTTCTGCCATGCGGTACCCGGCCTTACTGGCGTTAATCTTTGCCTCCCTGCTCGCCGGGGCTCAGAGCTATGACAAATACGGCGGGCTCTCCACCAATGCCTGCAAGAACAACAATGGCCGTTGGCACTTCGAGAAGCGCGATTCTCGTTGGTGGGCCTGTACTCCTCAAGGCCACGAAATGTTCATCGTCACTCTGGCTGGCGTCTTCCACCAGGGCGATGCCTGTGATCGCTCCACCTGCGCCCATTCCGACACGATCGCTAAGGCAAAGTATGGCGACCCAGCGAATTGGGCAGGCAAGCAGTTGGCTCGCATGAAGGCTTGGGGATTCAATGCGATCGGAAGTTTTTCTGCAGGGCCGGCTTACGCCGCCGCTAACAATCGGGTGCCCCAGATCTATACCCTGCAAGTCGGGGTTTACGCAGCTAACAATCTCTGGAAATTTGCGGCACACCCGTCGAAGGATATGATGTTCGGGCTTAACCAGCTTTACTCGAATCGGGGCGGCTGGCGTGCGGCAGTGATTGATTTCTTCGACCCAGCGTTTCCGCAATACGCACACGCCTTCTTTCACGCGCCCTCGCAGTCTTTCATCACCAACAGCTACGTGATTGGCATCTTTGCGGACGACACCGACTGGTTTTTTGGGATGGGGGCCGGTCCCGACTTTCCCACGGAACCTCCCGGCCACACCAATACTGACATTGCTTACACCGTCCTTACCACGTCGCCACTGCAAACCTTCAATTCCAGTCCTGCCTCCCGGAACACGCCGCAGCTTTACAGTGATAACCGGGTGTTCTCAAAAGTGGCCATGGATGCGCCCCCAGCCACGTGTGCCGTCACCACACCTTGCAGCCTCAGAGATTATCTTTACAAGCACTACAAGGGTGATATCGCCGCCCTGAACTCGGCGTGGGGCTCAACTTACACAACCTTTGATTCTTCGGGGACTAACCGGACTGAGACGGTATGCGCGGGAACCAGTTGGGACGGCAAGCTGGACCACTGCAGCGCCATTCTGAGCTACACAAACATCTCTCCTCTCTCGGTGAGGGTCAAGATCGATGGCGTGCTGCACGGTGGCGACTGCCCCTGGTGGAATGGGATCTGCCACCGCAATTCGGCCAATACCGGAAGCTTGGGTGGGAGCCGGGTGGGCAGTGGTTTCACCCCATGGTTGAAGGATCCCGATAGCGTGCCTTGCGGCTATTGCACTCCTTCCAGCCTGGCTTATTCCGTGATGGTCACGTACCACATGAAGTCCGGTTCCTCTTCGGCTCGTAGCCGGCCCACAAGTGCCGGTTGGGTCGCGGCCGGCAACAAATTACGGGTGCACGGTCCCACCGCCAAAGCCACGGAAGGCATGGATGTGGGCAACCAGGTGAGTGGGTACGACGTTTACGCAATCTGCGTGAACGGAGACAAGGGACCATCAGTTTCGTGGTGTTTGCCGGCGGGGACCAACAAGTACTGGGGCAGCCTCGAGACCCTGCAGGCCACCAACGTTCCGCTTGGAACCGATTGGATCATGCCTGACTCCGGGCTCGTCAAAGGAGCCGCGCTTCCGACGCGAGCGAACTCCATCAACTACTTAACGGGCGAAATGAGCCTTATCTTGTCGCCACCGCTGTCGTTTGGTACTCACACCATCACTGTAGAATATGTCCAGAACGGCTGGATGTATGGCAGCGGTCTGATGGACGAGGATGGCCGAAATCTCTGGGTTGGCACGAATGTTGTCTGTCTGCAACCGGCCCTCGCCTGCGATGGAAAGGGCGAACCCCTCGTCAACGCTAGCCCCAAACTTGGGGCTGATGTCGATGGATGGATCTCTCAGTTCGCAGCCCGCTATTTCAAGTCGATCCGCGACGCAATTCCAGCCACGGTTCTGTATCTCGGTCCGGATTCGATGGGAACGTGGGGCGCGCCTGCGCGTAAGGAAATCATGCAGGGTGCGGCTCCTTACCTGGATGCGATCTATCCCAGTTCGGTGATACCCCAGAAGAGTCATGTTGACTACACCCAGCAGTGGCTGGGCGATAAGCCGATGATCAACCAGATCATGTTCGCCGCCACGCCGGATTCCGCACTCTTTCGCTATCCCGGAGCCGCTCCCGGAGTTTTAGATTTCCCGACGCAGGCGGCGCGCGGGCAGCAATATTACGATTCGGAAAGGGCCGCAGTGAACATGCGGGCCTCCAACGGAACCTACCCGTACGTCGGCATAAGTTTTTGGGGGCTGACCGACTTCTGGAACGAGAAAATTGATTGGGGTCTAGTCTCGCTCAACGACAATGCCTACGACGGTCACGAGGCGGTGACGGCGAGAGGTCCGTGCTCTCCTCCGCTCGAGACCATGACTTGTGGCGGGGAGGAACGCAATTACGGAGACGCGATCAGCAAGGTCAAACAGGCAAACTTGTTGTGGCTGGCTATTGCCAATGGTGCTGATCCAACATCGCAGGGATCGAGAGTTACCGTGCAAAATCCCCGAGCAGCTAGCCTAAAGCCTTCAAGGTAGATGCCCCGCGCGTATTGAGGCGGCCGGAAGAGGGAGGCCGCTTTCCAGTCGGAAAGGGCTAATGTGCCCAACAGTCAATATTTTGTGGAAGAGAGTGAGGAGTTGGCCCAACAGACACGTCCTTTCACCGCTGAAAAATAGGTCCTTCCGTGACCTACCGTCGCCACCAGCGCTCGGCTACAGTCGGGTATTCGCCGGAGGGTTTAAGAGCCATGCCGATGCCCCTGGGCAAGCTCCTTTTTGGGCAGAAGAGATTCTCGTCGCCACGCTCAGACCGCGTGATCCCGTCTTTCATTTTCACTCTGGGGATGCTCTCCTGGGCGCTCTCCCTTACGGCGTGTGGCGGCGTGGCGACTTCCAATTCGACCACTTCGACCAGGGACAGATCTGCACTGACATTCAGTCCCTCGAGTCTGAGCTTCGGCAGCATCAAGGCAGGATCTAGCGGTCAGATTTTGCCGGTGACGGTGCAGAACACGGGCAGCGCGACGTTGCAGATCAGCCAGATGACGATTGGCGGAGCGCACAACGGAAACTTCACCGAAACCAACAACTGTGGGAGCGGCCTGTCGGTGGGGAGTAGTTGCACGGTCTCGGTGAAGTTCAATCCGAGCCAAACGGGGCAGCAGAGTGCCACGTTTCAAGTGACCGACAACGCCTCCGGAAGTCCGCAGACTGTGGCCCTGAGTGGGAGCGGGGCCATTGGGGATAATCCCGCCGTGACGTTCAAGCCCTCCACTCTGGATTTTGGCAGTGTGCAGGTCGGCGGCGCGGGTTCGATGTTGCCAGTGGTGATGCAGAACACAGGCGGCGCGACGTTGCAGATCAGCCAGATGACGATTAGCGGAGCGCAAAACGGGAACTTCACCGAAACCAACAACTGTGGGAGCAGCTTGTCAGCGGGGAGTAATTGCACGATCTCAGTGACCTTCAACCCGACACAGATTGGCCAGCAGAGCGCCACCATTCGGGTCGGCGATAACGCCACGGGAAGTCCACAAAGCGTGTCGCTGAACGGCAGGGGGCAGAGCACGACCGCATTTGACCAGTTCGGTGGGCTTACTTCGGTGCCCTGTAACAACACCACAGGTGGCACGGGCTGGAATGTGGTGCTCATCAAGAGTCGCTGGTGGTTCTGCGACCCGATGGGTGACGGTTTCGTCTTCCAGGGCGTATCTATTTCGACCGGGAGAACTGGCAATACTTACGTGGCGGCAGCGACCGCCAAGTATGGCGATACCAGCACCACTTGGGGACCCAAGATGGTGGAGCGTTTCCAAGGCTGGGGGTTCAATGGAGTGGGACCTGCCTCCGATAATTCTGTGTCCCCGCTGAGTCAGTCTGTTGCCCAAGTCCCGATGCTGCAAGAGAATCTTGCTGCCAGCCAGTACCCCGGCGTGGATCTCTGGAACTACGGCCCGAACCCCACGAAAAATTTGGTCTACGGTACGAACAATAACTGGAACGGTTTCGACAACTACCATGCCTACCTTGCGGACGTGTTCGACCCTGCCTATTCGACCTGGTGGGGAGGCTACGCCCAAAACCAAATGGGCGGTTTGGCCAGTTCGCCCTGGGTCATCGGTTTCGCCTGGGACGACGTGGACTTCATGTGGGGGCTGGGGGCAGGGCCGGACTTTTCCTCTACTCCCGGAGGGCATAACTCCACCAATGTATCCTTCACGGTTGCCCTTACCTCTCCGGTGCAGACCGCTGACTTAGGCCACAACGGTCTCGGCTCCTATCGCAATATCGCCGTGCTCTACCCTGACCCGAAAACCTACGCGAAGGTGGCGATGAGTTCACTACCCGCCACCTGTAATCTGACAACCCCCTGTTCTCTGCGCGACTACCTGGCAAAGAAATACGGAACAATCAGCGCACTCAACGCCGCGTGGGGATCGAACTATACGACGTTCGATTCTTCGGGCAGCGCGGTCACCGGCGAAGCGCTGGGGACCGGTGACGGAACGACTCTGACCTTCTCCAAAACGCTTGCGGGTGGAACCCAGGTTTCTCCCTACTCGGTTGCCATCTACGTCAACAACACGATTGTTGCCGGAGACTGCCCGTGGTTCACGGTAGGGCAAGGATGCAGCGGGGGCGGGGGAAATACCGGAATCTTAGGAAGTCCCACGAACGCCTGGGGCGGTGGATCGGCCTTCTATCAGCCGCTGGAGATTGTTGACTCGCTCGGCAACGGAGAAGGATTGGGGTACCTGCAGCAGTTGACGGGCAGTCCCGCAAACACGTTCTGCATTGCTGCCAACAGTCCCCCGAAATGGAACACCACGGCAGGCGGTACCACGACGGACGGAAGTTGCACTTGGACGAATCGAGGCCCGGCGGTCTTGACCACGAGCACAATCGACTACAGCACGAAGGCCATCAGCATCACCTTCGCCGTGGCTCCGGCGTCGGGCGCGGCGATCACCGTCGACTATGTTGCCGACGGCTGGATGTACGGCACCGGTCTGATGGATGAAGACGGACGCAACTCCTGGACAGGCAGCCCAAAGAACGGTGTTTGCTTGATTTCGTCGAATTCGCCTTATACACCCTGCACTGGGGCCCATCCCCCAACCATGCAAGCCACAATGGGTGCGGATCTGGACGCATGGACGCAGCAGTTTGCTGGGTACTACCTCAAGACGGTGACCACCCAGATTCACAATACCTATCCCAATCTGCTGTTGTTTGGGCCGAATACTTTAGGCACATGGGGTGCTCCGTCGCACATCGGTTGGCTCCAGGCGGCGAGTCAGTATCTGGATGGAGTCTATATCCAGTCCTACACGGTGCCTCCGGCGGTTTCCCGGGCAGAGGGCACCGCCATCAACAACTTCTTCATCAACAATCTTTCCGTTCCGATCATTGAGAACAACGGGAACGTTCAGTCCGGCGCGGACTCCTACCTCTATGGCTACGTGCAGACCGCAAATATCGGCTTGACCAATCAGGAAAGCCGCGGGCAGTTCTTCTATGATGATTGGAATTACAAGCTGAATACGCCCGACCAGAACGGCATCTATCATTTCGTTGGTTTCAATTACTTCCCGGCGCTGGACTTCGACTCCTCGACAGAAACGCAAGACTGGGGGTTCATCGATTCTCTGGATAATCCTTACGATGGCGTTCATGACTGTGTGGGATCGTCAACCGAGACCATTGGCGGCACCCAGTACACTGACGGTGGCGAGACGTCTTTCTCCGGCAACATTTTGCCGGGCTGGCAGGCAAATACGGCTTACAAAGGACCCACAAACTACTCAGGTGGCGGGGGAAACGAGATCTTAGTCAACGTCTCAGGAACGCCATACATGCTCCAGCCCAACAATGGAATCTCTGGTGCGACCGAGCCGGATTGGACGCAGTGTCTCGGCGTCGGTTCTAAATGTTCCGGCGACGGGACCGTGACTTGGACGAACATGGGAACCAAGACCTCCTCCACCTGCTGGGGCAACTACCTTGGGGATGTGGAGAACGCCAACTCACTTTGGTTGAATCTGTCGCAGTGAGGGCCTATCGCGCATAGCAATTCCGGAATGTACGAATCCTTCCATCGTGCAGGTCAGTTCAGCTCTCTTTTGTGGATGTCTGAATTCAAAACGCACCAAGCTCATGCGCCGGGCTGGTCTTTACGCCCGTGCGTCGAAAACGATTTTGTGCTTCTTGATTTCGCCAGCACTAAGTGATACACAAAAACCTGTATGCCTTCAGAGCAGTCAATCAAATCTTTCTGGAACCGAGCGGCCGACGAGAATCCGTACTGGTACGTCTCATCCTATGGCCCTTACGGCGCTGACCGTAATCTTGAGGAGTTTTGGGCCAGTGGGCAGGCAATCTGGAACGATATCAAGCGGGTGACGGGGTACGCCCCAGGGACGGGAGACACGGTTGTTGAGATCGGGTGCGGCGTCGGCAGGCTAACGCGTGCAATCGCGCCGGAAGTTGGGCGGGTGATCGCATTAGACATCTCAGAGAGAATGCTCGCTATCGCACGCCAAGCAAACCTGCCCAACGCCGATTTCCGTGCGGCAGAGGGGTTCACGCTCCCCGGCATCCCGGACGAATCGGTCGATCTCGCCCTGGGTTACTGCGTGTTCCAGCACCTGCCATCGCATGCCGCACTGAAGTCCTACTTGACCGAGATGCACCGTGTTACGAAGCCGGGAGGCATCATTGCATTCACTCTGGTTCCGCGGGACTGGAGGACTTGGCTGCTGCCCGTCTTGCGCGTTAGAGCTTATTTCCGGGAACGCTTTTCGAGCGGAGGTCCGAAAGGTGTTTACCGCAAAGAATGGGTGGGGATCAGGCCGAGCGCTTCCGCCGTTTGCGGCATAGGCCCCATCCGGCTGGACCATCGCATGCTCGACGGTGGGCGGATGCTTTACTTTGGGCGTCGCTGACCCGTGAGCCAACCCGATCTAGCTTTTAACAACTACCGTCTGCCGGTCGCAACGACCTTGTTGCCGATCCTCACGAAACCACATAGCAATGAAAGGTCGTGGCACTTCTTTCCAGAAATCTCGCAGTCCGTGCTCACCCTGTGCTCCTTCTCGGTCTTGATGGACAAAGCCAGTGATGGCGCCGACTAGGATGTAATGGCACGGTTCCCTTCTCTCAACTGCTAACTCGCCATCAAAGGGGACAAAGCAATCAACGAAGCCATCGCCGACTGGCATTATGGGGTGGCCCAAGGCTACTGCTTCTGGGCTCCGGCTGGCCTCGAGCCTGATTTACGCAAGCCTGCCGAAAGCTCACAATCTGTCGCAGTGATGGCCTTTCACGCGTAGCAATTCCGGAATGTACTATCCTTCCATCGCGCAGTTTAGTTCAGCTTTCTTTTGTTGATGTTTGAATTCCGAACGCAGTCAAGCTCTTCGGAATAATCGAATTGTCACTTCGAGAAAACGCATTGACTGCTTCAAACGATCTTGGTCTGGCCGGACTGGACGACGCCGGTAGCTCGCCTCCTGTCTTCAAGCGAAAGGCACCCCGGACTGCCCAGGATCGCGTTTCTTCCCTTTGGCGAACTTGCAGGGAGCATTGGTGCCATGCGCTGTTGGCTGCCGCAGTGTTGTTCCTTTACTTCCCAGTGCTGGCCGCACTCATTGGAGACTGGTATGAAAATCCCGACTACTCGTATGGGTTGTTTGTTCCTTTCCTGTCCTCTTATCTCATTTGGCGCAAGCGGGACGCGTTGCTCCGATTGCCAGTACGGCCCAGTTTTCGCGGATTGTTCATAGTGCTAGGTTCAGTCGCACTGCTTTTCTTGGGAAGTCTGGGTGCAGAGCTTTTTCTCACACGCATCGCCTTCGTTGGTACGATTGCCGGTTTGGTCGCCTATTTTCTCGGGTGGGCGATGCTACGCGCCATCACGTTCCCGGTCATGTTCTTGCTACTGATGATTCCCTTGCCGGCCCTAATTTATAACGAAATCGTTTTTCCCTTGCAGTTTGTCGCGTCCTCGTTTGCCACCGGCGTTTTGGACAGGCTGAACCTTTTTCCGGTCCTGCGAGAAGGCAACATACTGGTGCTACCGCACAATCGGATTGAGGTGGTTGAAGCGTGCAGTGGCATCCGCTCGCTGATGTCATTGATCACACTGGCACTCAGCTACGGATACTTCGCGGAGCGAAACCGGTACGTCCAGATTCTGCTGGTGCTTGCAATGGTGCCGCTCGCTGTGGCAAGCAACGGTTTTAGAGTAGTGGGTACGGCTTTGCTCACGTATTACTGGGGACCAAAGACGGCAGATGGATTTCTACATTCCTTTTCGGGATGGGTGATCTTTATCGTGGCTACGAGCTTGTTGTTGATGCTTCACGCGTTAATCAATGTCACCCGAAGAGCACAGTTCCGTAAGTCGAAAGGGGTACTGGCAAAGCGATGACGAAAGGCTTGGGTTTCTGGTTTATGCTTGCGGTCCTGGCAGGGGCCGCGGTCGGCCTTCATCATCTTTCCCACGGTGAGGCCGTTCCATTATCGAAGCCTCTCAGCACGTTCCCAATGCAGCTGCGGGATTGGCAGGGGGCGGACGTTTCAATCGAGCCTCGTATAGTTCAAGCGCTGGGTGTGAGCGACTACCTATTTCGCGTGTACCAAGCACCTGATCAACACCTCGTGTTCCTCTACGTCGGTTACTACCGGAGCCAACGAGCGGGCGTGTCAATTCATTCACCCAAGAACTGCCTTCCGGGGGCCGGATGGGAACCTGTGAGTGCCGGCCATCTGGCCTTGACTGTCCCGGGTGGACGGCAAGTGCTGGTGAACCAGTATGTGGTGGAGAATGGTTTGCAGCGCCAGCTTGTCCTCTATTGGTATCAGTCTCATGGCCGCGTTATCGCTAGTGAATATAGCGGCAAAATCTATATGGTACTCGACTCCCTACGACTGAATCGGACCGATGCGGCACTGGTTCGAGTTTCTTCGCCAATCGGAAAGAGAGACGAGAGCGCAGCGTTTAGCAGGGCAGTTGCATTGGCTCAGGAGTTCTTGGTGCGATCAGACGGGTTGATTCCCGACTAGAACTGAGAAGCCCTGCCCAATCAAGAACTTTAACCGAGGACCCGAAATTCAGGACTCCGGCTCCTCCACCTTGAGTTTTCCGACAACTAATTTGACCGGAAACGAGAGCCAGAACATGCACCAAGTCACGAACTCCAGCTCCGAGGAGTTGAACGGTCTTGCAACCTTGGCTTGAGCCTTGCAGCCCCGGCTTGCAAGGATTTGGAACCTAAAGTGCCCCGTTCCCCAGCGCTCGTGACTGTGGAACCTCGTAACACTTTCGTACTCAATAAGATACTTCGATTTTGTGGCGTTCCCTGTTTCCCACAGCTTAGTGGAACCCATCTTGCTCCGGCTTACGCGAGCAGTACTGTAGATTTTCCTCTATTTCGGAGCATTACTCCAATTTACGGGAAGGAAGTGCTAGTGATGAAAAGACTGATTCTTGCTTTGTTGGCAACCGCCATAGTGGCTTGCGCGGTACCGCCTGCTTCGGCCCAGACCGATATCGACTTGAATACGAGCTTGCCTGGGAGCGGCAGGGTAGCGTTCTTTGCTACTGGCGGAGGCAACTTCACGCTTGACATGTGTTCTCACGTGACGAATGGAGTGTGCATTGGGAACAATTTCTCGGGCACGGCTACCGGAGAAGGGCAATTGGCCGGCGACAACGGCTTCTACACGCTCACTGGGGGTGGTGTCACCGGGACCCTAACTTCAGCTCAAAATTGCATTGTTTGCACTTGGTCGCTCTCCGGTCCGGCGATCGGCTTCGACTTCTATTCCGGAGCGAACAAAACGGGGACGGATTGGTTGAACGGCAGTTTCCAGTTGGTCTCCATGACGCAAACGAAAAACATAAACGGGTCTAGTTTCAATCAGTTCGTGACGCTTAACTTCACTCCCACAGGCGGAATACTGAAGCAGTATTTCACTAGTGGCGGGTTCATTAAGCTCAACGTCGAGTTCACAACCGCCAAGAGCATTGAGACCATTCCGAAGGGGCAAGGTCGCTTCGGATGGGTCTTCGACGGGTCTGTGACGCCGACTCCGGAGCCCGGAACCATGGCGCTGCTCGGTTCTGGATTGTTGCTCGTGGGTGGTCTTTTGCGCAGGAAGTTTGGCGCTTGAGACCGCGCCAACTGGCAAACACGCGATCCTGTCACCCTTCCCGTAACAGTGATCGCCACAGAAAGGCCGGGCGCTACGGCGGTGATTCTGATAATGCCGTACGTCCGGCCCGGAGTTGGTTGGAGTCTCGGTTTCCGGTCTGAAGTGAAGTCACCTTCGCCCATTTTTGCTAAGTCACGCGACCCAGAGTGCGTTGGGTCTGCCTGCTCAAGAACTCACTCTCAACCGCTTCGTTGAAGCTGCTCCAAGCTCGACCGATATCCCCTTCGAGTCAACCGACCCGACATTTTCTCGTCCAGTACTCTCAGGTGTTTCAGGATTGAACAGGAGGTGCCAAGTGAAGATTGCCAATCTGGTTCTCGCATTAATCTTATTAGGCCTGCTGATCGGCTGCAGTCGCAACCCAGAAACAACGAAAAGGCGCTATCTAGAGAGCGGGCAGCAATATGCGAAGAAGGGCAAGTATGAGGAAGCCCGCATCCAATACAGCAGAGCTCTCCAGGTTGATCCTCGTTTTGGAGATGCCTACTACCAGTTAGGGTTGGCCGATCTTGCGCTGCACAGTTGGGATGACGCTTTGAACGCATTTCAACAAGCGCTCGAGCTTGAGCCTGGACGACCCGACGCGGGGCTGCAAATTGGGCACCTTTACGCCGCCGCTCATGAGTTCGACGAAGCGAAAGAGGTCGCGAATTCGCTGATTCAGAAGAACCCGAGCAGTGCGGACGCTTACCGACTACTCGGGGACGCTCTTATAGGACAACAGAATCTCCAGGAGGCACTGGATGCCTTCGTGAGAGTGACGGAACTCACCCCGAAGGGTGCGTCATCGTTTGAGAGATTGGCGCTGGTAGAAGCATCCATGCACCGCTATGCCGACGCAGAGCAACACATTCGGAAAGCGATTGAGGTAGATCCGAGCCTCTTGGAGGCCTATCTCAACTTGTCGACTCTCCATCGTTTCCAGAATCGGCCCAAGGAGGCGGAGCAGGTTATGCAACAGGGGCTGGATCGGAACCCGGATGCCGTGCTGTTGTACATTGCCGAGTCGGATTTCTTGTATTCGCAAGACAAGAAAGATGCGGCAGAAGCTTTGCTGCAAAAGTTGCGGAACCGTAAGAAGGGTAGCGGTGATGCATCTTTAGCCATCGGTGACTATTACGCTCAACATGGCTTGCTGGACCAGGCTCGTGACGAGTTTTATTCTGGACTTGCGCTTGATCCCAACAACGTGGATTTGAAGGACCATTTAGTAGAGGCTTATCTGGCGAGCAATCACTTGCCCGATGCCTCTGCGCTCAACGACTCGGTGCTCAAGCAGAAACCCAAGGACACGCTGGCTCGGGTTCAGCATGCGCGCATCTTGTTGGCGAACGGGCGTGCTGCGGAAGCAATCGCAGCACTACGACGCCAGGTAATTGACTCTCCCGATTCCTCTCAGGCCCACTATTTTCTAGCCATGGCGTACTGGCAAGACGGGAGTATGGAGGCAGCCAAGAGTGAACTACAAGAGGCGGTACGGGTTTCTCCCGAGATGAATCTTGCCACCTTAGCCTTGGCCAAATTACAACTCTTGCAAGGCAATGTTCGAGAGGCAAGAGAATATGCGCAGCGTAGCGTGCAGTTAGCGCCCGGAGACGCGGCAGGCCGGCTGCTCCTGGGCAGCGTGTTATTGAGTAGCGGAGATTCTGCGGCAGCGCGCGAGCAATTCGGACTTGCACGAGAACTCGCTCCCACGGATTCGGTGCCACACCTGAAGCTGGCGGCAGCCTATCAGATTGAGAAGGATTGGGCGGGAACAGAACGCGAGTTGGAAGCGGCCCTAGGCCTCAATCCCAGCTCGCCGGAAGCACTCTCAGAGCTGGCGGATTTCCTAGTCTCCAGAAATGAGCGCCCGAAAGCCATCGCGCGGGTTCAGCAGAGCCTGGCAAGCTATCCGAATGATGCCAACATCCACGTGATTCTTGGGGCCCTGCTGGCAGGTGCAGACCGCCCCGAGCAGGCAAAGTCGGAATTCGAACGAGCCATTCAGCTCAGTCCCACGCTAATTGCTCCATATCTTCGCTTGGCGAAGCTTGAACAGGAACGAGGCGACGTCGACGTTGCCATCGCCGGCTACGAAAAGGCTCTTGCCCTGCAGCCCGATCTCGTGCCTTTGCTGACTCTGGTCGGAAATCTTTACCTCGAAGACAAAGTCGATTTTGTCAAAGCCCGACAATACTATGAACGAGCCTTGGCCGTCGATCCAAACTTTGCGCCCGCGGTGGCAAATCTCGCCTACGTGCAGGCCAAACAAGGAGGCGATCTAAACGTGGCCCTCAGCCTTGCTCAGAAGGCCAAGCAGTTGTCGCCCGACGCCGACGCCATCACCGATATTCTAGCGTGGGTCGAATATCTCCGGGGAAGCCGCGGAGACACACTCCCCTTGTTCAAAGAGTGTGTGCGGAAGGATCCCAAGAGAGCCGTTTACCGTTACCATCTGGGTATGACCCTTTTGGCCGCAGGCGACAAGCAGGAGGCAAAGTCGGAACTCGAAGCTGCATTGCGCCTGAAGCTTAGTCCCGATGATGCTCAGCATGCCCGCGACACGCTCACACAGATTCAATCGAACTAGGCAATCTGCTCTTGCCCCAAGTCGCAATGCTTGGGCGCTATAACAGCAGTATTAATGTTCTCCAGATGAAGAGCTTATCCCACACGGAGCGCCCTGACTTGGTTGTGCGACGTCCATTCGTGATCGGTATCGGCGGTGGAATGTGCTGAGGCTCGAAAGGTCCTTCCCGGGCTGTACGGTCGTATAGATCCTGTCCAACTGCAAGACACTCACACCTACTAAATCGAATGCGCATCTTTCGTTGCAAGAGAAATGCCGACATCCAACGTTGGCGGGACTTTGTCCGAACCTGTCCCGAGTCCACCAGCTATCACCGCTGGGAATGGAAGCACATCATCGAAACCAGTTTCGCTTGGCCGACCTTCTACTTCATGGCGGAAGAAGGTGGGTCCGTACGGGGAATTCTTCCGTTGGTGTTGCAGAAAAGTTGGCTCTTTGGCACAGGGATCTCTTCCATGCCGCTGCTTCAAGGGGGTGGGATCCTAGCTGAGACTCCGGAGACCGCGACCCAATTGCTGCGGGAGGCCTCCACCATTGCCCAGGAGGTGGGCGCCAAATACGTGGAATTTCGCCACGAACGCGACTTGGGGCTCGGCTTGGCTGTCCGGACAGATAAGGTGAAGGCGCTGCTTCCCATTCCGAGGGACCCAGAGCGAATGTGGCAGGGCCTCGATTCCAGAATCCGAACCTCGATACGAAAGGCCGAAAAAGCCGGTCTGAACGCGGAATTGGGGGGAAAAGAATTGCTGGACGAATTCTATGCTGTTTTCTCAGAGAACATGCGCGACCTCGGCACGCCTGTGTATCACCGCAGGTTCTTCTGGGAAATCCTGAACGCATTCCCGGAGCAGGCTCACATCTGTATCGTCAGGTCTCACGGAGATGCGGTGGCCTGCGACTTTTTGCTCGGCTTCCGAGAGACAATTGAATCAGTCTGGGCCGCCTCGATTCGTAAGTATTTGCCACTCAAGCCGAATATGCTCATGCATTGGAACGTGTTGCGTTTTGCGACTCAACACGGTTACCGCACGCTGGATTTTGGCCGCTCTACTGTTGGCTCGGGTCCCCATCGATACAAGATGCAGTGGGGTTCGATCGAGGTTCCTCTGCACTGGAGCTACTGGTCGCCGGACGGCAAACAACTTCCGGCGATGGATCGCCACAACCCCAAATTTCAGTTTGCCATTCGCGCCTGGCAACG